>QWCK01003576.1_pt1 | contig 16747 bp, 8 predicted proteins | sample 1972571 | NCBI WGS metagenome assembly QWCK01 (sample SAMN09866710, study PRJNA288562) | Human gut metagenome isolate term2_stool, whole genome shotgun sequencing... | isolation source: gut | host: Homo sapiens | place: USA: California
TTCTTCGGAACTATTTTGGGATTTCTTCCGTGGATATTTTTTATTTCCCAGGGAGGAAAGGAAAAATTCTTCGGACTTATCGTTTGATTCTTCCGAAGTATCGTTTGATTCTTCCGAGGAAATTTTTCTTGCCCACGTGGAAAATCAAAAATATCCCCGTGGAGAATCGAAAATATCCACCGAGGCATCCCGAAGACCCTCGTGCGTTGCGGACTTGCTAGCTGTTGAGAGACTATGTGTAGAGGCTGTTTTTGATCAAAATTCCATCGGGTGAAATGTTAACGATCGATTTTGTCAAAAAGAAAACCGATTTTGACAAACGGGGGGGGGGTATTTTACATACCTTTGCATCAAAGATTCAACAGCTTTATAAACAATCAAACCAATTCAACTATGAAAAAGTTTCTTTATGCAACGTTGGCTGTCGCCGCAGTTCTGCTCTTCGCAAGCTGCAAGAACGACAAGAACCAACCCAATGATCAGGAGAAGGCTGATGCTTTCATCTCCTTTACTTTCAACCTACCACAAGGTGGTACAAGAGCTGAGGCTGGCAATGTCGCTGGTGCAAAAGCTGGCGATACTTTCGTTGGTACTGCTGATGAGCAGGCTATCAAGGAGGTCCGCGTCGTACTTTACGATCCAAATGAAGGCATAGTTAAGTACGCCCTTACTTACAACATCACAGCAACAGGTGGTCAGGCACCTACAGGAGATGGTCTTGCTGACGCCCCAGCTAGCGCAGCTACAGCAGCTAACTTTACCACAAAAGCTGAGCAGGTCGTAAGTCAAGACTATCAGATGCTTGCTATCATCAATCCAACATCTGATGTCATCGCAGCTACCGCAGAGGGTAAGTACCTCAAGGATGCTCAGGCTGCTCTTGAGTCAACCGTCAAAGATCTATCTGCAGATGGTAAGGCTATCCTGATGTCTAACGATCGTGGCCTCGTTAAGGTTGCACCTGCTGATATGAAGGCTGCTGCAGCTGATGCCGAGGGTCATCCGATCAAGGTAAATGTAGATCGTATCCTCGCCAAGGTATACGTGGGTGGTACACCAGATCTTCCTGCTGGTGTTACATTCTCCGACACCAAGTGGGAGCTCAATACGACCAACAAGAAGACCTTTATCTATCGTCAGTTTGCCCAGGTTACGACTGGCTTAGATCAGTTTGCCCCTGAGACGGTAGATAACAATACTGATCGCTTCGCTCGCTACGCTAAGGATCCTAACTACCTAGCTGGTGAATTTAACGAGGCAGACTTCAACTACAAGAAGGATGTCGACGTTCTCGCTAACGAGTGGGGCTTTGAAGACACTAAGGGTCAGTACTGCCTTGAGAACACGATGGATGCTGGTCAGCAGCTAAACAACCAGACTACTTCATTTATCCTGAGCGGTACCTGGAAGCCTGCAGACCATGACGGCATTTCCTTTACAAAGGGTCAGACTTGGTACAGCTATATGGGCTTTACCTTTACTGTGGCAAAGATGAAAGAGTACATCGGTATCGTAACTGATGCATCAAAAGCTGCCGAGAAAGAGATTGTTGGCACGCCAGCAGGCTTCAAGGCTGCTCTTAAGACTCTTGTAGAGGATGCTAACAGCCCAGTTGACAAGACTGAGGGAACCATCACTAAGTCTTTTGTCGCTCACAACTTCAAGGGCTATAAGGATGGTGTTTGCTACTACCAGACGAACTTAATCCGTCACTTCAACGATACTCAGTCTAGCAAGGATATGGGTTACGGTCGCTACGGTGTAGTTCGTAACAACATCTACAAGGTTACGATCAAGAAGATCTCACAACCAGGTGAGCCTACAATTGTTCCTGAAAAGCCTAATCCAGATGATCCAACGAAGCTATTCGTAGCCTTCGATATTACGATCAATCCTTGGATTGTTCGTACACAGGAGATTTCTCTATAATCCCTGAGTACACTTTGCTTGTCGATTAGCGAGACGTGTAACCCGCTGTAGGGACGTACGAGACGTGTAACGATTTGTAGGGACGCTCGGTCTGAGCGTCCGTTGCATCAAAGGTTACAGCGTCAAGGATTTAACGAGAACGGACGCACAGACCGTGCGTCCCTACAAAGGGTTACACGTTTGAGCGGGTTACACGTCATCGACAGCAATACTATCCTATGAGGGGTTGAATGTTCCCCTCATAGGAACTATTCACACAAAAGAGGTCTAAGACTCACGTTGACTATGGTACCACATACGCTATCTCGATCGAGACTATTATATATAGGAGTCATGCTCCTGCTGAGCTGGAGCTTCGTCTCTTGTGACAAGTGCATCTATGAGGATCTGTCCACCTGCCCGCTCCGTGTGCAGCTACGCTACGACTACAATATGCAGTACGTAGATCGCTGGCATCGCGAGGCAGAGGATGTGCATCTCTACATCTTCGACAAGACAGGGCACCTGGTCTCGGAGATGACTGATGCGGCTGCACCCTATGCTGAGGGGCAGACCTTCGAGCTACAGCTCGCCCCGGGCGACTACTCCATCGTAGCGCTCTGCGGCCACCGTATGGGTACCCTCTATCAGGAGAGCAAGCTACAGGTCGGCACCTCGACCATGCAGGATCTGCTCATACAACTCTCGAGAGCTGAGGACAAGCGGATCGCCGCTGAGCTGCCACCACTACTCTATGGTATCTCCAAGGAGGTCCAGGTGCTGGGCGATGGCAGCCGTCTTATCGTCGTGCCGATGGCTAAGTGGACCAACAGTATACGCCTCGTCATGCAGGATCTCTCTGAGGGTGGCAAGTCCAACATCAAGCTCGACAACTACGACTTCGGCATCACCGCTCCCAACGGTCGCTACAACGGCGCTGGCGAGGTACTCACCGACGACGTTCTCACTTACACCCCGTACTATGCTGAGCAGGTCAAGGGGGCGGGCGGTATCGCTGTCGAGCTCAACACCCTCCGCCTACTGACCAACCAGGATCAGCGACTCATCATCACCGAGCGCGCTACGGGCGATGAGCTCCTCAACATAGATCTGCTATCGCTACTGCTGCAGACGAAGTTCTACGCGAACAACAAGCTCTCCGATCAGGAGTACCTCGACCGTGAGGATCACTACGCCGTCATCTTCGCTTTCGATGGTCGCCCCGTGACGCGAGAGACTTTCCTAGCGGTGAACGTATGGATCAATGGCTGGCTCATCCGTGAGCAAGACCATAATATATAATGTGTCTAACCTCTCGAGCTACAAAGCCATGACGAAATGCAATCTATATAGCATACAAGGAGGCTCCCGCACGATCCTTGCGTGGCTGCTCTCCGCGATGCTCCTGCTGACGGGGCTAACTAGCTGCGTCAAGGAAGATCCATCCGCCTGTCCGTCTGGGGTGGGGGACTTTTACCTCTCGATGAGCGTGGCGCCGCAATCGACCTTCCGTCAGGGGGAGGTGCCTCTGTCTGAGCTACAGGAGAAGCTCAAAAATGCAGAGAATAAGGTCAAGTCTGTACGTGTCCTCGTCTTCGACCACGCTACGGGAGCTTGTCTGGTCAACCAGATCTTGGGGGGCTACACACAGCCTAAAGACAATACGACAGCATGGAGTCACCCCGTTCTCATCCCGGGAAATGTACAGAGCTTTGACTTCTACTTCGTTGCCAATGAGGCTTCGAAGACTTACAACCTAACGACAGCCCTGCAGGGTATCACCGATCGTGGACAGCTCTACTCGCTCTCTGGACTGACGCAGATCCCCTGGCAGCCCGAGTTCCTTCCTAAGCTGGCGGATGGCGGCGGTGAGGACGACTTGATCCCGATGACCGCTGTCTGTCCCAACATTAGTCTCAGTGAGATCAAGAGGATGCTGGGTCGAGGCACTGAGCGTGACCCCTACCGCTTCCTAGCAGAGAACGGGAAGCGAACTCCCGTACTTCTGACCCGAGTGCTGGCGCGTATCGATATCACAATGCCCGACATGGTCGCCAATAGCGTGCTGGGCGACCCGACCTCGGATCAGGTGCTTGTGCTGGACTATATAGAGGACTTTCAGATGGCTCTATATAATGTACCTCGTTACTTCTCCCTCTTCGCTTCTCGTTACTACGACGAGAGCCAGTGGACCACAACGCTCTACAATCCTATCAACTCCAACTACTACCGGGCTCCTCAGGACGGACAGGACTGCTACTATATAGAGCGGGACAAGAACAAGGTGCGTCGCAATATGATTAGCACTGAAAGCGCCGGTCAAGCTATCGGTGAGCTCAGAACGTCCGACTACTACACGACGCTCTACGTGCCAGAGTTCATCCGCCAGACGAGTGCCGATGCGGGACTAACGCCCGACCAGCTGTCAGCGATGCAGCTCAGGCTCACCTTCCAGGTCAATGATTGGGACCCCAAGCACCGCACTGGCTATCAAGTAACCAGGCACCCGCTCGTCGACAAGTTTGACGACCGCACCACGGAAGAGAAAGGTCAGCTCGCAGCACAGAATGCGGGCGTGAGCACCTACTCCGTCATCCGCAACACCTGGTACCAGATCAAGATCACGCAGGTAGACTTCTAGTTTCGTGTCCCAATGCCGCACCCTCTCCCCTTACCCATCTATCTTATGTCCCACACGCTATGAAACGATATAGATACATCACCCTCTCCCTCCTTCTCCTCCTTCTGTCACTCTCCACGCTCTCCGCGCAGAATACATTTCAAGGTGCAGATAAGGATTTGAACTACCAGTTTGAAGTGACGACGACCCCCTCTTATTGTCAGAATGAGGGTACGATGGCGATTAGACTGCTTACACCATTTGTGGGAGCTCCGCTAGGACTCTCTCAGATAGAGCGGGTGGAGTATGAGGTTAAGGATAAGGAAAATCATAGCTACACCAAAGGTTACAAGCCTGCTCCAGCTCCTAAAGAGGCACTTCTGATCGAGCAACTACCAGGGCGCGATGACTACCGTATCTACATTAGGCTGATACCTAAAGAAGGAGTGGGCAAGCTCGTTGAGACAAACCTCCTCAGTAAAGTAGAGGTCGAGAACAAATATATAGCGCTGGAGGTGACCCAGGAGAAGTTTGACGCTTATAGGTTGCCTTGTAGACCGTACGGTAGCTTTCATATTGTAGCGCGAGGGGGGACGGAGAGACCTCCCGTCTTGAATATTAAGCAGGCACCCGCCACCTTTACGGGTGCTAAGACGATGCAACCCACTAAGCGGGAGGTCAAGGGTGACACGACCCTCTACCACTTTGAGTATAGTGGGGCTCTTCCACAAGGTGTGTACGAATACTCTTTAGAGAGTGCGTGCCGAGCAACTGCTGTCAAGTCGTTCACCATATATGGTCCTACCACCAATCTGCCTATGGTGCCATCGGATCTCAAGATCCCATTTGGTATCGATGTCATGAGTGGTGAGGGTTGCGCTAGTAGCATCAGTGCGTTTGGAGCCAGCTTCGATAAGGATAAGCCAGAGCTACGAGAGCTCTTTAAGGAGATCAATAAGGGCTACCAAGGAGATGCGGAGAGACTTTTCCCTGAGTATGCAGACTCTTTCCCCTCTACCTTTATCACAAACTACGAGGTGGCTGTCGTGACTCAGCAAGAGTATACGAAGCTCCAGCAGGGTACGCTAGACGCCAGCACGCTCCTCTGGAGTAGTCAAACGGGATCTCTCACAAAGGTCTACGCCAATGACTCGGAGAGTGGTGGGGTCAGTATCTCTTATACCTTACCTCAGTCGATGTCTCTACAAGAACTTCGTACGCAGCAGGCACTCCCAGCTGCCGTGCTGATACGTGTCAAGAGACCCAACGAAGGGTGCAACGACTATATCATCATACCCATTACTGTGGACTTGGACTTTCACAAGAATCGCTTTGAGATCCTTGAGACAGAAGACGTCTCTGACTGCTCCATAGGCCAGATTATATGGTTCCAAGGGTGGAACTTCTGTACGCTACGCTTTAAGTACTACGAGCTACCAGACGGTTCTGACAAGCCCGACCCATCGGCTACGCCTATCCACACTTCAGATGATTTTGGTCCAGCAGTCTCTACTTCGATAGACAAGCGATACACTTTTGAGGGATATGACCCGACGAAGCGTTACTACGTCGAGATAGAGGGTACGGATCTCTATGGCAATCCCATCACACCCAAGCCTAGCCTCATCCTAGCCCCCACGAACAAGAAGCCTATAAAGAATCGTCTCTACGACTTCTCTAGCATCTACGCCCACCTGCCTCAGCCGATGCTGGATAGAATAAAGCTTGGTAGTCTTACCGCTTATTTAAGTCCAGGTTATCACACCTATCTTTTCACCTTTTACGGGCAGTCTCTCAATGCTATGGCAGGTATGGAGATCACGCTTGTCGAGGCTCCCGAAGGGTATGAAGAGTATCGCCGTACGTGTGAGAGCTACTACTTCAATACACCCAATCCTACGGATGCTGAAAATCCTTATGGTGGTGGTATGATAGGGCTCGGAGAGACAATCAAAATGTCCAACACCTTTACAGGTCCTGGGGGGGCTGGCACACCTGAATACTTTTTCCCATTTAGGTTTATCTATAAGGTCGGCAAAAACGGAGAGCGCGTAGTCTACCCCTACAAAGACAACTATTCTAAACCGAGTCCTATTAAAGACATTCTTACTAAGGATCCAGAGAAGGATGCTTTTTTGGAGAAGCACCCTATGCCTCGTGGCATCTATCGTCTGAAGTTTGAGCATCCTTGTCAGCCTGGAGAGTCCTTCTATATAGATCTAGATATGAGTGAGCCAGACTTCAAGCCCGAGCTTACGGAACTCATTAAGCCGGTGGTGGATCGAACCTCTTGTGATGAGGTGCGTGTCTACCCCTTTGCTGATGGTCGCCTTGATTATGCTGTAGATAAGGAGGGTAAGCCTCGCAATATTATCTTTTATGTTACGCTTGCTGGAGGTCAAAAGAAGTGGCTCTACTTTTACCCCAAGGATCGTGATGGCAATCCGATAGATCATACTAAGTTCTATATACCTGTCAAAAGTGTAGATCTCCCGCTCACACTGAATCTTCGCTACTTCTATCCAATGCCTAGCTGGCAGTGGACACAGTGGAATAAGCCGACGTCTACTTCAGTCAACCCCGTTGGGGTCAACCAGTTTGTCAAGGGAGAGCTGGAGAGAAGGTCTGTCAGTACAGACTATTACAAACTACCCCTTGGTGCCTACGACCCAGCCAACGATCAAGACGATTGGGGTGAGGATGGCTTTTCGTGGTCTTCTTGGTCTGCAGAGCCGTTTGTTCCTTGGATTTCCGTTGATGTGCCTATAGATAGAGCTGGGTTAACACCTTCTTACTCTCGTCCCACCTACGTAGGGTATCTCTGCTCTACAGATAGGGGCTATATGGAGTTTAAGCTCATCAACATTCCGAACAAGGTAGGTACCGTAGTACTCAAAGATGGGGACAAGGTCATCAAGAGCGAAAACATTGCGGACCTGCCCGAGGATCTGATAGTTCGCTGGGATCTTACAGACAAGTCAGGTATTGGTTTTAAGCATGAGTACGGACTAGAGATTACGACCAGCCCTTGTGACTCCGAGAATATGCCGACGGAGAAGTTCATAGTAAAGCTTGAGGACATCTCTGAGGGTATTGCGGTGACCATCTCTCCAAAGGGTGCTCACTGTCCTGACGATGTGGTTACCCTAACGGCTAGCAATCTAGGAGTGCCAGACAGCAACTACCACTGGACCTTTGACAATGGAGAGAGCTATACAGGTCGTACTATCCGCCGTAAGGTGTCCGCACCTCGAGTGGTTGACGGGAAGGCGCATTATGAGCACTACTCGCTGACTGTCGAAGGGATCGAATGTTCTACTTTAAAGCCAACAGAAGGGGTTATCCCTGTCTCTCCAGACGAGCTCTGGTGGATGCCAGGTCTGAACGATGGGACTGGCAAAGGGACACTTCCTGACGGTACGGATGAAGGAGAGCCCTTCAGCTCGTCTATGCCCCCACAACAGGGAAGCGACCCGGAGGTTGAGACTCTAGGGCCTAAGTACTATGACTGGAACGATCCTGACAACTGGGCGTTCCTTCATGACAGACAGTTTTACGCAGCCAAGGCAGTGCCTAGTAGCTGCACCAATGTACACATCGAGCAGCTGTCTAAGTTTAATCTGGGTACGCAGGGAACGGTTTCCCCGCAACCGGACCTAGCTAAGGAGGTGACTCTACGTGACCTCTACGGCGAGCCGACCTGTATCGATATCACCTTCCACTCGGGCGCCTTTGTCTACAATATCCAGCAGCTCAACTACCGACGGGCTATGGTACGCTACAACTTTGGCGTAGCTGATGGTACAAGCTATAACAGTGACAAGCATATCTACACTGACAAAGAGCACGACACCGATGAGTGGCTGTATGGCCGTAACGAACTCAACCTGCTGGCTGCACCGCTCCACGACATCTATGCGGGCGACTACAGCTTCAGCGCCTCGCCCTACACTTATCAGCTCGGCTTTCGAGTCTTGCCTGGTATCGAGGAGAATGATGTGTATGATATGGCTGAGTTTGACGCTAGTGCCTTCAACGATCCCTCGCCACTACAGTCTATCTCGATGGCGAGCAATAATAACAGCATCGCTCTGATCGTAGCGAGAGATGAGCAGGGCTTTAAGAGCCGAGAGGGTAAGAGTGCCATTGTGGAGAGCCGTGGTATCTTGGAGCTGCCTTACTTCGACAGACCTGACGTGGCAAAGCCTTTCTACCATCAGACCTACGATGCTAGCAAGGGGCAGAGTCGCTTCCAGTACTTCGATGGCAAGGCTCGGCGCTTCCGTGGTTACTACTCGTATGCTCAGCGCAGCAAGATGGCTTACCGCTTTATCTTTGAGAATCCTGCGACGCAGCGTATCTCTAAGCTCGCTGACGGTACCGAGGGCTACACGATGGAGGTCAATGCTACCGCTGCTGGTCAGGAGGTGTTGGTGGGCAATCCATTTATGACACCGCTACAGGTTGTTCCTTTCCTAGAGGCTAATAAGGATGTCATAGAGCCTTATGTAAGACTCTTGTATCCGGTTGTGGTAAAGGGCTATGATCCACTTAAGCTGGACGGTTCGATCACTACCTACTACCCAGCTGACGCAAAGAATATGACGATCAATCAGCTCGAAGCCTTTGTGGTCAAGCTTAAGAATGATGTCGGCTCCGGAGCAAAGCTAGTCTTCCCAACGACTGCTCTCGACTCCTACGCTAAACAACATACACAGAGCGGTAGCCTGCGTAGTACGAGCGGTGACGCTACAGCGGAGACTGCACGCTACCTATCGCTGACGCTACAGAGTCGCCTGGGTAAGGATCGCGCGCTTGTCACCTATGGCGATGAGTTTGGCTCGGTCAATAAGCTCCTGATGAGTACGGAGAGTCGCTATCCTTCGATCGCTATCATCGATCCTGCAGGTGGCTCCTATAAGGATCTCTATGCCGACGATGCGGCTACGGGTCACTACCAGCTAGCCACACGGGTCTCTGAACCAATCGATGTGACGCTGTCGCTCGCCGGTAGTGTGATGGGGCACGTTGTGACGGCTCGTCTGATGGACCACAAGAGCGGTCTGGAGCATGACCTGACGGGTGGTAAGAGTTGCCAGATCAAGCTCTTCCCCGATGATGCCGAGGGTCGTCTCGAGCTACGCGTGGACGGCGACTTTACGTCGGTCGCTCCGATAGCTGAGCCTACAGCCGAGCTGCAGGCGCAGTACAGCGAGGGTATGCTGACTGTCCGCACGACACAGGAGATGTCGTCCCTACAGCTTGTCCAGGGTGACGGGATCACGGTCTACACGCAGTCGCTACCTGGGCTGACGGAGTACAGCGAGCGTATCCTCCTCTCGTCAGGCAGCTACGTCGTCGAGGCGATCGGCACGGACGGTGTCGCACGCCGTGCGGTGCTCGTCGTGAAGTAGATTTTTTAGAAGTTAGAGGTTAGTGGTCAGAGGCACTGGTACTCCTAGGAGTGCTGGTGCCTCTGCTGGTGTTAGAGCTATCGGAGGGAATCAGAGGTATCGGAGGTAATCAGAGCTATCGGAACGAATCGGAGCGAGACGTGTAACTATCACGTCGCCTTGTAGGGACGCACGGTCTGTGCGTCCGTTGTCGAACAACGAAACGTGCAGCCGATCGTTCTGACAGCTTGATGCCGTAACCTTTAACGGGGACGGACGCAATCCCACTAGACACCAGCCGTGCGTCCCCACAAGGAGTCGTCAGCTCCGATCGCCTCCGACTCTCCACGATGAGCGTTCGGTCTGACCTTGGCGTGCTCGTAGCACGTCACTATTTAGTACCTTTGCCAGCGGTTGATGTATCACCACAAGCCCGCTCGCGTTATTATAGCACATGTCTAGCTCTGTCATAGTCCCTCGCTCGCTCCTGCGGCTGCTCCTACTACTCGTCGTAGGCGTGGCGGTCGTGTCGTGTGCGACGCAGGTACGACGCACGGAGCCACCCGCAGCTACGCCGTCACAGACGGAGCCGCTAGACACGGTCGTGGCAGACCTCTCGTCAGACACGACCCGACTGCTGGACACGCTAGCCACAGCCCTAGACTCCCTCAAGACTCCCCTAGACACTCTCTCCGTAGACTCTCTGGCAAGTGTCAAGGACAGCCTTGCCCTCAAAGCGGATACGACGCTAACGCCTACAGCGACAGACACGCTGGCGAATGAAACAGTGGAGCTCTTTAAGCTGGAGGCGCCTGTGACCTTCTCGGCTCAGGATTCGCTGGTCATGACGGGAGACAACGTGATGTACTTCTTCGGACCGAGCGATGTGAAGTACCAGACGATGAGTATCGAGGCGAACTACCTCAAGATCGTCTCGGATAGCTCTGAGGTCTATGCGCAGTATGTGCTAGACAGTCTAGGACAGCCGACGGCTAAGCCGAAGTTTGCGGATGGAGATCAGAAGTTCGAGAGTACGACGATGAAGTACAACTTCAAGACGGGTCAAGGCTTCATCACAGACGTGACGACGCAGCAGGGCGAGGGCTTCCTAACCTCCGAGCAGACGAAGCGTCTCAAGGACAATACGATGTATCTCAAGGATGGTCGCTACACTACGTGCGACCTGCACGAGCATCCGCACTTTTACATCAACTTGACTCGAGCCAAAGCTAAGCCTGAGGACAAGATTGTCACGGGTCCTGTCTATCTGGTTATGGCTGACGTGCCGCTTTACTTCATTGGTCTACCTTTTGCCTTCTTCCCCTTCAATGAGAAGCAGACTTCTGGCATCATCATGCCTAGCTACGGTATCGACCAGACACGAGGTCTTTACCTGACGCATGGTGGACTCTACCTTAACCTGAATGACTACTGGGATCTGACGCTCACGGGCGATGTTTATACAAACGGCTCTTGGGCGGTCAATGGGGCATCAAACTATCGCAAGCGCTATAAGTACAATGGTAGTGTGCAGGCGGGTTACATATCGACGGTGCAGGGTGACAAGGATATCCCCTCGACCTACAGCCGCTCACAGGATATCTCTCTCAGATGGACCCACTCGCAAGATCCCAAGGCGGATCCGCTACGTAACTTCTCGGCATCGGTCAACTTCTCGACCAGTAGCTACAACCACAACGCTACGCAGGCAGTCTACAACCATCAGCGACGAGCCGAAAATACTAAGGGCTCTAGTATCAGCTACCGCCGGAGCTTTGCTGGCATACCGCTCTCGCTAACGGGAGCCTTCAACATCGATCAGCGCTCTCGCGACTCGACCATCAGTGTGACCCTGCCGAACCTCTCGCTCTCGCTCTCGACGATCTACCCCTTCAAGCGGAAGAACCGTGTGGGCAAGGAGCGCTGGTATGAGAAGATCTCGCTCAGCTACAACGGCTCGCTACGTAATAGTATCACTACCAAGGAGAATCTGATCCTCAAGAGCAATCTGCTGAAAGATTGGCGCAACGGTATGCAGCACTCGATACCTATCTCCGCCTCTTTTGACCTCTTTAACTACATCAAGATCTCTCCCTCGATCAACTATACTGCCTACTGGTACACCTCACGTCTGGAGAAGCAGTGGGACGATGCGACGCAGCAAATCGTCAATGCGGATACGACTTACGGGTTCTACCACTTGAACAACTTCAGCGCATCCCTCTCGATGAGTACGACGCTCTACGGTTTTTATAAGCCGTGGCAGAAGCTCTTTGGGGATCGTGTGCAGATGATCCGTCACCGTCTGTCGCCCTCGATATCGCTCTCGTACGCTCCAGACTTTGGTGATCCCTTCTGGGGCTATTATCGTGAAGTTGGCTATGTCGATACGCTGGGGCAGTCACACAGCTTCGTCTACACTCCTTACGAGCAAGGTATCTTCGGATACCCTGGACGGGGTAAAACGGGGTCGATCAACTTCTCCTTTGACAATAATGTGGAGATGAAGTGGCGCCTGCCAAGCGACTCAACGGGCGTGGAAGATCAGTTTAAGAAGATCTCGCTCATCGATCAGTTTGGTCTCCGCTTCTCCTACAACATGGCTGCGGACTCCTTCCGATGGAGTAATCTCAGCACCAACATTGCAATAAGGCTCACGAAGACCTTCGTGCTACGTCTCTCGGCCTCTTTCGATCCTTACGAATGGAACTACTACACCGACCCGCAGGGCAACGTGAGACCCTATCGTGTGGATAAGCTGAGGGTGCTGAATGGACATGGTATCGGATCCTTCCTAGGTACGGGTACGAGCTTTAACTATACCTTTACGCCGCAGACCTTTGAGAAGCTCGGCAAGTGGCTCGGTGGGCTCTTTCATAAGAAAAAAGGGTCGTCTGGCACAGATGGCGAAGGCTCCACATCGTCGACTGATCCCTCCTCGATGGGCGGTAGCCCTGGAGCAGATAGGATGGGCTTCGATAGATCGTCTGATGGCGGGCAGCGCAGTAGTTACAACGAGAAAGATAGTTGGGATCAAGACGGATACCTGCAGTTTAGCGTGCCGTGGAGCTTCTCCTTTAACTATAGTGTCAATGTGGCACAAGATAGGCAGAAGTTCAATACCCAGCGGCGAGAGTTTGAGTATATGTTTACCCAAAACCTCTCTTTCCGCGGGCAGCTACAGCCTACGCCAAACTGGAACTTCTCTTTTGATGCGAACTACAACTTCGACCTGAAGAAACTGACGGGTATGACGATCAATATCACGCGAGACCTGCACTGCTGGTCTCTGACGGCAAGCGTCATCCCAATAGGCGCCTACAAGTCGTACAACCTAGTGATTGGTGTCAACGCCTCCCTACTCCGTGACCTCAAGTGGGAGCAGCACAGCCTGCCCTCCTACGGTGGCAGTGGCTGGTACTAACCCGCTACACAACACAACAATTAGAACATAACGCTATGCATGCATTCGATACAGCTCCTCGACTACAGATTCCTCCCGTGACGCTCAATCTGCTAATCATCAATCTGATCTGCTACATTGCTCAGCAGGTGCTACCTCGTGTGGGGATCGATCTAACGGGACTCCTAGGGCTGCACTACGTGACGGCTCAGGACTTTCACATCTGGCAGCCGGTGACCTATATGTTCCTCCATGGGAGCTTCACGCACCTCTTCTTCAATATGTTTGCGCTCTTTATGTTTGGTGTAACGATCGAGCGCACTTGGGGCGCTCAGCGCTTCCTGCTCTTCTACCTTGTCTGCGGACTAACAGCAGCGCTCTCGCAGGAGCTAGTCTGGGGCTTGACGACTGTCAGAGAGGTGATGGGGTATGAGGTGATCGCCTTCCCCGATGGCTCTCGTATGGCTACAGAGCTCTTTGTCAATCAGCTCTTGACGATAGGTGCTTCGGGAGCCGTCTTTGGGCTTCTGCTCGCCTTCGGCTGGCTCTTTCCCAATGCTGCGATCTACCTCTTTTTCATCCCCATACCGATCAGAGCTAAGTACTTTGTGATCGGCTACGGAGTGATCGAGCTCTTCCTAGGCGTGGCAAATCTACAGAGTGACGTGGCGCACTTCGCCCACCTCGGGGGTATGCTCGGTGGTCTGCTCCTCATATTGCTATGGCGTAAGCAAGGCAAACTGTACAATGCGTTTGGCGAAGCGTATAGATCCTGACAGACAAATCCTGTGGGGCATCACGCTCCTACTGGTACTCTTCTGGCTGGTGGACTTTATTGTTCGTCAGCTGCCTGCACCGCTACCCACGCGGTGGACGCGCGGTGTCGTGGATCAGCTCTACCTCTCCTGCTCGCCTGATGCTCTATGGCGCAGGCCTTGGACGATCGTCACCTATACGCTCCTGCATAATAGTGGGTTGCACCTCTTGCTCAACCTGCTCCTTCTGTGGCTCTTTGGCGAGATGCTACTACGTCGCAGCGGATGGCGCCAGTTCGTCTGGAGCTATCTCGGGGGAGCCGTCGTAGGTGGAGGAGCTTTCGTGCTCTGCACCTCGCTGCTACGTGCTGGTGGGGTACTCCTGCTCGGGCTACCGCTCGTGGGTGCCTCCGCCTCAGTCATCGCACTTGTAGGCTATATGATCGGCTCTGCTCCTCGTGAGGAGATGCCGCTGCCACTGATCGGTTCGCTCCGTGTGTGGCAGGTGGGGTTATTCGTCTTTCTGCTCCTACTTCTCGCCTATGGTGGGTACAATGTGGGCGGGCTGATAGCTCACCTCGCTGGTGTCCTGTGGGGCTGTGGCTTAGGACTGTATCAGCGTCGGCGACAGCGCAGCGCACGGCTGCAAGCGACCCTACAAGATGCCCAGACAGCACGCTATCGGCAGCTCCTAGACAAAGTGCAGCAGTCTGGCTACCAGAGTCTATCTGATGAGGAGCGCAAGCAGCTCATCGAGCACAACAATCAGTGGCTTGACCAGTCAGACCGCAACTAATCATGCAATCTATGGATAGCACCACGAAACCCGCCGTAGCTCCTAGCCAGGAGAGCGAGCAGAAGCCAGCAAAAAAGCGTACCCTCTGGGGCGTAATCCGTGGCTTCTGGCATACGTTCGTCTCCTTTGGCAATCTCTTGCTCTTGCTGCTCTTCGTCGGCTCGTTGCTGAGTCGCTATATCTCACCGACGACGATGACGCTCTTTCCTTATCTAGGATTGCTCTTTCCCCTGCTCTTCGCACTGGTCGTACTGCAGGCGATCTATTGGTTTATCATTCGTGCTTGGAGTCGTGCTGCGATCAATACGGTGATGCTCCTCATCTCCCTCCCCACGCTTCTACTGTACGCACCGATACGAGTGCGCCAGACGCCTCCCATCGATCGAGAGAACTGGATCAAGGTATTGAGTCTCAATGCCAATGCCTTTCAATTTTCCAACCTAGGTCCAAAAGACCAGCACCCGACCACCGACTACCTCGCTAAGAGCGATGCCGACATCATCTGCCTGCAGGAGGCGTGGCTCAGCTCCAATAAGTCGAAGTATATGTCTGAGCGCAGTCTGCACCACTCCCTGAAGGAGTATCCCTACTACAGCTCAGCCTATGCTGTCAAGGATCACGGCAGTCGCCTCATCGTACTCTCCAAGTACCCCATCCTATCGACACGCCCCATAGATCTGCACTCAAAGTTCAACGGGGGAGCGGTCTTTACGATCCTCGTAGGGGAGAAGAAATTAATCCTGTACAACCTGCATCTAGAGTCTTTTGGCTTTACAAAAGAGGAGCAGAAGCACTACTTCCAGTTAGCTCAGGAGGTCAATCCCAAGGGGTTCACCCAAGCTGTCGGTGGACGATTCTCTCCCGCTTTCAAGCGTCGTGCTAAGCAGGTCGAGCAGGTCTATCAGGACATCAACTATCAAGAGTCTCCCTACCTGCTTGTCTGCGGAGACTTTAACGATACGCCGATCTCCTACACGCATCATCGGCTCTCGACGGGACTGCACGATGCGATTGCGTCGACAGGACGAGGGGTCAACTACAGCTACTACTTCAAGTCGCTCATCGGTGTGCGGATCGATCACATGCTCTACAGCGATCAGATAGAGGCGCGAGCAGCCTACGTAGACCGCACTGCAGAGATCTCCGACCACAAGCCGATCATCTGCTACTTCAAGCTAAAGTGACAAGGCGTGGGGGGCGCAGTTTGCGATAATAGGTGCTATCTGCTTTAGTTTTTGTAACTTTGGACGATTTTATCGAGGTATAAGACAAATAGAACTAAGTAATCAGACGATTTTTATGATCAATCCGGTCAATAAGACAATCACCCTACCCGATGGTCGTACGATCACCATCGAGACGGGTAAGCTTGCTAAGCAAGCCGACGGTGCTGTCACCGTCACCATGGGCTCTACCGTACTACTCGCAGCTGTAACTGCTGCCAAGGAGGCTAAGCCCGACGTGGACTTTATGCCACTTCAGGTAGAGTACAAAGAGAAGTATTCAGCCATAGGTCGCTTCCCCGGAGGCTTCACACGCCGTGAGGGACGCGCCTCAGACTATGAGATATTAACTTGCCGACTAGTAGACCGCGCACTGCGTCCTCTCTTCCCAGATGACTACCATGCAGAGGTCTACGTGAACATTATCCTCTTCTCCTCCGATGGTGAAGATATGCCAGACGCACTTGCTGGACTAGCTGCTTCGGCGGCTCTAGCGGTCTCTGATATCCCCTTCGGTGGTCCTATCAGCGAGGTACGTGTAGCACGTGTTGATGGTGAGTTTGTCATCAATCCTACCTTCGAGCAGCTAGAGCGTGCCGACATTGACATGATGGTCGCAGCGACACTCGACAACATTATGATGGTCGAG
>QWCK01007515.1_pt1 | contig 16724 bp, 18 predicted proteins | sample 1972571 | NCBI WGS metagenome assembly QWCK01 (sample SAMN09866710, study PRJNA288562) | Human gut metagenome isolate term2_stool, whole genome shotgun sequencing... | isolation source: gut | host: Homo sapiens | place: USA: California
CTTGCTTACCATACGATGCCATTTTCACGCTTCCACTTCTCGAAGACTTCTGCGACCAATACTGTTTGGTCATTGACTATCTTCTCCTCAAAAGTCTCTGTGCGATGAGTCACTTCGCCGGTCTCAGTATTCACCTCTCGCACATCATTCTCCTCGTGACGGAGCACAAGATTACCCTCTTCATCACGCTTATAGACCGTATTGCCACGCTTGTCGTGACCTACATGATCTATCATCGCCATAAAGATTTGACTATCTGGTGTGAATCCCAGCCTCAGCTCCTCCTGTATCTCCTCGGGTGTCTTTTTGACTACAAAAAGGATAGAACACTGTGTACCATTGTGTGGCTGGAATGTATCAGCATGTAGGTCTATGCTGGCAATGATGTGTGTGTGACGCATAAGCCACACCCGGATGAACTCAAGGCCAGGCGACGAGAAGATACTATCCGGTAAGACAATGGCTGCGCGACCGCCCGGGCGAAGCAACTGCACGATACGCTCAATGAATATCTGCTCGGGGGGCACACTACCTCTCAGCTTTGTGGAGTTCATCTGCCACCTGTCGTTCTGATCCTTGATCCAAATATGAGCCAGGTCAAACTGCTCTAAGATCTGCTGATCATTGATAGGTATCTTGGATCCGAAGGGTGGGTTGGTCACGATGACATCAAAGAGATCTATCGTCTTGTGATTCACAATCGAGTCCCTGGCTCTACCGGTACGCTCCTCTAGCAAGTGCTTCTTCTCCTCACTCCACTCATGCGGTGGTAGGAGGGTATTAAGCTGAATGATGTTGCCACTTCCATCGTTGTTCATCACGATGTTCATCTTGGTGGCTTTTACGAGGTCAGGATTGATATCAAAGCCAAAGAAGTTATCCTTAGCAATCTCTGTGATATTACTGTTGAAGGCATCCCTGATGACCGGCTTCCAGTCCTCGATATTCTCCCCGTATTCTTTCTGCATCCTCTCCTTGATGGCAGCGATGACGGCATTCATAGCCGTGACCACAAAGCCACCTGTTCCGCAACTACTGTCCAGCACTTTCTCTCCCTCCTTTGGAGCAATCATGGCTACCGCCATCTGCATGACGTTGCGAGGGGTGAAGAATTCTCCTCTATCTCCTCGGAGGTTGGAGCCGACAATCTCCTCGTAGGCTTTCCCCTTGATGTCTATGCGTGTGTCCAATAGGGAGTACTTCTGGAGCTCTCCGACGATATGACTAAGCGTGCGTGGCTCCAGCTTGATGGTGTCATTCTCGTCAAAAATCTTCCCCTGCTTCTTCTTGACTTTCTCGAAGATAGCTGCGATTCGCTTGTACACTGTGGCTTGTCCATCAGGATTGTTGCGCTCAGAAGCTGTGGTGTAAAACTCAACAGGCTGACAGGTGCGGAAGGTAAAGAGCAGATTATCATCAGTCGCCTTAGACATCTGTCCGCGCTTAGGACGCTCATTAGCACTGTTGCTGCCATCTGCGGAGGGGATGTCGTTAGCCTCTTCGTAGTGAATGAGTCCCTTATCGTCGGTGACCTTTTGGTAGACCGTCTTGTGCTTTCCGTTTGTCCACATACCCCACTCGCAGTTGCTACATGAGGCCATATAGGTCTTGAGTTGCGCCACGCCCTCTCCCTTATCGGTAGGCTTTACTGACTCTTTCTTGCACTCGATAATGAGGACAATATTCTGCTGGTCTTGTAGCTCGTTAGCAGTGGATTCTTCAGAGAAGATCACGATGTCAGCCCTCTTCTTGCCATCGCCCATCTTGATGGGGTACTCCACCGCAATGCGTCCCTTGGGATACTTGTGCTCGATGACTAAACGCTTCTCTACGGTTTGGCGTACATATTCCTCGGGCGTGTCTTTGTGGATCGTCCCATCGATGTAGTCTCTGATCTTTCCCTCAGGGACTATCTGTAGGGTTATATCGTTTGACATTTTATTCTGCTGATTCTTGTCGGGTGTTAGTTGGTAAGTGGACTACTTAGAGGAGAATGGTAGGGTGTTAGATGATTCAGTGAGGTCGTAGGCGTTTGGTACGTAGAAGTTCACCGCGAGTCATAGCTTGCGGTGCAGCCACATGTCCTCTATATATGCTCGCTTGTAGTGTAATCTTGTTCTTTTGCGGTTGCTTCTGTATCTATCATACGCGTAAAGGTAAGAAGTAATACTTTAAGAAGGAAGGAATAATGGCATATAACTCTACTTCGTCATTAGTCGAGTGGGGGGCAGGATAATGAATCAGGCATGACCCTTCCCCCTCTCTCGTATTGTATTTCCCCGCTAATACTGCCATGTCGGTCTTGGAGAAAATGATGAGATACCCATTCTGACTGAAGGGCAAAATCTTTTATCGGTACTAGTGACAGCTATTACCGGTATTAGTATCGACTAATACCGGTAATAGAAATAAGCATGAAAGGGTATGGATAAACATATTGAGACCGTGAGAGATAGGTGGGTGGGGAGGAGGTATTTTTGCACTCGCAAAGGGCTGCGGGGAGGAGCTCAGAGCTACTCGTATATATAGAGAGACCTTTGCATAATACCCCATCTGCGGCGTCCCTTTCGAGATTCGGGCTTGGTCATGTGCGAGCACCGCTTTTTCGGCAGGGACCATTTTGCAAAGGTCTTATAGAGGAGGGGGCTGCACCGGTAGTCCGGCACAGCCCCCTCGGTTAGTCAGCTGAGTATGGCGATCAGCTCAGACCGTCGATCTCACCATTGACGATGTCGATCTTCTCGGCATTGGGGACCTTGGGGAGTCCCGGCATGCGCATGATGCTGCCCATGATGACGACGATCATCTCGGCACCGGTGGTGACGACGATGTCATTGACATGCATCTCGAAGTCTCTCGGGGCCCCAAGGAGTGAGGCGTCGTCGGAGAAGGAGTACTGCGTCTTGGCGATGCAGATGGGGAACTTATCGTAGCCCAGCTCGTCGATCATCTTGAGCGCCTTGATGGCCTTCTTGTCGTAGACTACGCGGTCAGCACGGTAGATCTCGCGGGTGAGGGCCTCGATCTTCTCCTTGACCGGGCTGTCGAGGTCGTAGCCGAAGGTGAGGGGCTCAGAGGGGTGGTTGTCGATGGTGTCGACGACTACCTGTGCCAGCTCGGTGGCTCCCTTACCGCCCTCGGAGAAGGCGTTATTGACGGCGAAGGGTACGCCGAGCTCCTCGCAGTGGAGGCGAATCGCCTCGAGCTCAGCCTCGGTATCGGTGGGGAAACGGTTGATGCAGATGATGACGCTCTGTCCAAACTTCCGCATGTTCTCCACGTGCTGGTCGAGGTTGGAGAAGCCCTTCTTCAGCGCCTCCACATTCTCCGTGCTGAGGTCAGCGTCCTTGACTCCGCCGTGGAGCTTGAGGGACTTGGCAGTGGCGACGAGGATCGTGGCAGCGGGCTGGAGACCATTCTGACGGCAGACGATGTCGAGGAACTTCTCTGCGCCGAGGTCAGCACCGAAGCCTGCCTCCGTGATGGCGTAGTCGCCGTAGTGGATCGCCATCTTGGTGGCGACGACGGAGTTGCAGCCGTGAGCGATATTGGCGAAAGGACCGCCGTGGATGAAGGCGGGGGTATTCTCGGTCGTCTGGACGAGATTAGGCTGGAGGGCGTCCATCAGGAGGACGGTGATCGCACCGCCGATCTTCATGTCCCCTACGGTGAAGGGGCTGCCGTCCTTCTTGTACCCCACGACGATGTTGTCGATGCGGCGACGGAGGTCGTCCATGTCCTTGGCGAGACAGAGGATCGCCATAATCTCGGATGCGGGCGTGATGTCAAATCCTGTCTCATTCACTTCACCATTACCATCCCCGAGACCGGTGACAATGTGGCGGATGCTGCGGTCGTTGACGTCGAGGACGCGCCTCCAGGTGATCTTGGAGAGACCCTGATCGTCGTTGCGGTGACGGTAGGCGTAGTTGTCGACGAGGGCGGAGATGGTGTTATTGGCTGAGGTGATGGCGTGGAAGTCTCCGGTGAAGTGGAGATTGATCTTATCCATCGGCAGCACCTGGGAGTAGCCACCACCGGCAGCACCGCCCTTGATGCCAAAGACCGGACCGAGGGAGGGCTCGCGGAGGGCAACGATCGCCTTCTTGCAGATCTGATTCATCCCGAGGGCGAGTCCGATGGAGACGGTAGTCTTACCGATACCGGCCTTGGTGGGCGTGATGGCGGTGACGAGGATCAGGTGTCCGGCACCGTGCTGCTTCTCCTTGAGGACATCCAGACTGATCTTACCCATGTAGTGACCACAGGGGAGGAAGTCCTCTGTGGGGATATTCAGTGACTGAGCGATCTCCTGGATCGGCTTGAGTTTCGCTTCTCTGGCGATCTCGATATCTGATTTCATAATTGTGTAGTGATTTGGTTTGGTGTTTGACCAAAGGTACCCATAATTTTGTGAGAGCAGGTGACCTTATGCAATAAGAGATCTCTTTCCTCAATTTCATCAAAAAAAGCGTGAGGATAGGCAGGTCGCCCATCCTCACGCTTGCATAGTGAGCTACTCTTACTCGCGCATGCCCATCTCCTGATCGAAGATGGCAACGGCTCCATCGCCGATGAGTGCAAGGCGGTCGAGGTTGTGCTGTGCGGTATCCTCTTCCTCCTCCTGCTCCGTGATAAACTTCTCGAAGAAGACGCGGGCACCGTAGTCATTCTCCTCGATAGCCATCTTGACGATCTCCTCGATCGACTTGGTGATGGACTGCTCGTGGCGGAGCGACAGGGTGAGGATCTCCTCAAGGGTGCCAAACTCGTTGGGGACCTCCTTGATGGGCTTCAGCTCGGGGCGTACGCCGCGCTCCTCGAGGTAGGCGATCATCGCCTCTGCGTGCTCGATCTCCTCACGGGTCTGGAGCTTGAGCCACTTGGTCACTCCATCCAGAGCGCGCTCTGCGGTGTCCAGGGACATAGAGCGGTAGAGGTAGGCGGAGTAGAGCTCCTTATTGATCTGCTCGTTGATAGCGGCGATCAGTCGTTCAGTCATCTTCATAGTGTACTGTATTATCTAAGTGATTAGTGATTATTTATGGTTGCCTGTCTCGTCATCCACCTCCTCATAGTCGACGTAGGCCCCACCGCCGAGGTCATGCTGCGCCTCGCGGAGGATGTCGGCACTGCTCTTACGGGCGTGCTGCTCACGGGCAGCCTGCTCCTGAGCCTCCTCTTCCTGACGGCGGTACTCGCGCTTGACCTCTCGGTGGACCGCTCCGATGCGCGCTATCTGGCGGATCAGCGGCCAGAGGGAGTAGAGGATCACCCCCAGGATGAGGAGAAGGATTATGGTAAATGGTGACATATCCTATTGCAATTTTACTCTAACAAAGGTACCAAAAAAGCTACCCATCTACATAAGTGCAAAAAGCGAGCCTCCTCGGACCTATTTGTCCAAGAAGGCTCGCTCTGATGTGCCCGGAACCGGGATCGAACCGGTACGGATGTTACTCCATTGGTGTTTGAGACCAACGCGTCTACCAATTCCGCCACCCGGGCTCATGTGGTGACAAAGGTACGACATTTTTTCAGACAGGATATCTGTGCCTTTTTGTCAGCCCGCCCCCCCTCCGGTAAGCCAATGGTAATGCCTCTCTGTGAGATCATCGATTGTCCTCCAAGGCATTTGTCAAGAATATGGAGAGCAAAAGTAACTGAATTGTCACCTCTTAAAGTTATCTTTGCACAAATTATAGGCGAATAAGGTGAGAAGTAATCAACCAACATACATAATGTATTTAAGAATTCAGCGTATGAGAACGAGAGCAATCTTTGCTGTCCTGGCACTTATGCTGCTACAAGCAGTAGCCATGGGACAGACGCGCTACACCGGTAAGGTCGTAGATCTTACATCGGGAGAGAGCATCCCGGGAGCTATCGTCCTGGAGAAGGGAACCTCTAATGGGACCTCCACCGATATCGATGGCAACTTCGCCATTAGCATCAATGGCAAGGGCGTTATCGTAGTGTCCTACATAGGATACAAGACTAGAGAGATCGCCGTCTCTCCGGAGAAGAGGAGCTTAGGACGGATCGAGATGGCGGAGGACGCCAGTACGCTTGGCGAGGTGGTGGTCGTGGGCAACAGCCTTATCGACATCGTCAAGGATCGGCAGACACCCATTGCTGCCACGACGCTCACCGGTCCTCAGGTGACCGAGAAGATGGGTAACCTCGACTTCCCCGAGGCACTCAAGGGTGTCCCGAGTGTACACACCATTAATAATAGTGGCTATGGTGATGCCTATTTCACTGTGCGCGGATTTGACCAAGCCAATGTCCTCGTGCTGATCAATGGTCAGCCGGTCAACGACATGGAGTGGGGTGGTATCTACTGGTCCAACTGGGCCGGCGTCGCTGACGTAGCCTCTGTCGTACAGCAACAGAGAGGTCTCGGATCCTCCAAGATCGGAATCTCCTCCGTCGGTGGTACGACTAATATTGTCACCAAGGCAGCTGACCGTGATCAGGGTGGAAGCCTTAAGTTTGTGACCGGTAACGATGGATACTTCAAGTCATCCATCAGCTATGACTCCGGTCTGCAGGGACAGTGGGCCATCAGTGCTCTCGTCTCCTACTGGCGCGGTGATGGATACATCGACTGCACCCCCGGATATGGAGGGACTTACTTCTTGTCCATTGGATATAAGCTCAATGACAAGCACTCCTTCAATTTCACTACCACCGGGGCACCCCAGGTCCATAACCAGGGCTTTAGGGAGAACATCTACACCTACGAGAAATTCGGCACCCGATACAACTCCAACTGGGGATACCTTGATGGTAAGCCGTATAGCTTCTCCAGAAACTTCTATCACAAGCCTGTTGCGAATCTCAATTGGGACTGGAAAATCAGCGATAAGACCTCACTCTCCACGGTTTTCTATGGATCATGGGGCTTTGGAGGTGGTACCGGCACCTTCGGGACACCACACTATAAAATCCCGGATGACGAGAATGGTCTGATCAAGGTGGATGACCTCGTCAAGGCAAATAGAGGAGAAACCGTAGAAGGTATCAAGAAAAGCGTACCTGCCTGGGACGGGACAAATCTCGACAGTAAGAATCATTACTGGAATGGCAAGCATGTCGTGACAGAGCGTGGTGGGGGTACTGTACTTCGCTCCTCGATGAATAACCACAGCTGGTACGGTCTGCTCTCAAACCTTGACGCAAAGGTGGGAGACAACTGGACTTTCAATGCCGGAGTCGACCTCCGTACCTATGTCGGCAAGCACTACCGGGTTGTGAATGATCTGCTGGGTGCCGATGCGTATTACGAGAATGTGGACATGAATTCCGCAGGCGTCTTTGTGGGTGACGAGGTAAGTCTCAATCCTCTTGCCATCTCTGAGATGCAAAATGCTCAGAAGGTAAATCGTAACTACGATAGCCACGTAGGCTGGACCGGACTCTTCGGTCAGGCAGAGTATAATAATGAGCATATCTCGGCATTTGTACAGGGGTCAGTCTCCAGTCAGTTTTATAAGCGTCACGAGTACTTCGAGGTGCCTACCGCTGAGCAGTGGACCAAGTGGACTAACCGCTGGGGTGGTAATATCAAGGGAGGCGTCAACTGGAAGTTTGACACCCATAACAATGCTTTCATCAATGCCGGCTACTTCTCCCGTCAGCCCTTCTTCTCATCCATTTATCCCAATGCATATACTTCTCGTGCCAATGAGATGCAGGAGGGTATCAAGAACGAGGGCATCACAAGTGTTGAGGGTGGCTACATATTCAATTCCTCTCTCGTCAGAGCTGTCCTGAATGCGTACTTCACACAGTGGAAAGACAGGTATCAGTCCTTTAGCGCAAATATAGGTGAGGATAGAAGGCAGGCGCGCACCTACGTGGATCAGGTCCACAGTGGTGTCGAGCTTGAGGTGACTGCTCACCCGACTCACTTCCTCGACATCTTCGGGATGATCTCATATGGTAACTGGAAGTACGGAAGTACCGCCGTTGCTGATATCTACGATGATCTCAATCGTCCTGTACAGGGAGAGAAGCCGAAGCTGTATCTCGAGAATATTCCGATCGGCGGTGCTCCACAATTCCAGACCCGACTTGGTGCCAAGGCACGTATTTACAAAGGACTGAGTGCAGACCTGAACTGGTATTACAACGACCGGAACTACTCTGCTATTAATGCAACAGACTTCAAAAAGGAGGGTACAACCAACCTGAAGATGCCTGCGTACAGCACTTTGGACGGAGGCGTATCGTACCGACTCAGATTCAGTGACACAAGTGCTGTTAAGGGACTCTCTTTCAGGCTCAACGTCAACAATATTCTTGACACTAAGTACATCGCACGCGGTTTCAATAACTACGCTGCTGATGCCAAGGAAGAGAATAACTGGAAGGGAATCAACAAGAAGAACCAGGTGGCTTTCGGCTTCGGAAGGACTTGGTCTCTCTCTGCCACGATGAACTTCTGATACTTTAGTCACTTTACTATCCATTATCCTACGCCTCCTGAGAGATGGTGGCGTGGGATAATCATTTTTAAGCAGCACTATGAGAAAATACTTAGTTCTTATCTTGACACTGATAGCTAACTGTACTGCCCTATCAGCGCAAGAGAAGGCAGTGAAGATCCTATACTTCAACGACGCCCACGAGCCGGACATGGTCTCCACAGAGGGGGGATTACTCGGAGGTGTCGCCAGGATGAAGTCGGTGGTGGACTCCATCAGACAGTCCTCTCCTGATGCCCTTCTGCTATTTGGCGGAGACCTGGGCGGTGGTACCCTTGCCGGCAAGCTGTACAGAGGGAGCATAATGGTAGACTTCCTCAGTGAGATCGGAGTCGACTACGCCAACTATGGTCAGCACGACTTTGACTACGGTCTCGACAACACCCAGGCACTGACAAGGCGGTCAAAGTTCACCTGGATAAGCAGCAATACGCTCACCACTGAGGGTAGTCCGATCGATGGAAGTGTCCCGTTCGTCATTCACAGGATCGGATCCACCAGTATCGGGATCATCGGATTGGTCGACAAGGTAGATACCTCATCGCCTCGCTCCGGTATCACCCAGAGAGACATCATGGACTGCGCAAAGAGTGCCATCGGTCACCTATCAGGAGTAGACTATATCATCGCTATTACGCAAATGAATAGCGAGCTCAATGAGCAACTACTGAAGGAGTGTCCTGAGGTCGATCTGGTATTGGGCGAGGAAACCTCACAATACATAACCAACGCTCATTTCGTTGGAGATAAAATGATCATCGATGGCTGTGGTAATATGGGTCACTTGGTAGAGGTATCCTTACGAGGTGAGCAGGGCAGTCAGGCCATCTCGGTACATCCCATTAGCACAGCAGTGAAGCCTGATGAGAGGCTTGAGCGCAGAGTCCATGCGATTAACAAAGAGATTGCGTCCCGACTGGGAGTCCGGCTGGGGACAGTGCCACTGAATCACATTCGTACACGACACCAAATAGGGGAGATGGTAGCAGGGATTTTCAGAGAGCACTATGGGACAGATATGGCTCTGGTACAGAGTGGTGGCATCCGTGCGGATCTGACCGATGGCGATATCACCCTGAGAGATATATACTCTGTCCTCCCGTATGAGAATCGGATTATTCCTGTGAGGCTTCCGGGTCGCTCCATACGTAGACTCATAGAAAAAGCGGTAAACGATGGTGCGGAAGCCGCTCTTGCGGGGGTAGAGGTCACCTCATCAGACGAGGGGCTGATCATCTACGTAAATGGAGTCCGTCTGGATGATAGCAGAGACTACACCATAGCCCTATCAGAGTATGTCACGAGTGGAGGGGGCGGATTTGATGTTATATCGGAGAGCTCTTATATGATGCCTTTAGACAAGGCTGATAAAGACTCAGATATTCTGATCAAGTATTTCACCGCACTCTGACTGGTGCACTGCCTTTACTCCTTGCCTGCTGCCGTTGTCTTGCCCTGGCCCTTGGGGATGGTGTAGTAGATGACGGCGAAGGAGATGACGATGATGATGAGATTGTAGAGGTAGGCGGCCATCGCCCCCTGACGGATCGTGACGTTGTCCTGTCGTCCGACGAAGGTGACCACCTCGCTGAGGAGGTTGATCGGCTCAACGGAGTAGGCTATATCCTGGAAGATCGCTGTCGAGATGGCAATGCCAAAGGAGCTGCCGAGAGAGGAGGCCATCTTGAAGATCCCGGAGCCGATACCGGTCCTGCTCTCCGGCAGCGTCGCCAGAGCTGAGTCGGTGGAGGCGGTGGCAAAGAGCCCCAGCCCGGCACCGAAGAGCGAGTAAGCGATCACGACAAGCGTCATGTAGGTACCTGCCATCACATTTGTCGGGAGGAGCAGACAGAGAGACACAGTAACGGTGCCGCAGGAGAGGAGCATCGGGAGCCGCGCACCATAGCGCTGCATCAGCTTCTCACCCACACGGATGAAGAGCAGGATCGACACACCGTAGCCGATAGACATCAGCCCCACTTGATCCACCGGCACACCGGATGCCAGCTGCAGGAGACTGCTGACGATGATGATGATACCGGTGGAGGCATTGAGGAGAAAATTGGCCACCGTGGCACCGCTGTAGACCGAGTTTCGGAAGACTCGGAGGTCCAGGAAGGGGTGCTTGGCGCCCCGCTCGATGCCGATGAAGAGGAGGATGAAGATCGTCGCCGTAAGGAGCAGACCAAGAGACTTGACATCCACCCAGCCCCACTGCGGACCCTCGGTCACATAGAGCTGCAGGCTGACGATGCCGAGGATCAGCGTAGCGATGCCGGGGATATCTCGCCCGCCCTTCGCGTCACTCCCCGGGCGGTAGTAGGGCAGGGTCCGGATGAGGAAGAGCCCGAGGAGTGCGACCGCCGCAGCGAGCCAGAAGATCCACCTCCAGCTGAGCCACTGAGTCATATATCCCCCGAGTAGGGAGCTAAATGCAGTACCGCCCCAGGTACCCATACGAGGCGATCTCCGAGACCACCGATAAGCACGATCAGTATCCCGCAGACGAGGGAGGTGATGGAGACGGAGAGATTGAGCAGCGAGGGGGAGAGCCCCAGGTCAGCATTCATCTCGCCCCTCACATTGAGGAGCGTCATGGCAAAGAGCCAAAAGGAGAGGAGACCGCATATAAATCCGAAGAGGATCCGATCATTGCCTCTAAAGGTGGTAGTACTATCCTTATCCATTAGCGCGAAGTGACTTAATTGTTGGTAGAGCAAGATACGGAATTATCATAAAACGGAAGCGCACGAATTTAGGTACTTTTGCATCCAAGGGTCACTCCCCCACCCGGTGGAAGAGGGGGAGATCACTCCATAGAGCAGAGACAAATGGACTTCAGAGACTTAGTGATGGAGCGCTACAGCGTCCGTAGGATGCTGCAGCCTACGTCTATCCGGATAAGGAAAATAACTCCCTCTACACCGACACCGCCATAGCCATCGCCTATATGCAGCTCCAGGCGGAGGACCTCGGGATCGGCTCCGTCTGGATCAACGCCTTCGACCGACCTCTCTGCGCCCGGGATATGGGACTGGAGATGGGGAAGGAGACTCCGGTTGCGCTCCTTGCTCTCGGCTACCCCCTCCCCGACGCCAAGCAGCCGACCCGCAAGCGGAAGAGCATGGACGACTTAGTCAGGACGATCTAACCCTTTTCATCAATAATCATGAGGAAAATACTCCTTACCTTACTCACCATCAGCGGTCTCGCACTCACTGCCGCCGCGCAGGACTCCGGCGAGCTCCGGGACCGCATCACCGTCACCGGATGGGGGCAGACCTACTACGACGCTGCCTTCGGCCCCGATGTCCACGGGACCAATACCTTTGCCATCAATAAGATCAACCTCGTAGCCAAGGGACAGATCACCGACCGCTGGAGCATGGGGATCCTCTTCCAGATGCACAGCCCGGCGAAGCTCAAGGAGCTCTGGCTGCAGTACACCCTGATGCCCCAGCTCCGGGTCCGCGTCGGCGAGATGAAGACCCCCTTCGGCATGGAGAATCAGATCCCGCCCTCTCTCCTCCCCCTCACCTCCGGCTGGACCATGCCCACCTGCTACTTTGCCGGCGTCAGCGGTGACCCGCTCTACCGCGGCACCTCGGGTCGAGACATCGGGCTCGAGCTGTCGGGTGACCTCTGGGGCAAGATCCTCTCCTACAAGCTCGCCGTGATGAATGGTCAGGGGATGAATACCCTCGATCTCGGCACCACCAAGATGTATGGCGGCTCGCTCTACGTCCGCCCCTACCGCGGCATCACCCTCCACACCTCCTACCTCGGTGGCGAGATGCATGCGATGGGCACCCGGGGAGCCATCAAGGCGGGAGACGCGTACAAGCGTAGCAGCGTCAGTGCCGGTCTCAGCCTCGACTACAGCCCTGTCACCCTGTCCGCCGAGTACCTCATCGCAGACACCGATGAGACGATCGGCGACGGAGCCTATGTCATGGTGGTGGGACACCTTCCGAGGAGCTTCGAGCTCTATGGCGCGGTCGACTGGCTGCGGACGGACAGGAGCGCCAGCGAGAGCCTCCTCACCGGCACGGTGGGCGTCCAGAGATGGTTCGCCAAGAAGTGCCGCTGGCAGCTCGAGTACCGCGTCCCCGGCACCCTCGGCTCTGACGAGGGCTTCGGACCGGTACACCACATCAGGACGCAGGTGCAGTTCGGATTCTAAGCGAAAAATATCGTACCTTTGCCACACATCTAAGGAGAGTTGGCAGAGTGGACGAATGCGGCGGATTCGAAATCCGTTGTAGTGCAAGCTACCGGGGGTTCGAATCCCTCACTCTCCGCCCAAGAAACCCGCTTATACTCGGATTCCGAGTATAAGCGGGTTTCTTCGTATACTCATAGCAGGTTAGGATGGGTTACAGCGGCACGCCCGGGAGGTCGGCGTACTCGGCGAGGAAGTCTCGTTTGAGGGTGAGATTACCCTGCAGGAGCATATTTCCAAACCTAATGTGTACATTTGCAGTACATTACAACTAATGTCTGTACCTATGAACATTATCACAGCTACTGAGTTTCGGTCAAATCAGCGCAAGTACTTCGACCTTGCAGAGCGGGAGCCCGTCTTCGTCACGAGAGCGGGGAAGAAGCCTATTGCCCTTATACCGGTAGACCTTGACAGCTATCCCACACAGGAGGAGACGAAGGCCATAGAGGAGGGGTTGGAAGCCTACAAGAGGGGCGAATACACCACCATTGACCCCGACAATGTATGGGAAAGTATCAAGTAGTCGCCTCGGAGAAAGCAAAGTCAGATCTCAGTGAGGTGGCAAGGTCGGGAAACAAGCCGATGATGAGGAAGATCGAGAAACTTATCAAAGAACTTGCGGAGCACCCCACCACAGGCACCGGGAAGCCCGAGTTACTTAAAGGAACAACCGGCGCTATTTGGTCACGAAGAATCGACAAGAAAAACCGCTTGGTATACACTATTCAAGATGAGAAAGTAGTCGTGCTTATCCTGGCTGCCCTCGGACATTACCACGACAAATAGGGTCGGATGAGGAGATGCCGCTGCCGCATAACACCCGGACGCCGTAGAGAGACTATTCGCCTCCTACGAGATAGACGGCATTACAGCCCCTCGTGCTGCAAAACTTTCTCAATGCCCGGTGGTAGAAACTTGGGATCTCATCGTCCGGCTTACCGACGAACTGCTGCCACTCATTATCGAAGTCGTGGAAGTCGTACGTCTCATTCAGCCACTTAATGTCCTCTTCGATCATTGACGCAATGCCGATGTTGTCGATAGACACGTCGAGGTACCACGGTGACTTCTTGTTCATCGTGTAGAAATGAACGCAATACGTCTTCTTCATCGGTGACTCAAAGTGCACGGGGTCTTGCTCGTTCTTTGCGACAATGTCCATATCAAGAAACATTCTGTCGTAGAACTCGGTAAACGCCCGGATCTCCACTCTCTTGGTCCCGTTGAGGATCTCGAGGGCATTCTCTCTCTTCATCACGAGGGCGTACGCCTCGTGCTCTTTGCCGTTATATGTTATCTTCATAGCTTTGAAAAATAAGCGGCGGTACAGCTATTATGTACCACGAAAGTAGCCACATAATAGTTATGCAGGTGCATGGTTATGGGATATTCTTCGTATCTACGATTTTGCCGAGAGTGTAATTGATACCTAAGGCTATACAGCCCACCTCTTTCCCACGGTACGTATCCTCGATGAGATAAGGCTTGTCGTCCTCGTCCACACTCACTTCGGGACTTGCCTCGATCACCTCTACCGTCAGCTCAGGTGCGTCCTTGCGCCGGCCATTGATCAGTCTCAGATAGTCGTACTCTCTCGGGGCGCCAAGTACTGTGCCGAGCGTGTCGAAGTAGATGATATCCTCGTCACCACTCACGTCAAAGCCGAGCTCATCGGGCGTAAAGCCTTTTTCCCTGACCTCTATCGGGTCAAAGTATAAGCCCTTGTTAGACGGGTATACCCATCTGCTCTCAGTGGTTTGATCCCCACGGAGGATAGCGTCAAAGCTATCTTTCTTGATCTGTAGTGTAAGTGTATTACTCATACTTCTATCTTGTTGGTAGCTTGCATAGCACAGAGCAAATATAGAAACCCTATAGCTGCCACGCAAACGCTTTTCGCCACAATATTTCCAGTGTACGACGATACCAATACTCTTGACAGGATAGCGACGCCGGCGGACGTGTCGGTGTGGGAGCTTATCGCCATACGGGGAAGCGAAGGATTGTCTGCCCTTGTCTACTGCGAGGGGGAGTACTACAGAGCAACCACGCTGGAGGAGCTGAGGGAGGTCGTCAAGAAGCTGGAGGGACAACTCTCAGAGTAAATTCCTCTTTCACTATAAAAAACGGGATCCCTCTATTCGGCGGTATGAATAGAGGGATCCCGTTTGTTCGAATAGGCTGAGGTTGTACTACCTCGGTGTTACTTCTTTAAAATTGATGTCAAAAGGTTTCTGAAGTGATCTGTAGCGTGTACTCGCTTCTTGATAGCTTATCAATCCTATGTGTGCCAAGTGTCCAAGAACCACACAAGGGGAGACACCTACTCGGTCTGCCTCGGTAATGATATCCGACCTGCTAGGAGCGTGGGCAAAGTGCTTGAGATCTCCATATAAGACTTTTGCGGCAAAGACATCTGCCTGCTTTTCTTCATCCGTGTTTGTCGCTTCATCTATATCGTCCACAAGTATACCCTTGTGTCCGCAATAGATATGCCCCAACTCGTGAAAGAAGTTGTAAGTAAGCTTGTCCAATGTTTTCCCTTTTCCCGAGAGTTGTATCACGGGACTACCTCCATACTGATAAGCTGCACCGCTGATTGATGCGGAAGGGAGGTTTTCCACAAACACAAGCTTCACCCCGATCTCGGCACAAAGAGAGATGAGGAGGGGCAGATCCCCGATCTTGAGCGCACCCTTCAGCTCAGGGATACGACTTTTGATTATCTCTTTCCTCGCAGCCGTCTCCGGTCGCCCCTGTCTGCTTGCAAGTATCTGACCTTGTCTTATCCAAGCCGCCACGTCATATGGCGTGCGGCTTGCCCTTCCGGTGTGTCTGTAAGCGACACCAATGGTTGTGTAAGCCTCGGTGAATGCTTGCTCACTAGTCAGCCCCAAGAAGGAGAGTAAGCCACGCATCTTGTCTGCCTTTGTACGTCCCTTTACGATCCACCCCATCTTGACCATCTGGCTGTAAGGGAATAGCTCCCCGAAGCTGTCCCAAAGAGCCTCCATAGGGTCTATCCTGGAGAGTCGAGCCACGTCCGCTTCATACTCAGCCTGAAATCTCAAAATATAGTCTGCGGGTATGCCTGTCACGATCTCAAAGCTATCCGCAACATCCTTCATAATTGCAGACTTGCCATTCAATATATGGCTGATGGTCTTTTCGGGCTTGCCGGTGCGGAGTGCAAACTCCCTACTCGTCATCCCGCTACTCTCCAGCCATTCTTTGATAAGCTCCCCGGGATGTACTGCTACCGGAGATGTATACTTTGTCTGTCCCATAATCCTTTAGTGATAATCCACTACCTCTATGATTACTGCCACATAACTTGCTTCAATCCTCAACCGAAATATCAGTCTCCAATTGGCTCCCAGCGAACAGGCCCACTGTCCATCCCTGTCTCCTGTGAGAGGATGAAAGCCACCCGGGATCAGGCGTAATTCCGCTTCGTCATTTGCCACCTCAAGCTGTTTTATCCTCAGGAAGATAGTTGATGCCATACCTCCAAAGTACCTCTTGGCTTGTGACGGCTTAGAGAGTTTCTTTTTCAGCTTTTTATCCTCAAATTCAATTTCCATCGGGTTTGATTAGCTTCTGTGATGCAAAGGTAGCGAATAAGTTTAACACCAAGTGTTAACACGGCAACTTTAACATTTTGGGCGAAAGGCTTGGCACGCCGGCTTGCTACAGAGTATGTAGTGCTCCTCATCGTCGATGTGACAGCAGGGGCACATCAGCATCTGGCCGGTGGCAAGGCTCGGGCTGCAGTGTCCGTAGCCCAGGGATCTTGCCTGCGGAGACGCTCCCTGACTGATACCGGTAATAGAATCGGCGGGACCCGACCGCCCGTCTGACGGGGTTCGGGGTGACGCATTTGAGCATTGGGGTAATCATATACCTAGAGGGCTTATCCGAGACTTTTGCATAATACCCCATCTGCGGCGTCACTTTCGAGATTCGGGCTTGGTCATGTGCGTAAGCACACTCCCTTCGCCCTCACT
>QWCK01003584.1_pt1 | contig 16708 bp, 18 predicted proteins | sample 1972571 | NCBI WGS metagenome assembly QWCK01 (sample SAMN09866710, study PRJNA288562) | Human gut metagenome isolate term2_stool, whole genome shotgun sequencing... | isolation source: gut | host: Homo sapiens | place: USA: California
TGATAGACGCAGTTGCCGCAGGAGATACACTTGTTGATATCAATGGATGCCTTCTTGTCCTGGCCCATGGAGATGGCCCCGGCGGGGCAGCCCTTTTCGCAGGGGCGCTGGGTCTTGACGATGGCGCTGTACTGGCAGGCGTTGACGCAGCGGCCGCAGGTGACGCACTTGTCGTGGTCGATGTGGGCCCGGTGGTTCACGATGGAGATGGCGTCCTTGGGGCAGGCGTGGACGCAGCGGGTGGCCAGACAGCCGCGGCAGGAGTCACCCACGGTGATCTCGGTGACGGGGCACTCGTCACAGGCGATGGGCAGCACCTCCACCACGCAGGGGTTGGCCTTGTCGCCGCCCATGGCCAGCTTCACCCGGCTGTTGATGATGGCCCGTTCCTTATAGATGCAGCAGCGCAGACTGGCGGCGGGACCGGGGATGATCTTTTCGGGGATATCCAAAATTCCGGTCTGGATGCGGTCCTCCCAAGTCAGACGGGAGACCTCCGTCAAAACAGAAGTTTTCAGCTCCTGGATTTTCGTTTCAAAATTACGCATACAAGCTCTTTCCTCCAACTTTTCCCCGTACTTTCTCTGGTTTCGTGATACGAAACTGCAAGTTTGCACGGTCTCCCTTTCGTTATGCAAGTTTTCCTTCATTTGTCGACTTATTCTACCCTAGCTGTATTTCCTTGTCAATGGATATATTCACGATTTTTACGCCAATTTCGACCGTTTTTCCCATATAAAAATGGCCGCACTGGCGGAGGAAGGGCGGCATAGGCTGGTCTGTCATCTGAAAGAAACGGAGGCAGAGCCAATGAGCGAGCACAAAGTACAGTATTTTCTGGGGGCAAACGCCCCGGACGGATTCTATTCCCTGTATCCCGAGCTGATCGATCTGGAGCGGGCCCGGGCGGTCTATATCTTAAAGGGCGGGCCGGGCTGCGGTAAGTCTACCCTGATGCGCCGGGTGGGAGAGCGGATGGAGCAGGCGGGGTTGGGGACGGAGTACATCCTGTGTTCCGGGGACCCGGACTCCCTGGACGGACTGGTGCTGCCCCAGCTGGAGGTGGCCATTGTGGACGGCACGGCCCCTCATGTGGTGGAGGCCAAGTATCCGGCGGTGGTGGAGCGGTATGTGAATCTGGGGCAGAGCTATGATGCCGCCGGACTACAGGACATCCGGGAGGAGATCATAGGGGCTATGGACGGCTATCCCGCCTGTTATCAGCGGGCCTACCGCTGTCTGGGGGCGGCGGAGCGGCTGCGGGAGGACATGCGCGCGGCCCTGCTCACCGATGCGGCGGGGGAGAAGCTGGCCCGCCGGGCCCGGGGCATCCTGGCCCGGGAGCTGCGGCCCAGGTCCGGGGGACAGAAGGGCCGGGTGAAGCAGCGTTTTTTGGGGGCGGTGACCCACAAGGGAGTGCTGTGTCTCTATGACACCGCCTTTGCCCAGTGCAGCCGGGTATATGAGCTGGCGGACCGGGACGGCCTGGCTCACGAGCTGCTCATCCATCTGCTGGCCGGAGCGGTGGAGGGTGGCTATGACGCGGTGGCCTGTCCCGATCCCATGGCCCCCAGCCGTCTGGCCCACCTGCTGGTGCCCCAGCGGGGGCTGGCCTTTGTCAGTACGGCGGGGGAGACGGCCCTGCCCCGCCCGGCGGACCGGCGCATCCACCTGGACGGGGCGGCAGAGGGGGATGTTCTCCGCCGGGACCGCCCCAGGCTGCGCTTCGCCCGAAAGGTCTCCGCCGCCCTGATGGGCGAGGCAGTGGCCTCCCTGTCCCAGGCCAAGGCCATGCACGACAGGCTGGAGGCCCTGTATAACCCCTATGTGGACTTTGACCTGGTGGAGGAGACCGCCCGGCAGATCGGGGACGAGATTTTGAACGGATAACGCAAACACGGACCTGCCGGTTTTCACCGGCAGGTCCGTGTTGTGTGCTGATGCGCTTATCGTTTCAACTGGCTGAAATCCAGATTCCAGTCCACGGGGGTCTGGATGCCGTCCACCCGGCCTTCGTGGGTGTATTGCCACAGGGTAAAGCCGTAGTAAAAGCTGGGGTAGCTGTCGTACTCGGCCAGCCAGAATTGGAAGGGGCTGAGCTCCTTCAGATCGAAGCTGAAATAGCCCATCTCCTGGTTGAAGTATACCGCCGGGGTGTAGCCCGCCTGGGCGACCCGCTGGCAGAAGGCGGCGGCGCACTGGGTGAGCACCTCGTGCTCCAGGTGGTCGGTGCGGGCCCCTTCGGCAAAGGTGATGGGCTCCCAGTCATAGACCACGGGACAGGTGATGGGATAGCTCTCCAGCAGAGAGAGGGTATAGTCGGCCTCCTGCCGGGCCTCCTCCGGGGTGATGGCCTGGGAGAAGAAGTACACCCCCACGTCCAGCCCCGCATCTAATGCACCCTGGATGTTCTGAAAGAAGCAGCTGTCCGTCTGGATGGCTCCCTGGGTATAGCCCCGATAGCCCAGGCGGATGATGGCAAAGTCTACGCCGTCCGCCGCCACGGCGGGCCAGTCGATGTCCCCCTGGGAGTAGGACACGTCGATGCCCGCCCGGGCGGAAGCCCCCTTGCTGGTATATTGCACCCGACCCTTTTCATCGGTATAGAACCCGTCGGGGTCATAGCGGTTTACCGCCACGCCGGGGACAGCCTCCATGGTCATGCCCCGGTAGGTGAAGGTGACGGGCTGGAGCAGATAGAGCAGGAATCCGACAAAGGCCAGCAGAATGAGCACAACGGCGATGAACCGGGGGAAGAACGTTGTGCGGTTTTGTGTTTTGCTCTTTTCCCGGCGGCCCGGGGTGGCGTTTGCGCTCACAGCAGGGTCACGCCCGCCTTCTTGCAGGCCTGGATGTTGGCCTCATCCCACATGGAGCACTGTACTTCGCCGATGTGGGCCTTGCCCAGCAGGAACATGGACACACGGGACTGGCCGATGCCGCCGCCCATGGTATAGGGCAGCTGGCCGGCCAGCAGCTGCTTGTGGAAGGGCAGGTCCCGGCGGGCATCGCAGCCGGCCAGGGTCAGCTGGCGGTCCAGGCTCTCGGGGCTGACGCGGATGCCCATGGAGGACAGCTCCAGGGCCTGGCCGTTCACGCTGTCCCAGACCAGCAGGTCGCCGTTCAGGTCCCAGTCGTCATAGTCGGGGGCACGGCCGTCGTGGGGCTTGCCGGAGTGCAGCTTACCGCCGATGCCCATAAGGAAGGTGACGGGGTGGTCCTTCACAAAGGCGTTCTCCCGCTCCTTGGGGGTCAGAGCGGGGTACAGGTCCTCCAGCTCCTGAGAGCTGACGAAGGTGACCTCGGTGGACATACGGGGCAGTACGGACAGCTGGGGGAACACGGAGCGGAGGAAATACTGGGTGTCGGCCAGGGCCTGGACGATGGACTTCACCGTCTGTTGGAGATAGGCCACGTTCCGGTCCTCCCGGGTGATGATCTTCTCCCAATCCCACTGGTCCACATAGGCGGAGTGGAGGGCATCCAGTTCCTCGTCCCGGCGGATGGCGTTCATGTCGGTGTAAAGCCCCTCGCCGGGCTGGAAGTCATAGCGCTTGAGGGCCATGCGCTTCCACTTGGCCAGGGAGTGGACCACCTGGGCGGTCTCTTTCACGCCGTTGATATCAAAGGAGACGGGGCGCTCCACGCCGTTCAGGTCGTCGTTCAGGCCGGTGTCGGCGGAGACGAAGAGGGGGGCGGACACCCGGTGCAGCCGGAGGGCACCGGACAGCTTGTCCGCAAACAGCCGCTTCAGCAGACCGATGGCCTTTTGCGTCTCGTAGATGGACAGCAGGGAGCTGTAACCCTGAGGAAGAGAAATTTCACGCATGATGAACACTCCTTATATCGGACTAAAATCCCCCTTATTATACCGAATCGGACGAAAGATTGCAATCGCTTCTTGACCACGCAGGGCCGGGATGCGTATAATATTGTGGACAAAAATCTTTTGCAGTAAGAGGATAATTTCTATGAAGCTGATTTCCTGGAATGTAAACGGCCTGCGGGCCTGTCTGAACAAGGGGTTTCTGGACTTCTTCCGCCGGGAGTCCCCCGACTTTCTCTGCCTTCAGGAGACAAAGATGGTCCAGGGGCAGGCCCAACTGGAGCTGGGGGAAGGCTGGCTGGAGTTTTGGAACTCCGCAGAGAAAAAGGGATATTCCGGCACAGCGGTGTTCACCACCCATCCGCCCTTGGATGCCGCCTATGGCATGGACAAGGAAGTTCACGACCACGAGGGGCGGCTCATTACCCTGGAGTATGACCAGTTCTATCTGGTCTGCTGTTACACCCCCAACGCCCAGGACGGCCTGAAGCGCCTGGACTATCGCATGGCGTGGGAGGACGATCTGCGGGACTATCTGATGAGTCTGGACAAGACCAAGCCCGTCATCTATTGCGGCGATCTGAACGTCGCTCATGAAGAAATTGATTTAAAGAATCCCAAGACAAACCGGAAAAACGCCGGTTTCTCCGACCAGGAGCGGGAGAAGATGACCACCCTGCTCGCCTCCGGCTTTACGGACAGCTTCCGCTATCTCTATCCCGACGTCACCGGGGCCTATTCCTGGTGGTCCTACCGCTTCCACGCCCGCCAGAACAACGCCGGATGGCGCATCGACTACTTTATTGTCTCTGATCGCCTGCGGGACAAGATCCGCCGGGCGGAGATCTTAAGCGACGTGGAGGGCAGCGACCACTGCCCGGTGCTGCTGGATATCGAACTGGACTAACGCATTACAAAACGGATGAGAAACCAGAGAAAGAAATGGGCCGTTTTGGCCCTGACGGCGCTCCTGCTGGGGGCGGGAGGGCTGTTTTTATCTCGCAGCGGCTTTTTTGCCGCCTGCGCCTCTATACAGGACCTGCGGGCCTATATCAGCCGCAGCGCCCCCTATTCCCACCTGACCTTTTTTGTGGTGCAGCTGCTGTCGGTGGTGCTGGCCCCCATCCCAAGCAATCTGACGGCGGCGGCCGGGGGACTGCTCTTCGGCACCTGGAGCGCCTTTTTCCTCACCTATGGAGCGGTGACGGCAGGGTCCCTGCTGGTGTTCTGGCTGGCCCGGACGCTGGGGCGGGAGTTTGCCGACCGAGTGGTCAGCCGCCGCCTGTCCGAGAAATATCAGAAGGTCATCCGGGAAAAAACCACGGTCTTTCTTGCGCTGGCCTTTCTGCTGCCCTACTTCCCGGATGACGTGCTGTGTATTCTGGCAGGCCTTACGGCCATTCCCTTTGGCCGTTTTGCCCTGCTGGTCCTGGTCACCCGCCCTTGGGGGCTGCTGTTTGCCAGCGCTCTGGGCGGGGCCTCCCTGACCATTCCCCTGTGGGCCATGGTCCTGATCGGCCTTGCCGGGGCGGCGATTTTTGTGCTGGGTATGCTCTATGGCGACAGGCTGGAGCGGGCCATTCTGAAGCGGCTGGGAAAAGAATGACAAATTTACATCATGTGCGGGGCCGGTTCATCCGGTCCCGAAATTTTTTGTCTTTTTTGAAAAAACCTCTTTACAAACTCGTCACGATATGCTATTATCCTAAGCATAAACAATAACTATTACCGATAAGGAGCGGACTGATGATACGATACAGTAAAAAACGGGAGGCTATTTTAACCGCCATCCGCAGTACCACATGTCATCCCTCCGCCGAGTGGATCTACCACACCTTAAAGCCCACCCACCCCGACCTGAGCCTGGGCACCGTCTATCGCAACTTGGTCTTTTTCCAGCAGCAGGGACAGGTGCAGAGCGTGGGAGTGGTGAACGGGCAGGAGCGGTTTGACGGAAACACCGCTCCGCACAGTCACTTTGTTTGCACCAACTGCGGCGCAGTGATCGATCTGCACAGCGTCAAGCTGGACAGCTCCCTCACCCGTGCCGTCAGCGAGCAATATGGTCTGGCCGTGGAACGCCACGAACTGACCTTTTATGGAAGATGCCAAACATGTATAAAACAGGAAGAAAGCAACCAGAATATACAACATTGAGGAGGAAATTATCATGAAGAAGTTTGTCTGTACTGTCTGCGGTTATGTGTTCGAGGGCGAGGCCGCCCCTGAGTTCTGCCCCATCTGTAAGGCCCCCGCTGAGAAGTTCAAGGAGCAGACTGCCGAGAAGACCTGGGCCGCCGAGCATGTGGTGGGCGTGGCCCAGGGCGTGGACGAGGAGATCCTGGCCGGCCTGCGTGAGAACTTCCAGGGCGAGTGCTCCGAGGTGGGTATGTACCTGGCCATGGCCCGTGTGGCCCACCGGGAGGGCTATCCCGAGATCGGCCTGTACTGGGAGAAGGCCGCCTATGAGGAGGCCGAGCACGCCGCCAAGTTCGCCGAGCTGCTGGGCGAGGTGGTCACCGACTCCACCGAGAAGAACCTGCAGATGCGGGTAGATGCCGAGAACGGCGCCACTGCCGGCAAGTTCGAGCTGGCCAAGAAGGCCAAGGCCCTGAACCTGGACGCCATCCACGACACCGTCCACGAGATGGCCCGGGACGAGGCTCGCCACGGCAAGGCGTTCGAGGGCCTGCTGAAGCGTTACTTCAACAAGTAATTCAAACTAACATGTGATACTTTGAGAGGGAATCGAGTGATCGGTTCCCTCTCTTTTATTGGCTCTTCAGAGACAATCACAAAAGCGCACAGATTTTTAAAGTCTGTGCGCTTTTTGCGTGCCCGATCACATTCGATCATTAGTTGATTGCGTCTATGACCCACGAATCCATTACATTTTCAATTTTAGCCTCGATATCGTCGGTCGTTAATGCCGTTCTAAATTTCATGTATTCCAAAACATTATCCGGTGTGATCGTATACGACAATGCCCGGGAAAAACGGCTCACCAGCTGCTGCAAATATTGTTTCATCAACTGCGTGTCAGAATAGTCTCCGCACAGCGTGATCGCGGTGTTCCAGTTTCCAATGGCCTTTCTGATATATTCCTGGTCATACTGAAACGTCTTCACCAGATATGCGATTTGATAGGCATACGATTCATTGCTGTCTGAAAGATAGTTTAAGCTATTTAGACACAAGGAAAGTCCAGCTTGAAGGCTCTGTATGCCAGATTTGTTTGCCTCTAAGATCGCGATCTTTGTATCGTTGGTCGAGGTCGTCTTCGTCTCAGCCGGAGCAGAGGCGGGCAAGGCTTCAGCCAGCGTCATAGAGGAATCTTTCAGCTTTATCGACAGCGCCTGCTTGGAAATGATCGCCGCGTCGCCGCGGGTGAAGTTCGTTGTGCTGGCGCTGTAGCGCCCGTCGGTCAGGCCGATCTTGTCGGACAGCTCCCACGCGTTGTCCCATTGAAAGTCAGTCCCGTTGGTGTAGCCGAGGGCACGCAGGACAAAAGTCAGGTACTGCGACGCTGTGACCGTGTCATTTCCGCTGTAGGTCGTCGCGGAGGTCCCCGCCGTCAGGCCCTTTGTATAGGCATAGCCCACGAACGGTTTTGCCCAGTCGGCCACGTCGGTAAACGGTGTGCTCCAGGTCGTGCCCTTGGCCTCCTCGGCCTTCCCCAGCAGCCGGACCAGCATGGTAACCGCCTCGTTCCGGCTGGGGGTCCTGTTCAAATCAAAGTTCGGCTTTCCGCTGGCATCTTTCCCAACGCCCTGGAACAACCCCAATTCATACAGCGCCTGTGCCGCCTCCGTGGCTTCATCTGCGGCGGCGAACGCGGTGGGCGCAAGTGAGAGCGCCAGGGCAAAGGCCAGGATGCAAGATAAGATACGTTTCTTCATGGTATACCTTCCTTTTTTAGATATAAATCAGGTTTTTGATTTTATAATCAGTTTTCTACTTCTTTGATAGTTAAGGCCTGATTAGAAATTATTTTTTCAGCATCTAAATTTGCAGGCTTTCCTCTGTTATATTCCTTTTTTGCATACTCCTGCGAGCCTTCTATACTAGATTTACTGCCCAACAAGGAATTGACCAGTTCTAGCCTATACCGGGACTGAAAAAGAGACTCAAGCCCACATGACCACGTATCGTTGTCTTTATCATAAGTTGCAAGACTTACCACACAATAATAGGTATCTTCAACAGTTCCGCCGATATTGTTTTCAGCAGTATAGTCGATTTTAATTGGTACGCTGGTATTTTCATATGGCTTAGAAATCGCAACTGACAATAATTTCAGGGATGATGGATTCTTTAGCCTATCCTTTAACTGCTGGACGGCATATACGGCAGAAACTTCTGTCGCGTTTAATTCAAATAGGGGCTCAATTTTGTCATAATCTTTTACTGTTGCCTGCTCTTCTTCCAATAAATTATTATATGATTCTCTTATTTCTTCAAGTTCTCCATAAGTGGGAGTCGATTCAAGCGCTTTATCGATCTTATGCTGGACAGCGCGTGCCTCTTCCGATACTCCGTTACCACAAGCACATAGCGACAGTATCATAACCGCAGACAATACCCGGGCAATCATTCTTTTCATATCCGTTCCTCCATTTGTATTTATTTGTGATTTTGTCCCCCGCAGTGTGTTTAAACCCTCCCCCATCTATAGTTGTTAAATACATACTATAACAACTTAAAGTTGTTGTCAATGAATATAAACAACTAACTAGATTTATCTTTAACAAAGAGCGGTTGTTATGATAGGCGTGGGGGGATGTCCATGGTCAAGAATCTGCGAAAGCTCCGCATGAACAAGGGGATCAGCCAGCAGCGCCTGGCGGAGGTGATTGGAACCAGCCAGCAATCCATCAACAAGTATGAAAACCACAATGTCGAGCCGGATATTTCCACCTTGATCCTGCTGGCGGATTACTTTCAGGTCTCGGTGGACTATCTCATCGGCCACACCGTGGACGAAACGGAGCGCCAGCCCAAATTAGAGCTGGACAAGGACGAATCCTGCCTCGTCCTGAACTATCGCCAGTTGTCAAAGGATGAGAAGAGGAGCATCCAGCTGGTTCAGAAAAACTATCTGAAACGAAAATAAACAGCCCACAGGACTGTTTTCTTGTTGTCCGCCCTGCTTTATTTTTGGAGGAAAAACTGCGAGACTGCCGGGCGTGCGGTCAGCGTAAAAAGTTCAAAACCACAGCTTGAACCGAACGCATTTCCATGTTATATTATAAATGAAATAGGATGTGAGAAAATGAGCGATTGGGACTTTGAACGCAAACACGAGGAAGATTTACAGCGTCTTCGTGGCCTTCGCCTGTTGGATGACGATTTTATGAACAAGGTGTTTGAGGATACGGCCTGTGCCGAGTTCCTGCTACAAATCATCTTGCAGCGCACGGACTTGAAGGTGCAGCGTGTTCACGGTCAGCATGACATTCGGAATTTACAAGGGCGTTCTATCCGTCTGGACATTCTGGCTGTTGATGTCTCCGAACGGGTATACAACATTGAGGTGCAGCGCAGCGACAAAGGTGCAGGCGTCAAGCGCGCCCGGTACAACAGCAGCTTGATCGATGCCAATGTCACCGAACCCGGTGATGAGTACGAGAAGCTGAACGAAACCTATGTGATCTTTATCACAGAGCATGATGTGCTGGGTGGCGGCTGCCCGATCTATCACATCGACCGGACAATCAAAGAAACTGGCGCATTATTTGGAGATGAGTCGCATATCATATATGTGAACGCCCAGATCAAGGACGATACGGCACTGGGGCAACTTATGCACGACTTTTCCTGCACCAGTGCTGAACAGATGCACTATCAAATCCTGGCGAATAGGGTTCGCTATTTCAAAGAAGATACGGAAGGAGTTGCGACTATGTGCAAGGCTATGGAAGATATGAGAAACGAAGCTGCGCGTGAAGCGGCAATTAAAGCTGATAAGGCCCGGATGATTAAAACTGCGCGGCGTATGTTGAAAGCAGGCAAGTACACCTACGAAGATATTGCCGATGTGCTGGAAATCAGCGTGGATGAAGTCAAGGCTCTGGACGAAAGCCAATCAGCCTGACTAAAATTAGGTCTGTAATTTTTTGCGAAATGCCCATGCACCCTCTATACTTTCCGGTAGGAGGTGCATAAGCATGAATGCAATGAATGAACAGACCCGTGCTGCGGTAGAAGAAGTACGGCGAACCGATTGCGAGTTTTTGACGGTTCCGCAGGTAGCGAAGATTTTGAAGGTCAATAAGAACATGGTGTATGACCTTATCAGCGTCAAGCTGCTGCGGGCGGTAAAGCTGGGTAGTACCAAAGTGACGACCATTGCCGTGGAGGACTTCATCCGCGAGATGGATGCCGGACTGATTGAGTACGACCATGTGACCAAGAAAGCCACCCGGCATCGGTCTAAAGCCAAATCTGCGGCGAGCCAGAATAAGTAAGCATTTCCCTTGTGGAGCCTGACTCGGTACTGGATTTGCAGAGCGTATTTTTTGTGGGCAAAGCGTGGGCAAAAGTTTTTCCGATTACAATAAAGGACTTATATAGCGTAATAGTTACATTGAGGTACACCCGTCACGCGACGAGGCCCGCCACGGCAAGGCGTTCGAGGGCCTGCTGAAGCGTTACTTCAACAAGTAAGAAAGTCTGTATATCTGTGCCGGAATACGCCGAGGGAACGGCGAAAAGCCAGTAAACCCAGCGGTTTTCAGCACAAAAGATACGCAGTAACAGAAATGCGGTTCACTGATGAGAGTGAGCCGCATTTTTATTTATCTGGATGGTACAATGGAAGGGGCAAATATATAGCAACAGCGGGTGCGGTTGTTCACCTTGACGAAATACGGGTACCAACGCCGATGACAGAAAAATAACGGAGCCGCTGCGCAGGCACGGCGGAGCGATCAAAGCGACAGTTCACGGATCTCGTCCTGAATGAGCCGCCCTGCGGCGGAGGCGAGCTGGTCAATGCGGCGGATACGCACAAGGTCACGGCCATAGATGGCATTCGCAGCGGGGACGCTGGAATTCTCGCCCATGAACAGGGCGGCGACACGCACGCCCTTGGCTCGCAGGGACCGGACCTCGGCAGCGGTATCGTCAATGCCGGACTGCCCGTCGTACTCCCGGCTGAGCGGCACTTTTCCGCTGGGGAGGATCTTATGGCTGTCGTTCGGGCTGGCATCGGTGAGTAAAAGCAGCAGGTGTTTTTCCTCGGGTGCGGACTTTATCAGCTCGCCCATGCCGCGCAGCGCAAGACCGTCTCGGTTCCAGCCGGCGGCAAAGTAATCAAACACCCGGCGCTCGCCGTTTTTATCGCCAAAGTCCTTCAAAATATGCAGCACCGTGTAGCCACGGAGACTGCAAAAGCTCGTCACACGGACGGGAATGCCGCAGGCCGCCAGGCTTTTGGCAAGGATATAGCCCTCAATGGCAATGCTCTCCTGACAGCGCAGGCGTGATGCCGAGGCATCAAGCATCAGATCGACGGTGAAGCCCGCACGGCTCTCCTCGTCCTTGCGGAGAAATACCCGGCCGTCCTGCAGCACCGGAGTGCGCCAGACCCGTGTGCCGTCCAGCCGCCCCTTGCGGGCGAGGAGATCCTCCGGCTGCTGGTGAATGAGCATACAGTTTTGAATCTGCTCGGTCAGGCGTACAAGTGCGCTTTGGTGCAGTTCGCTCTCGCAGTCATAGGCGGCACGGTTTCGCTTCGCCTGTTGGGCGGCCTGCTCGAAAAGGCGCTGCGTGTCGGCGCTCATGGCCTGTCCCGGCGGGTGTTCCCCGTGTGTAAACCACAGATGACAGCCGAGATGGCTGCCGCTGCAGCAGCGCTGCTCGATGAGCGCAAGCTGCCTGGGGGAATATATGCTTCTGCCGAAACAGCGCTCGATATAGGTGCGATCCTCGCCCTCACGTTCATTTGAGCGGAGCCGAGAGCGCAGGGCATTGGACGCACGCACCACGCCGTTTTCCCCCGCTGCCGCACAGCGGCCGAGGGTCAGCTCGTCCGTGCGGACGAGTTCGGTGGGCAGGAGCTTGGTGAGCAGCGGCACCCACTTGTCGCTGAAATGGAGGCGAAACGGGCTTTTCCCGGGGACGGCTCCGTTGAAATGCAAATACGTTTGAAATGCTGCGCAGACGGCGGCCTCTATTTTGTCGGCATCCAGTGCGCCGGAACAGTCAAGGGCCGCAGAGAGCCCCTTTTCCCACGGTGTCAGCAGCGGCGGTTTCTGTCCCAGGACCGACCGCCAGCGTGCGGACTGGAGAGAATAGACAAGCTGGTTCTTGCTCATCCACTCCTGTCGTGAAAGCTGGTATTCGGACGCAAAAAATGCCGCAGCATGGGCGCAGCGCAGCTGTGCAAGCACGGGCCGCACAGGAAGTTCTTTTTCATAGACGGCGTTTTCCAATGCCAGCCACGCAAGGTCGTCCAGCATCGCCTGACGCACGTTGCCCGCCCATAGGGCAAAAAGGCGGTGCGGCATCTCGTCGCCCAGCCACTTATGAACAAAGCCGATGACGCAGTTCATATAGAAGTCCGGTGTGCCGTCAGACCGGAGGGCGAGAAACTGCGGCTCAAAGCGGTAGTCGCCGCAGGCCGTCCACACAAGGTTGATCGCACGGCGCTGATTGGCGCTGTATGCAGAAAGTTCCATATCAGTCAGAAAAGAGGCGGCTGCGGTCTAGCTTTGCAGGGATGCGTGCAGCGATCACATCGCAGATCAAGCCCCGCTCATAGCCGTCGAAGGCCTTGTTGGTAATGCCCATGCTGAGCGCCGTTCCGGCGTTCACGCCGCAGCGGATCATGCGCAGTGCGTCCAGCATACCGCGCAGGTCAAGCGCCTTGGAGGAGATCTCCGCACTCTCACACTTCTTTTGCAGGTCCAGGAAGAGCTGCACGAACTGACCGCGATATTTCTTTTCCATCGTGGGAAATTCTTTGTCCAGAAGGCGATTGAGGTCGGCTTCGTCGATGGGCGGCATCTGAATGACCACAAAACGGCTTGTAAGCGCCTCGTTCAGCTCTCGTGTGCCGGCGTAGCCGTAGTTCATCGTGCCGATAAAGCGTGCGGCGGGGTGGACCTCCATGCGCGCATAGCCGGGCACGTCAATGGCACGGCGGAAGTCAAGTGCGGCGTGCAGAACGGCGAGGGCCTCGTTCTTTGCCATGTTGATCTCGTCGAGCACGCCGAAGCCGCCGTACTTTGCGCAGAGATACACCGGACCGGGGCGGAAGGTCACCTGTCCGTTCTCAAAGGTGTCCATGCCGATCAGGCCCGCTGCATCCATGCTGACATGGAAGGAGACATCCCACGCAGGGCGTCCGAACGCCTGTGCCAAGTTTTCCGCCAGCACGTTTTTGCCCGTCGCCTTGCTGCCGGCAAGCAGCAGATTTTTCCCGCACAGCAATGCGGCGATGGCGGCCTCCCAGACCTCCTTGCCGTAATAGTGATAGTGGGGCTGCGGGACTCGGCTTTGCAGTGCCGGTTCCGTGGGGTACTGTGCACGATAGGTGCGGATGCCGTCGAGCAGCTCACGGCTGATCTGTTCCTGCTCTAAAAACTCCAACAAGGTACGTTCACCCTCTCGTTCCCATCCGAGCGCAAAGCGCTCTTTATTTCGCTCCCATCATAGCACGCAGCAAGCAAGTTGCAAGTTATTTTTTGTGAATTTTTCATCGCACCGATTAAGCGCGTGTGCCGCCGCTGTGAATCAGCGGCGGCACAATGAACAAAAAGCACGGAAAGCACGGAAAGCAAGGAGGAACTGTACCAAAAATGAGGTGTAGTTCATTGCCAGTGTCCGCATTTACCACTTCAAGGGGGCTAATTTCCGAAATTGCCGTGTCCTGACGGCGCACAATTCCGTCATAGCAGTTCTTATTTCTTTGCCCATAATTCAGCACAAAGGCGGAAGCACGATGAGTTTGCAAATATTTTACGCAGATATCACAAAACCGAGGTCGCGGGAAAACCGGGATTCCGCTACGGCCACCTTGTTTATAATATGGGATACGATAGCTTGTCCCGCTACTGGAGAATTCCCCAACATGTATCCATGGTTTGTAGTCTTTCCCTTCACCCTGTCCGCAGCCGTTCCGAATTTTTAGCTGAATCCTGCTTCTTGTTTTTTCATCTAAAAGCACGTGCTAAACTCCTCTTCAGTGATGTGCGACGTATTTTTGCATTTACTATATCATATATTTTTAGATATTATCAATTAAAATAGACGTTATTGATTAAAATGGACAGTATTTATTTTAATCCAACAACCAGCAAGATTGGCCATGCTTTATCTGGAAAAAGGATTGACAACCGGTAACAAATGTGTTACAATTCGGTTACAGTTTTAAATGACGAGGAGGAATTCCATTGGCAAGCGAGAATATTCCTCTTTCCTATAAAGGGCACCCCCTGCGTCGGAAAGACAACCTGATCTATTACGGCACCATGGCCGAGAAATACATTGTGATGCTGCGAATCCTGTCCACCAAGAAGGTGGATGGCCTGGAGATGGCCGATAAAGTGGACGTTCAGCTTCAGCTCACCGACCCCGATCTGAAAAGCCGGGACCGGGTGGTCAAGAAGAGCGAGAAGGACAGCCTGTATGCCGCCATGGATGTGGCCTCTGTGTGGCTGGAACGGGCTCTGAGCTCCAAGTAACAAACCTGCCGCTTTTAACAAGCTGCACCAGTAGAGAAAGGGAGGACCTCCGACATGCACTTCAATAAGAAACTTGCTGCCCGTATTCTCGCGGGCCTGATGATCGCCAGCACCATGGCCGTTCCCGCCATGGCTGTCAGCGGGACTGTGAATTCCGGTGACACCACTCTGAATCTGCGGGAGGGGGCCAGCACCGAGAGCAAGGTCCTGGCTGATCTGCAGAACGGCAGCAAGGTCGAAGTGCTTGCTACTGCCGAGGACGGCTGGTATCAGATCGCTGTAGATGGTCTGACCGGCTTCGCCTTTGGCGAGTACCTCATTCTGGACGGGGCGGAGAACGCCGTCACCGCCGCCGCTTCCAGCTCCCCCGTAGAGGCTGCCGCCGCTGCGGAAGAGGTGGCTCAGGCCGCCGAGAGCGCCGTGCAGACCACCCGCTATGGCCAGGTCATCGCCTCCAGCCTGTACATCCGCACCGGCGCCGGCACCGAGTTTGATAAGGCCGGAAGCCTGAAGAACGGTGCCATCGTCACCATTACCGGCCAGAGCAACGGCTGGTACAAGATCAGCTCCGGCTATGTGAGCTCTGACTATGTGTCCATCGTGGACGAGGCTACCGCCAAGGCCGCTCAGGCCGCCGCTGCCAACACCACCAGCGGCCAGAAAATGGCCGAGTTTGCCCTGAAGTATGTGGGTTATCCCTACGTTTACGGCGGCAGCAGCCCCAAGGGCTTTGACTGCTCCGGCTTTGTGAAGTATGTGTGCAACCAGTTTGGCTACAATGTCAACCGCACTGCCTCCAGCCAGATGGACAACGGTACCGCCGTCTCCATGGGTCAGCTGCAGGCCGGTGACCTGGTGTTCTTCAAAAAGTCCGGCAGTTCCAGCCGCGCTTCCCATGTGGGCATCTATGTGGGCGGCGGCAAGTTTGTCCACGCCTCCACTTCTAAGGTGGGTGTCATCGTCAGCGGCATGAACGAGGCCTACTATACCTCCGGCTTCGTGGGTGCCCGCCGCCTGGGCTGAGTTTTCCAGACCGATCAACGTGCATACATAACGCCCCGCTTCTGAAACGAGAAGCGGGGCGTTTTTGTTCGTTGGCTCTAAATCAGTTGGCCCGGAAGACCGGGTCGGGGTGTTCCAGCCGGGCATAGGCCCGCTTTCTCACGCACAGGAAAAAGATGAGGTGGGTCAGGCCGGTGATGGTCCAGGTGACAGGATAGGAGAAGTACAGGGTGGCGGGGCTGTGGAACAGGGGGAACACGGTTGCCACCCAGACAAGGCGCAGACCGCAGGCCCCCACCAAGGAGACGATCATGGGGATGACGGAGTAGCCGATGCCCCGCAGGCCGCCCACCATGGTGTCCATAAAGCCGCCCAGCAGATAGGGACAGCAGATGAAGCTCAGACGAACCAGGGCCTGACGGATGACCTCCTCCTCGCCGGGGGCGTAAATGCTGGCCAGAGGACGGCCGAAGAGATAGGCCAGGTTGCCCAGTACCAGGCCGGTGGTCATGGAAAAGGTGACGCACAGGAACAGAGTTCGATCCACACGCTTGCACTTGGCCGCACCGTAGTTCTGACCGCAGAAGGTGAGAGCCGTCTGGTAGAAGGAGTTCATGGCGGCGTAGACAAAATTCTCGATGTTGGAGGAGGCGGCGGAGCCGGCCACCAGGGCCGCGTCGTTAAAGGAGTTCAGGGACGACTGGATGACTACGTTGGACAGGGAGAACACGATGCCCTGGAATCCGGCGGGCAGCCCTACCTGGAGGATGCGCCGGACCACAGGCCAGTCCAGCCGCAGCTTGCTGAGCTCCAGACGGAGGGGCCCCGTCTCCCTCATGAGACAGCGCAGGACCAGGGCGGCGGAGATGTACTGGGAGATGATGGTGGCCAGGGCCACGCCGTCCACGTCCATCCCGAAACCGATGACGAAGCATAGGTTCAGAATGACGTTTACGATGCCCGCCGCCGTGAGGAAGTATAGGGGCCGCTGGGTGTCCCCCTGGGCCCGAAGGATGGCCGCACCGAAGTTATAGAGCATATTGGCGGGCATACCCAAAAAGTAGATGCGCAGATAGACGGTGGCCAGGTCGATGACATCGGTGGGGGAGCTCATCCACTCCAGCAGCTGGCGGACCATGACCACGCCGAACACGGCCATCCCCACGCCGCTGATGAGGGCCAGGGTGATAGA
>QWCK01004578.1_pt1 | contig 16672 bp, 18 predicted proteins | sample 1972571 | NCBI WGS metagenome assembly QWCK01 (sample SAMN09866710, study PRJNA288562) | Human gut metagenome isolate term2_stool, whole genome shotgun sequencing... | isolation source: gut | host: Homo sapiens | place: USA: California
CGAAGTGATGGCCAGGTGCCGGGAGCTATTTCCGCGTTGCGCTAGCTGCGGAAACGCGGGGTCCGTTCAGGCTGTTGCGTTGAGATTGAAAATCAACCGAATTGACCCGAACAGCCTGTCACCTCTTCATTTCAATCATCTATACACAGTCAGGAATGAAAATTACGACATTCTTGACGTGCTCGCGCGTGCTGATACGTATTTTGATTTGATAAACCATTTCAAATTCGCAACCTACCTTATGATTCATCGAGATGGTAAAAGCATTGAAGATATTTTTGAAATGTGTCGCGATCGTGATGCATTTGCCGTTGCAGAAAGCTATACGGCAACTCTAGATCAAGCTGGGGTGTATTATGCGGTTTCTTGTTTCGAAATCGACCGGCTGGCAATAGTTCGTCGAGAAGAAAGAGCGCAGGATGTCCTATTCTATCGATACCCTGTTCAAAAGCTTTATCAGCTCTTCATTGAGACTATGAATATTTCAGGCTTCGAATCAGTGGCGAGCACCCCGACAAAAATAGTCGTTAGGAGTGCCAAATGAATAAGGATGCCACTGCGCAGCTGCACATCTATTCCGCCTTTTTCGTTCTCGCGGGATTTGTTTTAAATCGGGGAGTGTTTCTACTTTTCCTTGCGGAGAAAGGAATGTCTGTCACGGAAATCGCGCTTTATCAAGCCCTGTTCAACATCGCAACGGTCGTCCTCGAGCTGCCAACAGGGCTGGTAGGCGATTTCTTTGGAAAGAAGTTTTCGATTCAAGTGGGCGTGCTGCTGCTTTTCTTCCATACAGCTGGCATGCTGTTGCTTTCAGGCCCTTTTCTCGTCGTGCTTTCCCTTGTTGAGGCACTCGCCTACTCCCTTCAATCGGGATCAGAACAAGCACTTTTATATGAAATTGTCCGAAACTCCGGTCAAGGAGAGCGCTTTCTCACCATCAATGCTCGGCTGCTTGCCGCGCAATCAATCGCGACGGGAGCGGCAATCGTACTCGGATCTTTCATTGCCCAAGTATCTTGGAGTGCCCTCTACGTATGCGTCTCCGTTTTCTATCTTCTGCAGCTTTCCCTTCTGTATCCCATTGAGAGGACGGAAACGACCCGTTCTGAAAGCTCTGGGGAGGAAAGGTTTGACGTAGCCAAGATCTTCAGACGCGAAACCTGGTGCGTTGGAGAATCCGCTTTTGCTATATTGCTTCTCCTAATCGGCACAAGCATGCTCGACGGATTCTACGGGAGTTATTACAACTTGAATCAGTTGGTATTCGATGCGTTTCATGCTCCCGTCTCCATAATAGGAATCTTTTTCGGTGCATCCTATGCAGTAAATGCAACGGCCTACATTGCAGCAGATTTCTTCTCATCGCGTTTCGGGAAAAGAAATACCATGCTCGGCTCGATGCTAATCGAGGCTGGCCTTTTCTTGATTCTTCCGTGGCTCGCTTCAAATCCTCTGTGCTTGTTTGGCCTTAGCATGGTGCTTTGTTTCCTCCCAGAAGTGGTGTACATCACTTCGGAAAACTTAATCCAAGACGGGATAGCGGACGATCTCCGCGCGACGATTCTTTCCGCCGCATCTCTGGTAAGGGCCCTCTTTTCCGCAATGTTTTTCTCCGTATTTGGATATGTGCTGGGGTTATACCCCATTCAGATGGCGCTCGGTATTATTGGTTCAATCGCGATAGCGATTACCGCCGTTGTTTCATTAAAAATTGGTGGAATACATGCCTTCAAGAATTGATATATCGATTGACGAGCTGCCCGAAGCGTCAAGTCTTCTTGATGGACATGACTATTCGTCACAAATCATTCAGCGTATCGCCGGGGTTCCAGTAATACTCGATGTATCGGGATGCCCTCATTCCCCTTTTTTCGAAGTTGAATATGATGACAGGACGATTAGGATTACAAATCGACATGATAATGAGCATATCGTCGAGTTGGGGAGGAAGCTTGACTACGTCCATCACAATTGCAGCTGCTTTCTAAAGACTTTCTTTTTGAGAATAGACGTAATTGATGGTCACTGCTATACGCTAAGCAATCATGCAAAGTCGCTGTCCATTACATTCCAGACTGGAGGAAGGGTAGGACCATTTTTACATCTCCTCTCTTCTCACTATTTTTGTGTCAATGATTTTTCCGTTACGCAAATCGGAAGGCAGGAAGTCAAACTGAGCAGCGATGCGTGCACTCAGACTATGACGATAAAGCGCATCGAGAATAGATGGATTGACGTCTTGTGTTTTCTTCTCGGAAGAACCATGGCAAGCTGTAATACAAACATGCCCTTATTAATTGAGCGCTATTGCAAGAGCGCGCGGCTGCACCATGGATTATCTGGCATAGAGGCTTTTATCGTTTTTTCAAACAAGCACTCTCCCTATTTCGCTGACGAAGAAGGACGTAGGAACATCCTCTCTCTCATTGACACAGAGGCAATCAGAAGACTTCTGTCGCCGAAACTGAAAGACCCTTCCTTCGATTACGGCGTGAATAAATCCGATGAACAAAGAGAGATGGCTGCGAAATTATCAATTTCATGCGACAAATACTACCCCAATAAAAAGATTGTAAAACTTATAGCGCTTCAATTATCATCGTCAGGCAGGTATTATCCAAAGCTCATGTCGAGTGATTATTTCTCTCCTCAATCGGATCGGGCGGATGTGCACCTGCTTTTAATTCCGAATACTATCAATGACCCTATTTTTATCTACTATCAACTCGCACTACTGACGGGCTTGGGCAACCGAATGCGTCTCCAAAAGTATTTATCGGTTTTGAGCAGGTATTTTTCTGGCATGATTTCGCGCCAGGCGTTTAACGAGAGAGCCGTCGAACTGTTTGGCGAGGCTGCGTGTTTTCTGCCGATCGGACGACTCTCCAGCGCCTTCTTCATGCGAAACACTTTTCCAGAAGAAGGCTTGAGGGAAAGGATATTAAATGTTCTATTGGAACGATAGTGCTTATATCAGGAGAGATTCCAACGAACTTATATTGCAAGGATTAAAATCGCGAGTGAGGGTCAAAATCTCTGATTTGAGTACGAATCTTTTTGAACAGCTCGCCAAACAAAATATGATAGATGAGACGAACCTTGAAGCTCGCGAGCAACGATTCTTGCTAAGGCTCAACGAACTTGGTTTTCTAGAAACTGAAGAATACGAGCTAGAATCACCCCGCTCGAGGACAGCTCGCTTTTTGTCTTATTATTCCGACGCTCCGCTGACATTACTTAAGCAAATCGGTGCCGTTCATCTTGCCATCGTTGGTATGGGCGGCATAGGGCAGGTGGTGGTGGAGCATTTGGCTGCTGCTGGAGTTCGGCATTTTACATTAATCGACGGGGATCGAGTTGAGAGGTCAAACGTAAATCGTCAGTTTCTTGTTGGTCCCGACGAAATAGGAGAAGCAAAAGTAGAGGCAGTTTCCAAAACACTTGTCAATCGCTATCCGGATCTTTCGCTTAATCCAGTTGCGTCTTACGTCCGCTCTGCCGAAGATCTCATGCGTTACGTTCCTTCGAGGACTTCAATGCTTGTTTGCGCAGCAGACTGTGGGGAAGGGGTCAATCCCAGATCAATAGTTCTTGAAGCATGTATAGAAAAGGACATTCCCTGTGCATTTTGTGCTGTTGGAGTAGCTGATGGGGAAATTGGGCCTATTCTCGAAAAGAAGAACGATATGAAATCCTATCTCTCTTTCCTCCAGCAAGCCGAAGAAAACATAGTCCACATGCCCGTGCCAAAGGGTTCAATTTGTTTTACGAACACTCTCGTGGGAACTGCGCTGGCAATGGAGATATACCGATATCTTTGTATAGGATCGAGCCCCATGCATCAACATACATGCTTCTGCTCCTTCATGAACTTTAAGGGCTTGATGTACAAGAGGGTAGGCAGCGAGAATGATACGAATTCTGTAAAAAATCCCTGTGAAGCATTGGCTTGAAAAAACCTTGTTCTTCGCCCGTAGGAATGGCAGAAGGCTCGAAAATATGGAAAGCAACAGATAAAGAAAGGGATTAAACGTTGGGGCTCTATAACAAAAAGGGGCGCTGTTTTTCTACCTTGGTGTCGGTTTTGAGTACTGAACATAGTTAGTACTGTCGTTCTACAAGAACGGTACTGCCTCTCCGCGCAAGGCGGTCCCGGCTTTCCACTACACGGATGCCGACGCCAGCTCCAGCGCGATCGCGTCGAAAATGTTGGTGTAATGGTGGCACCCTAACGTCCGTTTAACGAAGAACCAGGCGATGAGATTTTGAGCTTCAGGCTTTAGATCTCAGAATAGCGATGCGCTGTTTTTAGACACCAAGCGTATCGACCGGAGCGATAACGATGCCTTCGCTAGTTACGTGAGCCGGCATACCAAACCCGATGACGATGAGTTTCGCCGCAGGCGGCCTCTCCCCGCGATCGACCAGCTTTCGCTCAAGTCGAAGCAGATTTTCCACTGCCTCTGGGACTTGGGGGCTCCCGAGCTTAACCTCAACGGCAACCCACGAGCCGTCACGACGATGGACAATCGCGTCGACCTCTAGGTCGTCAGCGTCGTGGTAGTGAGATACGGTCGCATCGCTGGCCGCCGCGTAAACCTTGAGATCGTGCAGCACAAGGGATTCGAAGAGCAAGCCAAGGGTCTTCGGATCGGATGACAACGACTCCGGATCCGCACCGATGAGGGCGACGGCGAGCGATGAGTCCGCAAGGTGCCGCTTCGCGCCCTGCCGCAACTTCACCGGCGACCTGAGAGCCGGATGCCACGCGGGGACATCGTCGACGATATTGATACGGCGCAGCGCGTCCATGTAGCCGGTAATCGTATTCTTTGAGACGTCAACGCCCAAATCCCTTTCGATGGACCTCATGCCGGCAAGAGTCGATTCATTGCGTGCAAGCGACGAGAGCAAGGCCCTTACCTTAACCGGGTCACGTTTCACTCCATCCGCCCTCGAAACGTCAGACTCGCAAACACCGTCAATATAGGCGGCGGCTATCCGCATTGCGTCGGCAGTTGTCTTACCGACCGCTTGGGGCCAACCGCCGCGGCAGAGCAAATCCGCGATACCGGCGATACCGGCGATGGATCCGAGTGACGCCGCAACGGAATCGCCATCGAGCAACGCACCAAGCGAGACCGCTCCCGACGAAATACCGAGCTCGAAAAGCGTCATGGTATCCATCCGCAAACGGGCGATTCGACCCACACCGCTGTGCATCGGCTGGTTCTCGGCTCGCGGCGTCGCAGATCCGGTGAGAATGAACTGTCCTGGCTCCCCTCCCCTGACATCGCATTCGAATCGCACGGCATCCCATAGCTTCGGTTCTTCCTGCCATTCGTCGACAAGCCTCGGGGTCGGTCCGACAATTGCTTGGGCCGGATCGAGACGAGCGAGCTGGAGGGCCGCAAAACCGCCAGATGGGTCGGAGAGAGATAACGATGACTCGGCAAATCTCTGAGCTGTCGTTGTCTTTCCACACCATTTCGGCCCCTGAATGAGCACTGCACCAAAAATGCCAAGGTCGCGCTCGACCAAGCAGTCAACACAACGTCCTATATACCTATCCATCGGCTTTCCCTCCAATCATTCATTTGAAATTATAGCGTCTATCTGCGTCGTTGGGACAAATAACGATTACTTATTGGGACGATTGACGGTAATTTATTGGGACGATTGACGATAGTTCGTTGGGACGATTTCCATTTTCTTAAGGCACTAATCAACGAGACCCACTGTGAACTATGAGACGGATAAATTTAGCTGACGCCTCTCATGAGTTCAGCAATGCTGATTTGAAATCCGTCGGCAATCTTCTTGAGATTTGAGAGGCTGACATTACGCCGCCCGACTTCAATGCTCGCGTAGTAGGATCGATCCATTTCAATCAAATTGGCGAACTGCTCCTGGCTGCACCCGAGTCCAGCGCGGAGCTCTTTGCATCTCATGCCGAATGATTTCTGAAGCGTCTTCGTATCCATGACAAAAAGAGTCATGGATTGTTGTATTTATGCCAACGGACTATATACAACAATCCCAGTTAAGGCGCATAATTATCTCTATTGGAAAGAGCTCTGATGCCTAGTCGGATATGGCACGGAAAAGGAATGGAATAGCAATGACTCAGGGAAAGCACTTCGCTGCCGGTGGAGATCACTTCGCCGCACTGCCAAGCAAAAAGTTTCACGCCCCGAAGGGGATCGCACGTCTGACCGTCACCGCGGCGACCATGGCCGCCATGACCGGATCGAGCCTCATCTCACCGTTCACGGCATTCGCCCAGACCGGTGACGGGGGCACACAGCACCCCGCCGTGATGTCGCCGATCGCCGCCCACGCCGGCGCGGCATCCGGTACCGGCGCGAAATCCGCCGCACAGACCATCGCGGACCTGCAGAAGGCAGTCAACGAGGCGAAGGCGAAGGAGGGCGCCGCCAAGGCAGCCTACGATGAGGCCGCCGGTCCCTACAACGAGGCGGCTTCCGCCCGCGACCAGGCCAAGGCATCCTACGATTCGGCAGTCAGCGCCGGCACGGCAGCCGACCGAGCGGCAATGGACGAGTACGCCCGTCAGGTCGCGGAGGGCAAGGACGCCGCCGATGCCGCCGGCAAGGACCTCGAGCAGGCGAAGGCAGGTCTCGCAGACGCCAAGGCCGATGCGTCCGAGAAGGACGAAGCGTACCAGTCCGCCCTCAAGGCGGCCCAGGATGCCAAGGACGCCCTCGATAAGGCCAAGGCAGATGCCGTAAGCGCCACCCCGGAGGCAATCAGTGCCGCCGAACAGGCCGTGCGCGACGCCCAGGCTGCCGTGGAAAGGGCACAGGCCGGCCTCGCCAACGCCAACGCGACGCTTGCCGATGCCCAGTCCAAGCTGGTTGCGGCCCAGTCTGCAAAGGATTCCGCCGACGCCGTCCTCGCCGCAGCCCAGCAGAACAAGGACGCGGCGGATGCGAAGGCCGCAGCCGCCAGCGCCGCCTACGAGAAGGCGAAAGCAGACCTCGCCGCAGCGGAGGCAGGCGCCAGCGGTCCGGAGTACGATGCGGCAAAACAGAAGGTCGCGGACGCGGAGGCAACCCTCGCCGCCGCACAAGCGGCACAGTCCCAGTGCGAGTCCGAGCTCGAGCAGGTGCAGTCCGCCGCGGCAACGGCACAGACCGAGCTAAATGATGCCCAGGCGGCTCTCTCCGTAAAGCAGCAGGCCGCGGTCGATGCCGCGAACTCCGACCTCGATGCGGCCAAGCAGGCGAACGCCGATGCCATCGCCAAGCTGGATGCCGCGAAGCAGGCTGTCAAGGACGCCGAGTCCGCCAAGGCAGCCGCCGACGTAGAGCTTACGAACGCCAAGACCGCAAAGGATACCGCTGACGCGGCCGTGACCGCCGCCCAGCAGAAGGTCGACGAGGCACAGGCGAAACTCGACTCCGCCGATGCGCAGCTCAAGCAGGGAGCCATCGGCTTCTTCAAGGCCATGGGTGCCGATTCAGCCATCGAGATCATCCAGAACTGTACACACAAGGACTACACCGAGGTCGGAAACAGCCTCGATGCGACCAGTCTCGACAACATGCTCGCGGCAATCCCGTACATGAAGTCCATCAACGAGTATCGCAAGTCCGTCGGTCTCTCCGAACTTCCAGGTCACCTATAAGCTCATTGCAGCGGCGATAGCCAACGCAAACTATTCCGATGTCAAGTTTGGACATTCCATGCAGTTCGATACGACCGAAAACCTCGCATGGAATTATGGAACCGATCCGAAACCGCAGTGGGTTGACCAAGAAAAGGCTTTCTTCGATCAGGCGGTTCAGGAGCTCTATGGCGTCACCGGTCTAACCGGTAAGGATGCCGTAGATTTCTACAAGACGCATAGCGGGATTGAATCCTATGTCAACCAGCACTTCAAGGTTGCCGGATATCCCGCAACCGTCGGTCACTACCTGCATGTCATCAGCCCCGAAATCGGCTATATGGGCATGGCAGTCTGCAGCAAGGGAACCTTGAACGGCTGGCAGACCGACAGCCTCGATACCGCAAACCTTGGTTGGGCAGGTTCAGGCTGGAACATGAATCCCATGTCCGTCGACGAGTACGAGCAGAATCTGACCTCCTACATCAACGGCCTGAAGAGCGCCAAGAGCGCACTCGACGTAGCCAAGGCCGATCTCGCATCCAAGAAGCAGGCAGCCGCCGGCGCCGCCACAACCGTCCAGCAGAAGCAGGTCGCGGTGGATTCCGCACAGGCAGGTGTCGATGCCGCAAAGCAGGGTGTTGCCGATGCCCAGCGTGCCGTCGATGCCACCAAGGCTGATGTCGCCGCCAAGCAGCAGGGCGTCACGGATGCCCAGACCGAGCTTGATGCGGCGAAATCGGACCTCGATGCCGCCAACGCGGCAGTCGATACGGCAAAGTCGACCGTCCAGCAGAAGCAGGTCGCCTTTGATGCTGCCAACGCAGCCGTAATGACCGCACAGTCTAAGTTGGATTCCGCCAAGGCGGACACCGCTGCTAAGCAGCAGGGCGTAGACGATGCGAACGCCGACCTCGCGAAGTTCTTCCAGGACGTCGCCGACGCCAAGAAGGCGGTCGATACCGCAAAGAGCGTCCATGACGCGGCGGCAGCCGACCAGGCCGAGAAGGCGGCAGTCCTCGCAGCCGCCAAGCAAAAGGCGAACGGCACCGCACGCGCCCTCGCGGATGCCCAGCGTGCCGTCGATGCCGCAAAGGCCGACACCGGCGTTGCCGCCGACAGGCTCACCGGCTCCCAGACCGATCTTGTGGGCGCACAGTCGAACCTCGACATCCTCACCGGTCTTGCCGCGAAGCTCGCAGAGACACAGCAGCGCGAGCAGGATGCACTAAAGGCCGTCAATGACACCAAGGCCGCGCTCGATGCCGCGAAGGCGGATGCCATCGCCGCCGAGTCCCTGGTCTCCGCCGCCGAGCAGGCAAAGGCGCAGGCAGACGCCAAGCTGTCGAAGCTGAACTCCATCGATGCCGGCGCGGCGATCGCTTCCGGCCATGATGTGAACGCGGATGACGCCCTCAACGCGCTTTTCGCCGCAGCAGTCGAGGCACGTGCAAAGGTCGCTCCTGCCAAGGCCATCCTGGACGAGAAGCAGGCCGCGGTGGACGGGCTCCAGTCCGGCTATGATGCGGCACTCGCCGCCTACGAGCAGGCGAAGTCCGACCGCATCGCAGCGGAGCAGAAGCTTTCCGATGAGATCGCCCGTCAGGAGGCGGAGGAGGTCACAAAGAAGCAAGCGGCATACAGCCCGAAGCACCTCGCCGGCACGGAGACCGCCCAGACCGGCAGCCTCGCTCAGACCGGCGACCGCGCGGGACTGATCGGCGAGACGTTCGCCATCGGCGGTACCGTCCTCGTGGCGGCCGGCGTCTTCCTCGATCAAAAGAAGCGCCGCGAGCAGATGTAAAAGCGAGCCGGGCGTTGGATATCGGCTGGTGTCCAACGCCCGGTTTCATGGACGGGGAGATCGGTGTGAGAACAAAGGCTATTATCGTTGCGCTCCTGGTGTGCCTTTCGGCACCTCAACTTGGATGTGCCAGCGTTGCAAAGCAAGGAAGCGGCTCTACGGAAAGGGCCGCCACAGCGGTAAAGAATAAAGACAAAAAGAAGCCGAGCGAAGAAAAGGCGGCGCAAACCTCTGGAACCAAGACCGAGAAGAAGAAAGAGTCCGACGACAAGGACCAGAAGTCCGATGACTCCAAGAAGGAGGATAACAAGTCTTCCGATTCCTCGAAGTCGGACAACAAGGGCGATTCCTCCCAGTCCAAGCAGAATTCCGGCAGCAACAATTCCTCTTCCAACGGCGGCGGCCAGAAAAAGTGGGTTGCCGAGCAGGGGCACTGGGAGACAGATTACAGCCAGGTCTGGGTACCGAACGTGGTATACACGCGCCATCCTCGTTTCTGGGTTAACCATGGTGGCACTATGGTAGGGCCCTTCGATTCATCCGATGCCGCCTACGCTTGGATTATTAACGATGGCGAAAACGGCGGTATCGGTGGATCCGTTGTAGATGATTCGTATACCACATCTGAGGACCAGGGACATTATGAACAGAAGACTACGGGGCAGCATTGGGTTGTCGACGTCGCCGGCCACTGGGAATAATGGACATATGCTCCTCTCCTTTTACATTCGGTAAATGTTTATTTATTTTTGTGGGCGGCCGGTTCGGCCGCCTTTTTTAGACGCCCAGTCTGGGAGCAAGCGATAGGAAAGCAATCAAACGAGAGGCCGTTCCAAAAGAATCCGGCGGTGCCGGATGCTTCGGGCAAAACCTTCCGTAAATTCGACCGATCTACAACTGTGACCATATGACTGTGCGCACATGTTAGCATGGTCATATGGTCACCTATTTACAGCTGCGATTATGATGCAATAACTCAACCGTTAGTGCTTATTAAACAGCCAATCGAAGCCAGGCTTGCCCAGTGTTTGGCGCATCTGCCCCACCTGAATCTCCGTCTCCACGCCATCCTTGCCGATGACGGCGGCCATGTTCTCAGCGGTCAGCAGCCAAGATAACAGACGGGCGGATCCAGCTCAGCATATAACGTTCGGTAATACATGACCATGTTAATGTAGTCATATGTTCACGCATTACAAGCTGGGACCTCATGTATTAGAGCTCGAGCTGCGCCCGTGCGTCCTTGGCGTCTCGCGTCCGACCGTCATCAAATGGCTCAAGCCGGGCTGGCGCGATAAGCGGAATGAGGTCGTGAGGCGGATGGACGCCGGCAGCGTCACACCCATCCGCCTCACGGACGATGAAATCGCGTGGACGCCGGAGGCCGTGACCGTCAGGGCGTCCGGCGGGGAAATCATCGGGCTCGATACGTGGGGCATGGCGAAGGTTCTTACCGGAGCCTATGGCCCCGACTCTCCCGGTCGTATTCCTACGATATCGCCCCTAAATCACCAATGTGTCAGATAAAGAATGATGCAATGGCTATGACCACGCATACGGCAGATGCAGCGACTGCGCCTTTTTTCCTCTCCTTTAGTCCGATGATTAGGGTTGCCGTAAAGTAAAGGGCGGAAATGCAGTCTATGGCAAGCAAAACGAGTTCCTTGGGCGGTTTCAGCAAAAGGTCGCTAGCAAAGAGTAATGCGAGCAGGGCAAAGCCGATTGTGACCAAGTATCTCGATTGATTTTGCGACAGCATGGCAACTGCCTTTTAGAACATGTAAGTGAAAAGTCGGTACGATGTCATTGCAGTTGCAAACAAGCCGCTGCCAGGACCGGTTGTCACGAGACCGGCGATAACGCATTTTCTCGGTTTCCAGCTCATGACAGACCCCTCTCTCATGGTGAAACGCATACATTATGAGATATGCACATTATCTCGCTAGTTAATTTCAATATCCATCATCTAACACTAAAGAATACTGACTCACTGGTTCAGTGACGATGCGTTTTTACCCTTGCGTTCCCACTCGCGTAATCGCCTCGCCGCGTCGGCGGTCGGAAGGGCCTCCGTCTCGCAATCAGCGACCTTGTAACCGTATCTGCCGAGACAGGCAGCAAGTGCATCCCAATCGACGCGCTTCCAGTCGCCGCCCGGCGCGTGCTGCATCACGAGGCCTCCGGCGACCACGAGCCCGTGGATATGCTCTCCTTGCAGGCCTGCGATGATTCCGCCGGTGCATACGATGCTAGGTCGCTGTGCCGGCACTGCGCAAACGTATTGGCCTTTGTGCCCCTTTTGGCAACTTTAGCATGACTATAGGTTAAACCAACCCACAGTCATGAGCACGGTAACGTAGTACTATACTAATTACTTAACATGCTCATATATTTCTAACTGCGACTTAGAATCACTTAATGTAGTCACATGTTAATGTGCTAATATATGACTATGCTACTTCAGAAAGGGGAGGACATGGCGACGAACATCCTGCTAGTCAATCAGAAGGGCGGCGTCGGCAAGACGACGTTCGCCGACGAGATCGCCTGGGGCCTCGAGCGCCGCGGCCACAAAGTCGGATTCGGCAATCTCGACCCTCAGGGCGGCGCGAACCACGAGAAGAACCTGCTCGACGACGAGGACGCCGTGAATGTCATCGACACGCCGGGTTTCCTGAGCGACGACACCGCCGAGTATGCCAAGAATGCGGATATCGCAATCATCCCGGTGCAGCCCGGCACGCTGGGCCTGAAGCCCATGAAACGCACGATCAAGGTCATCACCGAGGCCAATCCTGACTTGTCGTTCGCAATCATCGTCAACAACTTCGCGGCGAACCAGACCGTGGACAGACAATTCCTCGAGCTTCTTGAGGCCGATGACCTTCCCGTGCTGGGCACCGTACCGACCGCGGCGGCCTTCAAGCAGGGCGCGGCCCTGGGCAAGCCCGTGTACGAAATCGCGAAGAGCGGCAAGGCAGCCCTGGCAATCGAAAACATCCTGGACGAGATCGAGGAGGTCCTGTAATGGCCGGAAAGTTCAAGAAATCGACCTCCTACTTCGACGTCGCCGCGGAGAAGGCCGAGGAGAGGCAGCAGAAAATCGTTGAGAGCGCATCTGAGTCCCAGAAACCGGCTCCGCAGGTACGGAAAGCCGGGCGCCCCAAAAAAGGCGCTGAAGGGGCATCTGAGAGGCTTGTACAGCTGTCTGTCTACGTTCCCGAGAGCCATCGCAAGCGCTTGAAGCAGGCCGCACTCGAGGAGGACAAGTCCGTTTCCGACATCGCACGTGAGTTGTTCGACGAGTACCTTGCCGAAAACGGGTTTTAACGAAGAGGGCGGCGTGACGTTCTTAACGTTGTGACAAAATGGAAGCCCAAGAGGATCAGGACAGGGGTATCGAAAGGTGCTCCTGTCTCTTTTTAGGCCACTGAGAGCCGATTTAAGACCTCGTTTTATATAGCAATGAGAAAACGGTCAAACCCCACCAATAAGTCGTCCTATTTTCAATTCTGTGACCTTCTAGCAGTATTCTGTGCAAGGTTGACTGAATACCGGTATCCCGATCGACCGGGAATCGGATTCGGCACTCATTGCCGAATTGGACGGGTTGCGACTGAGTGCGATAGGTCGCCCGGGGAGCCGAAGGCGACGCCGGCGCCGGGGATCGGCGAGAACGTGGGTGGGGAGTTGGGGCGGAGCCCCCACACTTTTGGCCGAAGGCCATGCCAAGGAGCCGCAGGCGACGCGGAGCGTGCGCAAGCGCGCGGAGGGCAAGGAGGCACAGCCGACGCGCAGGGAGCCGAAGGCGACGCGGAGTGAGGCGTAGCCGAACGGAGGGCAAGGACGAAGGGTCTCCTTGTTTGTATATCTTTCGATCATTAAATGCTTTCTGGTAGATTTCTCCGTTTCTCCCTTGAGTTCAGACTAAGTGAATCTTATTCACTCTAGTCAGACTTGGTGGGTTGTATGAACCCATAGTTGTGGTTATTTCAACCCATAGTTGTGGTTATTTCAACCCATAGTCTATGGGTTGGATTAACCCATAGCTAGAAAAGTGGCTTTAATTGTCTATGGGTTCTTTCAACCCATAGCTATACCGTCACGGAAAAGCGTCCGCGATCTATGTCAGCAAGACTATGGGTTGTCCTAACCAATAGTCTTGCTGAAGAACCGTTATTTAACCCCCTATCAATAAAATGATTTTTCGCCAAACTATGGGTTAAAACAACCCATAGCTATACTGTAGGTTCTTTCAACCCATAGTTTGTAAGAAAAAGAAATAGGGCTATGGGTTCATACAACCCATAGCCCTTCAAACTAGGCAGAATGTTTTGCGTCCCACTGAGCTTTGCGTTTCGCCGAATTCTCGGCGCGTTGCTTTTTCCTACCCTCCTCGACTTCGAGCCTGCGCTTAGCGATCGCCGTCATATCGAGCCGGTACTCAACAGATTTGTTATTACCACGCGGCGACTTAATCAAAAGACCGAGTTCGACGAGCTTATCGATTCTCTTCTTGACGTTCGACCGATCCGAGTTGACGTCCGCCGCCATGGTGGCAAGGCTGATGTAGCAGGTGGATTTGTAAACGTCCTTGCGCTGGAACGACCAAATCCGCCCCATGATATCGGTGTCAAGTCTAGGCAAACCGAGCTCGAGCATCCACGGCGGCTTGATGATCGCGACCTTCTCGCTGACCATATCCTGCACCATGTGGGCGACACGGGACGATTCATCCGATGCCCGGCGAAGTGCTTCGCGGTGACTCTCACTATTGGGCATGGCGGCATCTGTGACGGCCTGATTCGCGAAATCGGACGCCGCCCCCATTCCAGACGGGCTTGCGGGGCCGGACGGGTGGCTATCCGTGTCCCACGGATAGCCACCGCCCGCGTCCGGTTTTAAATTTCTGGTATCCATAAACTAGCCTCTCATTGAGGCTATCTAGCCATCAGTCGAAGTGATGCCATAGTATTTTGGTAGTACTTCAACATAGGGACCCAAATCGAAGCATACGTGTGCTAGGATTGCAGGTAACAGGCCAGAAAGCCACATTTGAACATGGAAAAAGCCCTTCTTACTTGGCGGTAGGGGGCTTTTTTCATATCTATTTTTGCTCTTTAACACGCTCCAAAAACTCGGCGATAGCGATTGCCGCCATAGACGACTTAGCTACACCGCGGCTCTTCGCGTAGTCATCGAGATCACGCCAAATTTCGAGAGGCAGAGTAACCTGGATTCTTTTCTTCTCCTCGGCCACTGCCATAGACAATTACCTCCTTCGTTGAACAAACGAAATCGTACCACTACTGATTGAAACAAAGCGTATCACAAATACTGTCTAAAATACAAACTAACACAAAGTGGTACACCTAAATTCGCTAAATCTTTCCCCTCGGTCAGATAGGCGCTCGAGTTTCCAAAAAGGGCACAGGAAATTGCCAAAAGGGGCACAGTGAAACGTCCCTAGAATCAGCTGTTACGATAAAAACAAGGGGGTAACTCCGCGGACACGGCCTAGCGCGCTGCCATCCAGTGCCGATTCTGCCATACTCGCAATTCGGCAAGGATAAGGAGTATGAATTGATCGGGGCTTATAGGACAAAATGCGTGTCTGCTTTAGGGGCATCGAACTGCGCCGATGCCCCTAAAGCAGACACGCATTTTGTCCTATAAGCCCCAAGGATGACGATTCCAATACGGACGACACCAAAACCGGCATCGACGGCTCCATGGACGATTCGGATTCAAAATAGGTCCTGTTAGTTGAGCTGCTTCTTTGCCGGATTCGTATGCGAAACCGCTATACCTGTGGCAATTGCCATGAGGCAGCTTGCGACGAGTCCGTACTCATACTTCAAAATGTTTGTTGCGGTCAGGGCGATAAGCAACACTGTCAGAATTTGCAGAATTATCTTTATTGCGAAGAGATTGATTCCTTGTTTGGCCGAAGTCGCTGAGTGAGTTTGGCTTTGTTGATTCAGGTTGTAGCTGACAACAAAAGCGATCAGTTCGCTTGATACGGGGCCGACTACATAGAAAAAGATCGCGTCAATGAAGTCTATAGTGTTGTAAGTGTTGTAAGTTGTTTCGCCGGAAAAAACAGCGTATAAAGCATATCCAAATCTTGGCTGATTCACGTATGAGTAGGAGAAGACCAAGAGCGTTACCAGTGCTGCTGCCATAAATACATTCAAGACGATTCTTCTACCGCTCATCGGTCACTCCTTTCGAGTGCTGATAAAAATATATTAATATAATAACAGTTTTATCCAATAGGATTGGAGGAGTCATGGCAGTAAAATCCGTTATTCGTAAGTTAATGTTATTTTCAGCATCAACTGTCCTTTTATCAGCTTTTTTGGCTGTGACTCCATCTTTTGGTTTGACAGTAAATCACGATGTGTCTATCACCGCGTCTTGCGCAGAAGTTTCGTTGTTTGATGAAATCTCTTTAGCAAGGCGTGCCATGCAAGAAGACGTCCTTGATACGTATTATTCGTTCTATTGTTTTAATAACGTTGCGCATAATATTCCCTTAAAGGATCCAACTTATAAGCGACTAACTTTCAAGAATAGCTACAGCCGTATTTATCCGGATACATGTCGAACAAGTTTTGTTTATACTTGCCCCACGTGCAAGGGTGACGGGCTTATGAAAGTATTTCAGTGCAACTACCAAACGCGTTGATTCGATTGTGGGTGGCTTATATGCATAGCATGAAGTTCAAAGCAATTCTAGGTTCTTTCTTCCTTTTTGTTTGTTTGTGTTTTCCGACTGCTGGCTTTGCGGACGGGATTGTCTGCAATATGAGAAACGATGTTCAGCCGGTTGCTTCTCTATCTAATGATCTCTCATATGCTTCTGGCACCGCTGCTCGCCGTGCGAACAGCGAAAGGGTCTTGAATGTATATTGGACTTTTACGGGACTATTGAATGGTCGAGAAGTGAAAGATCGAATTGTATATAGGGATTACAAGTCGCTATCTTTTCCTAATTCCTATAGTACTCTAGCGCCAACTTGGGTTAATACTCGCGCCACCGGTTCTAACGGTGAATATTTTTCTCAGGTTCAAGCTACTGGGGTTGGATCCGTAGAAACATGGCGTTGCAACTATCAAATTAGATAATTTCTTTTACACATATCGTTGATGTTGAAAAATTAGAAATCATAATCAAAAACTCTGAAAAACAAACTTTTTAATTTTGAAAAGGAAGGATATTAAATGAAACACTT
>QWCK01003598.1_pt1 | contig 16660 bp, 15 predicted proteins | sample 1972571 | NCBI WGS metagenome assembly QWCK01 (sample SAMN09866710, study PRJNA288562) | Human gut metagenome isolate term2_stool, whole genome shotgun sequencing... | isolation source: gut | host: Homo sapiens | place: USA: California
ATGCTAATTTTGAAGAGTGGTTGTGTGTAACCTTGTGCGCTGGTATGATACTCTGTCTGGCTCTGCAAGTCAGCATCCGTATGATTTGGGGATCAGCCCTTGCATGGACTGAAGAGCTGAGTAGGTATTGTTTTATTTGGACTGTGTATATCGGTATGAGCCTGGCGACCAAACGCCTTGCTCAGGTGCGTATTACGGCACAGTTCCTGAAAATGCCGCTGAAGATGCGGTTGTTTTTCCGTATCCTATCCGACATGATTTGTGTTGCTTTCAATGTGATGATTGCATGGTACGCTTGGGAGGTTATCCGCGAGAACTATGAATTCCCTGAAATCTCACCGACGCTTGGTATTGTCAAAGCCCACGTTGAAATGATCATTCCTTGTACGTTTCTTCTGACGAGCTGGCGAATCATAGAGATCTATTTACGGAGGATAAAGGAAGGGACGCTGTATTCATTGGTGAAGAACGTCGGGGAGGAGGACACGGATGGATACGCTTAGCATCTTGTTGATCAGTCTGGTGGTACTCCTGCTGTTTGGTGTACCTGTCTATATGGTGTTGATTTCCTCGACCATGATTTCGTTGTTCGTTTTTTCGAGCCTGCCTCTGACAGTTATCCACAATGCGCTTTTTGAGGGGCTCAACTCCTTTCCGCTATTGGCTATTCCTTGTTTCGTCGTAGCGGGAACCTTAATGGAGCAGGGCGGCGTAACGGGGCAAATCATTGATGTCGTCAAGATGCTGGTGGGGCGCATGTATGGCGGGCTCGGGATCACGACGATCATGGCCTGCACCTTCTTCGCCGCCATCTCGGGTTCGGGGCCGGGGACGGTCGCGGCTGTGGGAACGCTGTTGATTCCGTCTATGCTGCGCCAGGGGTATTCACCTCAATACGCGGCGTCCGTCTCTTCTTCCGGCGGAACCGTGGGCATCCTGATCCCACCCAGCAATCCACTCATTATTTACGGCATCATCGGCAATGTATCCATTACGGGATTGTTTACCGCAGGCTTTATTCCCGGCTTTATCGTCGCCTTTGCTTTGATACTTACGGCTTGGTCTCTTGCCAAACGTGATAAAGTGGGCATCGATGTGGGGCTTCCTCCATTCAGCGCCGTTATCTTTCTGAAGATCTGTTTCAGAAATATTTTTTCGCTGCTTACCCCGTTTATCATCTTGGGTTCCATATACTCAGGCATATGCACTCCGGTGGAAGCTTCAATCGTCGCAATCATCTGGTCGCTGTTTGTAGGTGGTGTCATCAACCGCGCCCTGAATGCGAAAAAGATTTATGCAGCCCTTCTTGAAGGGGCAATGCTGTGCGGCGTTGTCCTTCTGATAGTGGGGGCTTCCACGTTATTTGGAAAAATCCTTACCATCGAGCAGGCTCCTCAACGGCTGGCCAATATCTTTCTCAGCATTTCTCAAGACAAGTATGTCATTCTTCTCCTCATTCAGGCTATGCTTTTTCTCTTGGGCATGTTTTTGGAAACGTTGGCCACCCTTATCATTCTGGTTCCGGTGTTGCTCCCCGTTGTGATCCATGTAGGGGTAGATCCTATCCACTTTGGCATTATCCTTGTCGTTTCCAATGAAATCGCTCTGTTGACGCCACCACTCGGAGTCAATCTGTTCGTTTCATCGCGTATCGCTAATATACCGGTGGAGAAAGTTGCCGTGGGGGTCTTGCCTTACATCATTGTCTTACTGTTCTGTTCTCTGCTCATCACCTTTGTTCCTCAAATATCCTTGTTCTTGCCTCACTTCTTCGGATACTTCTGATAATAAGTGTGGCCCCAAAGGCAAAAAAACCGTCCCGACATGTACAGGGCGGTTTTTTTGCTGTTCTGTTGCGGCTGGGTGAAACCCTTTAGGGCTGGTATGCACTTGAAATACTGGATACTCCCAATCCCTCGGTCAAGCAGTACGCTGTTTTCATCTGATCTCACGCCGCATTGGATCGTGCTGAATTCCTATTTGGCGTCAGTGTCGTTCTTTTTTCAAAATGAAAATGTTTAAGGTTCGACACAGGAGCCTTTTGATGGAGTTTCAACTCAAGGAATGTCGCCTTATTTTTATCTCTATCTGTTGGAGCGGGGATAAGGACGTACAGTGGATGCCGCAGCTGCAAGCGCTGAGTCTGGTTCATGTCCTTTGCGTTGTACACGATTCTTTACCCTGTTGAGTTCGTGTTCAGGGAATACCTGCAGCGGCGGAAACATGAACGCCCTCCCGAGCGTTCGCCGCAGGCACGACGCCTCAGGAGGGTGTTTGTCGGAATGGCGGGAAGTTTACAGCACGATCGCCAACGGATGTTCCAGAAGATCCTTAAGGCAGGCGAGGAATTGAACGGCGAGCAGGCCGTCGATAAGCCGATGATCGACGGATAGTTGGATGGACATCATGGGACGGATGGCCATGGCGTCTTCGCCGTGCTCGTCCAGTGTTATCACAGCCTTTTTCCGGACGGAGCTGACGGCCAGAATGGCTGCTTCCGGAGGGTTGATGATGGCGGTGAAATTTTCTATGCCGAACATGCCCAAATTGGAGATACTGAAGGTGCCGCCTGAGTATTCTTCCGGCACCAACGTGCCGGATTTAGCCCGTTCCACCAGATCGCGGGTTTCGGAGGCGATCTTGCTGAGGGGCTTTTCTTGCGTATCCTTGACGACGGGTACGATCAGACCTTTGTCTCCCGCTACCGCCATGCCGATATTGATACTTTGGTAGGTGACGATGGTTCCGTCATGTAGGGAAGCATTGATGTTCGGATATTTTTGGAGGGACTTGCTGACGGCCTTGATCAGCAGATCGGACATGGCTACCTTGTTTTCCGGGAGTTCGTTTATCCGCTTACGGAAGGCCAAGCATTCTCCCATGTCCACATTTTCCGTGAAATACAGATGCGGTGCTGTGAACAGGCTTTGGCTCAAGCGATCGCCTATGATTTTGCGCAGGCCGTTGTATGGTGTGGTGCGCAAAACTTTCGGCCCGGCAGGCACAAAAGAATGAGCCGAAAGCGCTTCCGAGACGCAGGGAGAAGCTATGGCCTGTTCCACATCGGTGCACATGATCTTGCCCGCAATGCCGGTTCCCGTGACGGAGGCCAGATCTATGCCATGCTCTTCCGCGACCTTACGGGCCAGAGGAGAACTTCTGTTCTTGGGTTCAGCGGCATTTTCCAATACTCCTGAAAGAAGGATATCGCGTGCGGTGATGCCCCCCTGAAATCCCGTTCCGGTGACAAGGGCTAGACAAGCTGGTTCGATCCTCCTGTCCCGCATCAGCTTTTGAGCCTTGGGAGACAGACGAAAGGCCTTCAGGCTTTCCAAACCGAGTGAGCCTTCTGAGGCTGGCTCTTCGTTTGTATGCGCATCTGGTTCTTGGCCGGGCGCATCCTGTCCGATGGCGGCGGCAGACAGAGCGGCATCAGCATCTTCTCCCGCGTCGCCTACCACCGCGATGGGCGTGAAGACCGGAACGGCTTCGCCTTCAGCAACAAGTATTTTCAGGAGGATGCCATCACGGGTGGCTTCCACCGGCATTGTTGTTTTATCCGTATTGGTTTCAAACAGCAGATCACCTTTGTTGATCGGATTGCCGACCTGCTTGTGCCATTTGACCAGTTCGCCCTCTTCCTGATTGAAACCGAGTTTGGGCATAACAATGATCTCAGCCATGTCACAGCTCCTTTCATGCCGCGTTGTTACAGCATTTTCCGAATTTTGGCGGCGATGGTCGTCTCGTTAGGCTGCATCGCTTGCTCAAGGCGAGGGGTGAAGGGGATAGGGATGTCTGGCGTACACAGGCGTTGGGCCGGAGCTTCTAGGGAGTAGAACACGTCAGGCATGATCCGGGCGATGATTTCTCCCGTGATCCCGTAACTGGTGTGCCCTTCGTCAACGACCAGCAGACGGCCCGTTTTCCGGACGGAATCGATGATGGTGCCCGTATCCAACGGCGTAATGGTACGCAAGTCGATCAGTTCGACGGAGATACCCTCTTTGGAGAGCTCCATCGCGGCCTTTTCGCATTTCAAGGTCATGAGGGAACAGGACACGACTGTGATGTCCGAGCCTTCGGAGACTATGCGGGCCTTACCGAGCGGGATCAGTTCGTCGGCTTCCGGAGCGGGCAGATCATCGAACTTCATGTTGTACATGGCTTTGTGTTCAAAGATCAGTACGGGGTTATCATCACGGATCGCGCTTTTGAGGAGTCCCTTGGCTTCCCGTGCGGTGGAGGGCAGGGCGATCTTGAGCCCGGGGCAATTGGCTACCCATGCATGCAGGCATTGGGAATGCTGTGCGGCAAGGGCTCTCCCGCCACCCATGGGGGTCCGGATCACCAAAGGCACGTGGATCTGCCCGCCGGACATATAGTTGATTTTGGCGGCCTGATTGCAAATTTGATCCAGGCAGACCAACAAGAAATCCGCGTACATGATTTCGACTATGGGGCGCATTCCCACAATAGCCGCTCCCACGCCGGTTCCCACGATGCCCGCTTCGGAAATCGGCGCATCCTTGCACCGCATATCGCCGTACTTGTCCCGTAATCCGACGGAGCATTTGAAAGATCCCCCGAAGATGCCGACGTCCTCCCCAATCAGAAATACGCGTTCGTCCCTTGCCAGTTCTTCATCCATCGCTTCGCGGATGGCGTCTTTGTACAACAGCTCTCTCATATCGACCAACCTTGTCTAAAAGAATAGGGCAACAGCACCTGAAGCAGATTGGCTTTGAACAAACGTCTTTTCAAAGCCGGAAGGCCTTCTCGAGTCGCGGCAGGAATGTTTTCCTGATATCCCGGAGCCGGACTTTGCAATATCTTAAAAATGGAAAGGATCTGGAGCGGGTTGAGTTGCCCTAATCCACAAAGACATCTGTACCGAGTTCCGAGAGGGGGGGATATTCGCTTTCTGCGGCGAATGCGCACATATCGGCGATCTCTGCTTCCACATCGGAACGGATGGCGGAAATTTCCTGTTCGGACAGAATGCCGGAACGTTCCAGCAGTCTAAGGGGATCTCTGGATTTCCATTCTGCGACTTCGTCGTCGGGGCGGTATTTGCCGGGATCCCCCACGTTATGCCCTTGCCAGCGGTACGTCAGACACTCGAGCAGGGTCGGGCCCTCACCTCTCCGGGCACGTTCCACCGCTTTGGAGGCCGCTTCATACACGGCGAACACATCATTGCCGTCGACCGTTTCTCCCGGGATGCCGTATGCCAGGGCACGGTTGGAGAGCCGATGTTCCTTGGTCACCCTCGTGAATCCGGTTGAGATTGCATATCTGTTGTTTTCGATGACATAGACGATAGGAAGATCCCATGCCGCCGCCATGTTGATACTTTCGTGGAAAGTGCCCTGATTGGATGCTCCATCCCCGAAGAAGACAACGGACACGCGGGGTTCTTTGCGCAATTTGAAGGCATAGGCCGCACCGGTGGATATGGGGAGCTCCGCGCCTACAATGCCATTTGCCCCCAAGATCCCCCTGTCTCGGGCCATGATGTGCATAGTGCCGCCTTTCCCTTTGGAATATCCTGTTTTTTTGCCCAAAATTTCTGCCATCATGCGCCCCATGTCCGCACCTCGGGCGACAAGGTGGCCATGTCCACGATGTGTACTGCCGATACAGTCTTCCGGTTTTAGAGCCGTACACACGCCGACCGCTACGGCTTCCTCTCCCAGGTACAGATGCGCCATGCCGGGCATCATTCCCTTTTTATAGAATTCAAAGGCTTCCTCTTCAAAGCGCCTTGCCCGCAGCATGGTGGCATAGAACTGCTCCGCCAATGTCTTTTGGTCCGTTTCGTGCGACATCATTTCCTCCGAATACCAGTTGAATGATGGGGATTATGAATCGCCACAGGCAAAGCAAAGATGATACCAAAAGAATATGTCTTATGAATTCAAATGATTAAATCATAATATGTTCTGCCGTACGTTGGGAGGGGAGCATACTGTTAATCTTCTTTTACAGTTGTGTGCAGCAAAAATGTACAGCTTTCATTTTTTCTCCCCCCCAGCCTATGTCCGTTTGACGGCATATTCTTTTTTATGTCTCATAACATACTATAACTACAATATAAATACTGAAGTAGAGAGTGGCGGCGATGTCGGTATGGATATTGCTTAATGTGAGGGGAAATCGTTTCACGGCTTGAGAATGGGCTTGTGGGAGGACGTTATGAGGTTATACCGCCTTGAGAGTACAGATCCATATTACAATCTGGCCGTTGAAGAGCATATCTTGAGGTGTTGGGATGAGGACGTTCTGCTGTTGTGGCGTAACGACAATACGATTGTTGTAGGGCGTAATCAGAACACGGCTGAAGAAATTGACCGATCTTATGCCGCCGCGAACGGCATCAACATTATCCGCCGTATCAGTGGGGGCGGTGCAGTGTATCATGATCTGAACAACGTCAATTTTTCTTTTATCGTTGGGCTGAAAGATGTGGCGGGTCAACGTATGGTGGACTTCATGGCGCCGATAGCCGCCGCTCTCAATGTCATGGGGGTTCCCGTAACGCTTGACGGACGCAATGATCTTTCCGTCCACGGAAGAAAGGTATCCGGCAATGCGCAGTCTATTTATAAAAAGCGTATCCTTCACCACGGAACATTGCTTTTTGACGTCAATCTGGATGTGCTCTCCCGGTCGCTTCGCGTAACACCTGAAAAGTTTCAGTCAAAAGCCACAAAATCCGTTCGCGCGCGGGTTGCCAATATTAAAGACTGGCTTCCTGATGTTTCTGTATCGGCTTTTATGGAACGCCTTCAAAGGCAGTTGGCTTCAGGGGTTTCCTCTCAAAATTTGGTATTGCGGGAAGCCGATGAGCTGGCAGTACTGCAGTTGCGCTCCAACAAGTATTTGAGCTGGGATTGGAACTACGGGGAAACTCCTCCTTTTTCCTTCCGTAACAAATGTACATTTCCTGGAGGGAGCGTAGAGGCTCTGCTGGATATTCGGCATGGCATCATAGAGCACTGCACCTTCTTCGGAGATTTCATGGCTCGAGGCGATATCGCCTTGGTGACAAAGGAGCTGTGCGGGCTTCGTTATCAAGTGCGGGATGTGGACGAGGCTTTGGCACGTCTGCCAATAGATATGTGCTTCGGAACTCTGAAGCGCGAAGAGATCCTGAAATGCCTATTTAATTTTGAATCCGGATTTTCCGATGGTTGAGCGAAGGTTGGATGTATATTGTCTATCCAATATGGGCCTGCATGTCCTGATAGATGGATACAGCATTCTGATAGATGCCCTGAATAATGGTGAACAACGTCCATATGCAGGTATTCCACTGGATATGGCACAAACGATTATTCGTGGCGGGCCGCCTTATGAACGTGTCGATATGATGCTCATTTCCCATCATCATGAAGATCATTTCGATGCTGGGCTCGTTGCGCGTTTTGTGCTGGAGAGGCCTCATGTGCCCGTCTATTCCAGTCCGCAGGTGGTCGACGCAGTAGCGCGGTTGGCACCTGAAATGGACAGCCCTGTCAGTATAAAACCGAAGCTTATGCATACCGTTTCCTTTTCCAAAGGGAGACTGGGCGTAACGGCGGTTGCCCTGCGTCATGCAGGCCCGCAATATGCCGATATTCTGAATTTGGCTTTTATTGTCGAAGGATCGCATTCCATTATCTTTGCCGGGGATGCCGCTTTTTCCGAAGAAAATATGGAACGTCTGGCAGAGCTTTGCCCCTGTCCGGCATTACTGGTGATTCCCTTTCCCTGGTTTTCCGTCAAAACGGCATGTCAACGCATGCGGCATATCTTGCGGCCGTCTCGAGTGCTGATAACGCATCTTCCGTGTGAAGAAGGTGATCGCTGGGGCTGGAACAGAGCCGTACGGAATGCGTTGGCTCTGGAGGCCTTTTCCCCGATCTGTTGTGCGGGAATACCGGGGACGAGGTGTTTTTGGCCCGAAGTCTAGATGGCTCGCCCTTGTTTCGTACACGGCTGAGAACAGGCTGCCTTTGACACCTTATTGGGCCCAAAGAATGTTATTCATGTAATAGAGTGTGATTGCATAAATTATTCTGTTTATGGCTCTCTGTATATGCATTCGGAACAGAGCGTTTCAATGTTGAAATATTCCAACAACAAAGGAGGACATCATGAGAGAAAAAACGACGGTCGCCGTCATTGGCGGTGGCCCCGGCGGTTATGTGGCCGCTATTCGGGCGGCCCAACTTGGGGCAGACGTCACACTGATTGAAAAGGAACAGTTGGGGGGAACCTGCCTGAATGTCGGCTGCATTCCTACAAAGGCGCTGCTGCACGGTGCGGAACTATATAATGAGGCCAAGAACGCTTCAGAATGGGGTGTCTATACAGATATACGACTTGATTTTACCGCGATGCAGCGGCGGAAAGCGGCTGTAGTGAAGAAGCTTATTGGTGGGGTTCAAGGTTTGCTCCGGGCCAATGGCGTCAAGGTCATTATAGGGACGGCCCAGTTCTTGGATTCAAAAAAACTTATTGTGAACGTTAAGGATGGCGAGCAGATACTCACGTTTGATCGGATTATTATCGCCTCGGGGTCAGTACCAGCCGTACCGCCCATCCCGGGGATTGATTGCCCGCAATGCATCGACAGTACGGGAGCGTTGGGTTTGGACACCATTCCCGCCTCTTTGATCATCATTGGGGGAGGCGTCATCGGTGTGGAGATGGCAACGCTATACAGTATGCTGGGTAGCCATGTTCATATAGTTGAAATGGCAAATGAGATTTTGCCGATGATGGACGGTGAGCTTGTTGGGATGCTGCGTGCGGATTTCGCACGGAAAGGCCTGAGGATACATACCAGGGCTAAGGTTATACGTATTGAAAACAGGGGGGCACAAGCCGCAGTATATATAGAAGCTGACAATGGTGAACAGATCCTTATTGGTGAAAACGTGCTGTTTTGTGTAGGCCGTAAGGCGAATACGGAAGCTCTCGGTTTAGATGCGTGCGGCATAGATACCGAACGCGGACAGATCCTTGTCAATATGCATATGGAGACGAGCAGGAGCGGCGTGTATGCGGTCGGGGATTGTACCGGTCAGATACTCTTGGCTCATGTCGCTTCCATGCAGGGAGAGGTAGCGGCGGAAAATGCGCTTGGCCATTCGGCAGAATTCAAGGCCGTAACCAATCCTTCCTGTGTATATTCCTGCCCGGAATTGGCTTGTACAGGTCTGACGGAGGAGGCGGCCCAGAGAGTAGGTAAAGCGTATGATGTAGGAGGGTTTCCGCTTGCAGCCAATGGGCGGGCTTTGATCATGAACGGCGGAAACGGGGTGATTAAAGTTCTGGTGGGAAAAACGCATAGGGAAATACTTGGAGTCCATATATATGGTCCCCGTGCTACGGATTTAATTTCTGAAGCCTGTCTAGCCGTCGGTATGGAGGCGACTTCGGATGAAGTACTGGCGACAATACACGGGCATCCTACCCTGGGCGAAGCCCTGCGAGAGGCCGTGTTGGCGGCGGAAGGCCGTGCCGTTCACCTACCTCCCGCAAAGGAGTGACTGTGATAGGAGAGTGCACTGTTCTTATCTCCGTCTTGGGTATTCCATTTTTCATGCGGATTAAAACAGTAGCCACGTGTAAACAGGCTGCTGAATAAAGGGGAATAAGCCGATGGAAGTAGCCGTACAGACATATTGGGAATCTACCCAACAGACAGCTGTTGTGACAGGGGCCGCTCACCCTGCGGGAATCGGTTTTGGTATTGCGGAAGCGCTTGCTTCATGCGGTATGGATGTCGTCATCATGGATCTCCCCTCAACGCCTCTTGGTGAAAGCAGTGCCAAGCTGCAGGAGAACTATGGGGTACGCGTTTTACCTGTGCCCATTGATATCACATCCGATCAGGATGTGGAAAAGGCCGTGGAACAGATAAGGAGATTCACCCCGACGGTTCACGCACTGGTCAACAATGCGGGGATAATGCCCGCCGGTGCCCGTTTGGGAGAGATGGACGAGGGGACCTGGTCGAAAGTGCTGGATATCAATCTCGGCGGCCCGTTCAAAATGATCCGCAAACTTTTACCCATGATGCAGCGGGGAAGTTCCATCGTCAATATCGCGTCCCGAGCAGGCAAACGCCCGTCGCCGGGATACAGTGCCTATTCAGTAAGTAAGGCAGCTCTTATCATGCTTACCAAGTGCTTTGCCGTGGAGTACGCCGCAGAAGGCATCAGGGCGAATGCCATCTGCCCCGGGCAAATATATACGGAGCTCAACAAGGCCCGTTTTGAACGGGAAGCTGCGGAGCAGGGTATCTCTTTGGAAGCGCGAGTAGCGCGCATGGTCGAAACCATCCCCTATGGTAGGATGGGAGCTCCGGAAGACGTGGGACATCTTGTGGCCTTTCTCGTTTCCCCGGAATCCGAATACATTACGGGCCAAGCGTTTAATATCTGCGGAGGCCAACTTACGGAACTTTAGTGTTGATGAATGTTGAAAATCATGGTTTTCAACGGAGTTGCACTAGATGAAGCGCTAGGGGATTTAATTTTTGAAGGTAAAGGGCATAGTTATAAGATAGAGAATGTAAATATGGAAAGGATGGAACAAGAGTAGGGTGTGAACTGGCTTTATGCATTCTTTGCCGTACTTGAAGTTATCTATGAGGATTGGATTAAATAGGACGTGAGGGGCATCCGATGTGTTCGGGGTTCATCACTATATAAATGGGTAGGAATTTTTGTGTCTGATTCTTTGATATTGAATATGGAGTTTGAAAAGGTTCATGATATTTATTGACAGATCAAGATAACCTGCATGGTTTAAAAAAGAGAAGCGAAATAATGCAATCGACTACAACAACAGGATAAAAGTTCAAATTTGCAACGTAGCTCTCCTTGGATGCCCTTGCCAAGTTGCATCAAATGGCCCATGAAAAGGGACGTCAGATTCAGCCCATTCTTGATGAAGCTCTGAGGGAATATATTGGGAATAGTAAGCCACGCACTCATGTGATGACCGCTCTTTTTTCCAGTATGACGGAATAGGATGCGCTCTATGAGGCTCTGCTCAAATGAGCCGGGATTATCTTATAACTGCCGATGCCCTTGGTTTGCATGCCATACTGTTCAAAAGCTGCTGTGGGCTTCCGGTATTAGGGATATGGCGCGGTGGAGTCCGCCTATCGACTTCAATGCCGCTATTACGCCGATAGTGTGGGAGAGGCTTACATCCTGATGGAATGCTTGTTGAACAGTCACTCTTTTGTGTATGACAACAAAAGGACGGTATTTTCCGCATTTGACGTATTCCTTCGTATTAACGGGTTCAGCAAGGCTATACACTTTGATGTAGTAGTTCAGACTTGATCTGACAGTGGTCTCCGTTTTGACGGATTTTCCTGTCCGATCAGTTGAGTTGTCCGACCTTTTCCACCCAGAGCCGTTTTTCATCAAGGAGTGTTTGCATGGGCGTTCTGCCGCAGCACATTTTACCTTGATGCGTCCTGTCCATATTGTAGCCGTCTATCCAGGCGTCCAGGTCGATCTGCAACTCCTCCAAAGAATGATACAACTTGCGCCGGAAGGCAACCCGATAAAATTCGTTCAGGATCGTTTTGTGGAAACGCTCGCAGATGCCGTTTGTCTGCGGATGCCGCGCCCTGGTTTTGGTGTGCTCTATGCCGTTTACACCGAGGTACAGTTCATAATCGTGCTGTTCGAGCTTCCCGCAATATTCCGTGCCTCTGTCCGTCAGGATGCGGATGAGGCCCATTTCCTGTGAGGAAAAGAAAGGCAAAACCCGGTCGTTCAAAAGGTCCGCTCCGGTGATGGGCGTCTTGGTCGTATACAGCTTAGCGGCGGCCCATTTGGAGTAGGTGTCCACAAATGTCTGCTGGTAAATGCGGCCCACACCCTTGATTGTGCCGACGTAAAAGGTGTCCTGGCTGCCGAGATAACCGGGATGGTGGGTTTCGATTTCACCGCAGGCCTCGTCATCCTGTTTTTTGCGCTCCAGGGCCTGCACCTGGGCTTCTGTAAGCACGATGCCTTCTTCGGCGGACTTCTTTTCCAGCGCCGTGAGGCGTTGTTTCATGGAAGCTAGACCGTGCCGTAGCCAGATGGAGCGCACGCCGGAAGGAGAAACAAACACACCCTGTTTGCGCAGCTCGTTGCTGGCCCGCACCTGCCCGTGGGCGGGGAAGTCTATGGCAAAGGCTGTTACGGCGGCTTCCGTAGTCTCTTCGACTCGGTTTTTCAGGTTCGGCTTACGCCGACTCACCTCAAACAGCGCTTCGATGCCTCCGGCGTCCCGCGCTGTTTGGTACCTATAAAATGTATCTCTGGAAAAGCCCATTACGCGGCATGCCTTGGAGATATTGCCGAGTTCGGCGGCGAGATTGAGAAGTCCGGTCTTGTGTTTGATGACGTTTTGATTGAAACTTTCCATGGGGATTCTCCGTGGGCGCTGTGCCCGGTTTGATGGTGCCTTGACACTTCCATCAAAACGGAGATCCCCCTTTCTTTCAAGGGCCTACTGTCTGATCAAATCGAAACTACCCCAACTTTGATCATGTAATGGATAGGGCTTCCTCCCTCCATGCGATTACAGAATGATACGCGCTGTGCAACCATTTGTTATGGAGTAAACCAATCTCTGTGTTCTTTCTGACAACAAAGAAAAATCTTTTGAGGGATATCCGACATCTTTCGAGTATCCCTCTTCATCATGTTCGGTAGGAGTTTTTTTGAGTTTGCGCAGCCGTTTTATGGATACGGTCTGTGCAATAAACACAACCAGACGGGTATAAAGTTTAATGCCTTAGCGCAATTAAAACGGAATCTCTCCCCTCTCAGCCATAAATTTCAAGGAATTGTTGAAATCCAGTAAGCCCTTTTTTAGTGTTTCAAATCCACTACATTCTAAAATGTACGCTCTATAACTGACGCGGCGCGCGATTCGGCATAGGTCGGGTTCGATAGAGACCGGGCCAGGTCGAGCCGTCGGACATCGGAAGCATGGCGATATTGCGCCGGGCCGAGTACGTCACCTTGGGGATGGGGCTGGACAGCGATGTCGTGTGCATGGCCCAGATAGCGAACAGCGCCGTGCCGGGGAGGTGAAAATCGGCGGTGATAACTTTGCGGTAATAGTAATAATATATGCAGGAAATGTAGCGCTCCTCGGTCGGTTCGGATGCGCCTGCACCCGGCTGTGAACCATGACGCCAGTTCGTTGTACTTGGCGTTGATGCCCGCCGTGCCGGAATTTAGGGGGGAGTGGAGATTCACCAGAAAGATGCCGCGATGCTCGTCCTTCCCCTGAGGGGCGAACATGACGGGCTGCGGCTTGTCCTGCAGGAGGGAAGCGTCGCTTACCGGCTCATCTGGGTCGGGATTGGTGAATGTCTGGTTCTTGTAGGTGGGGAAGGAAGAGAAGAATATTCCTTGATATGATACCCAAAGATGACCCCGTAAGAACATAAGAAAGAAATAGAAAAAGGACTGCTGAGCTTTTCAGCAGTCCCGGCAACTCATGCGCATGAATTATAGAAAAGGTAAGGATAGCGAACAGTCGGAAGTCTTTTACACTTTACGGGACTTCGCACTGTGGTTGCTTGTTGAGCACGCGGTATTTAGACGCTCTTGCCTAGAGCGAAGGCCTGAGCAGGAAATGGTGTCTGATTAATTGCACCCGTAGGCCAGACGCCGGGAACGATGATCCGTCCCGCATCCTTCCAGCCGAGGTATTCCAGCAGTACTTCATAATACGTGAGGATCGGGCTTTCGTTTCTGGGAGAATTGTTTGCGTAGGTCATCATCAGCACAGCTTTCTTGGGGATGTGTATTTCTCCGTTGATGGCATAGAAACGATCAATGACCGTTTTCAGTTGAGCCGAAATCCCGAAGTAATACATGGGGGTTGCAAACGCCACCAGATCGGCGGGAATGATGTGTTCGCGCACCACTTCAAAATCGTCTTTGAACATGCAGGGCCCGTTCATGCCGCATTTGTTGCAGGCAATGCATGGATGCACCTTGCTGGATGCGGCGTCAAAGCGGGTTACTTCGTGCCCGGCCTCTTTGGCTCCGTTGATGAAATGTTCGGCGAGGGTGTTGGAGTTCCCGTTTTTCCGTGGGCTGCCGGTCAGTACCAATATTTTCATTTTTGCATCCTCTGTCGTGTTTGGTACGGTTACCGCCGAGGCGGATGATAGCGGCCCGTCCAAAAGGACGCTTCCGGCCACTGCGGCTGTGGCGGTTAGTGAAGCTTTGATGAACGTTCGTCGGTTCATGACACTCCTCCGGTGTTTCCTTAATGATGCCCCTGAATGGGGTGTGGCATATACAGCTCTTTCAGAAAGGTCATTTCTTCGGGTGAAAGCCGGACGGGTACCGCATTCGCCGCGTCCTCGAGATGCGACATCCTGTAGGAACCGATAACGGGGGAAACCACCGGTTCTTTGTGCAGCACCGGGCCAGAGCTAGCTGTGTTCTGGTGAGGCCGCGCTTTTCGGCCAGTTCTGAAAGCCGATCCACGATCAGCTTGTCCGCTTCCTTGTTCGCCCCATACTTGTTTTGCGCGATGGTATCGGTTTCATGCGGACTGTATGGGAGTCAGGCCGACGCACATATCCTTGCACAAGGGCACCATTTCCCGCTCTTCTTCGCGGTATATCAGGTTGTATGGGGTCTGCATGGAGACGAACGTTGTCCAGCCATGCCTTTCCGCGATATGCTGGGCTTTCTGGAACTGCCGGACCCACATTGCCGAAACCCCGATGTAGCGGGCCTTGCGCGACAGTCCGCCGCCGTTGGGGCCACTCCTCATGACGCCATGCTCCTTGGTGGCGATGACAACCTCGTCCCTCCGGGCAAAATCCTTGATGGCGCGTCCCAGAATTTCCTCGCTTCTGCCGAGGCTGTAGACATTGGCCGTATCAAAGAAATTGATGCCCAGATCCAGAGATCTCTGGATGATGGGTTTGCTGTGTTCTTTGTCCCGCGCCCATTTGTGTATTCAGTCTTCGGGATCGCCAAAGCTCATGCAGCCGAGGCACAGCGGAGAGACATCCAGACCTGTTTGCCGAGTTTTACGTAATTCATAGTGTTTTCACGTATTCTTTGGTATGGGGCCGAAGGGAGGCTCCATCTTTCGGCGTAGGGGATTATCGGGTCAATGGCTTTATCAAGTCTGATTAGCTGCCCGGTGCGAGCTGCCCGTCCCCCAGAGCGGCATGGACTCTGACCAGTTCATCCCTGATGGCGATGTGTTGCGGACAAACCGCCTCGCATACGCCGCATTGGACGCATTTGTCAGCGCTCTGTCTGCCATGTCCCCCGACCAGCCATTGTTCTTGGACCTGGGCCGCGCGTTTGTCTTTATACAACGTCAGGTAGTTCATCGCGATGAACGATCCCGAGATCCCTATGTCGTTGGGACAGACTTTTGCGCAGTAGTTACAGGTGGTGCAGGGAATGAGCGGAATACTGTTCAACGCCTTCTGCGCTTCCTGTATTGTGGTATGTTCTTCCGCGGACAGAGGAGCAAAGTTCCGCATGTATGAGAGGTTGTCCTCCATCTGTTCCAGATTGCTCATGCCGGACAGTACTGTGATGACCCCTTCGAGGCTCGCCGCGAAACGGATGGCCCAGGAAGCGTTGGAGGCCTGCGGATTTGCCTTACGGAAAATCTTCACCACCGGCTCCGGCGGGGTGGCGAGCATACCCCCCTTGACCGGTTCCATGATGATGACGGGTTTTTCATGCCTTCTCGCCACTTCGTAGCAGGCTCTGGACTGAACGGCGGAATTTTCCCAGTCCCCATAGTTTATTTGCAATTGCACGAATTCCATTTCCGGGTGCGCGGATAGAATCTGCTCCAGTTCCTCCGGCGTGGAGTGGAAGGAGAATCCCACATGCCTGATGAGCCCCTGCCGCTTTTTCTCCTGAACGAAGTCCCACATGTTGAAAACGTCAAAGAAGCGGGTGCGGCTTTCTCCAAGGTTGTGCAGCAGGTAGAAGTCAAAATAGCCCGCGCCCGTCTGCCGCAGCGACGTTTCAAACTGTCCGATAGCCTCTTCCCGGCTTTTGCACTTGATCCATGCCGCGTTTTTCGTGGCCAACTGAAAGGCTTCACGGGGGTGCCGCTCCACCAGAGCCTGCCGGATGGCGTCCTCGCTGCCGGGATAAGCCCAGGCCGTGTCGAAATAGGTAAAACCGTCAGCAAGAAAGCGGTCCACCATGACTTTGACCTGTTCCACATCTATGTTGTCGCCCCTTTTGGGCAGACGCATCAGGCCGAAGCCCAGTTTTTTAATTTCATATCCCAAGTGTGACATGATGCGCTCCTTTACTTGAGTTGCTGGTATTCTTCGTCAGATACTTGTTCCAGCCATTCGTTGGAAGCCCCTTCCGCCGGAACGGCCACGGCAAGATGGGAAAACCAGCTGTCCTTGGCCGCGCCGTGCCAGTGTTTGACCCCGGCCGGAATGTTCACCACGTCGCCGGGCTTGAGCGCCCGCGCGGGCTTTTCCCACTGCTGGTACCAGCCGCGTCCTCCGGTCACGAGGAGAATCTGCCCGCCTTTGTGGTGGATGTGCCAGAAGTTGCGGCAGCCGGGTTCAAAGGTCACGTTGGCGGTGGCCACGCCTTCGGTGGACAATGCCTGGAGATAG
>QWCK01005119.1_pt1 | contig 16659 bp, 15 predicted proteins | sample 1972571 | NCBI WGS metagenome assembly QWCK01 (sample SAMN09866710, study PRJNA288562) | Human gut metagenome isolate term2_stool, whole genome shotgun sequencing... | isolation source: gut | host: Homo sapiens | place: USA: California
AAAAATCAATAGCTTACAAAATATCCCAGTTTGACAGGTAACGATTTAGAAACCAGCGAAAATCTGTATTCCACTTCGTTTTGCAGTAATTCAAAAGAACGCCTTTTAGCATTACAAAGATAGGCATTATAATTGGATTATAATAGGTTTTAGCCTACAAAAAGTGAATTCCATATATTTTTATTGCTCAATTACTGCTAACTTCACTAAAAATGAGTAATTTTGTACTTTAATAAGTATGAGTGTTACCATGGTTGTAAAAACAATAAAATTGACATCACTATTTGTCAATACTGAAAATTATAGATTTGAGCCTCTGTCTTCACAAAAGGAAGCGATAGACAAGATGGTAGAGGACCAAGGGGATAAATTATATTCTCTTGTAGACGATATTGTAACTAATGGTCTTAGTCCAGTCGATTTAATCATTGTAACGCCTAACGAAGATAACAACAAATATATAGTACTCGAAGGTAATAGGAGAATAACATCATTAAAATTATTAAACAATCCAACATTAATTGATGACAAGTACATTTCTTTAAGGAAAAAATTTCAGAAATTGCAAAAAGAAAATCCTAATGCTATTTCTGAATTGAAGAATATTGCTTGCGCTGTTTTTGAAAACCCAACGGAAGCTGATATTTGGATAAAACGTAAACACTCGGGAGAGCTGAATGGTATCGGTACAGTTACTTGGAATGCTCAACAAAAGCAAAGATTCGAGGAGAAGACAGAAGGAAAATCATCGATTCCATTGCAAATTATCACTTTATTGAAATCACAAGATAATGTTTCTGATACGATTAAGGATTCGTTATCCAAACTAAATATTACCAACCTGCAACGTTTGATGTCAGACCCTTATGTTAGAGAACACCTTGGTTTGGGAATTAACAATGGAACTTTAGTTTCAAAGGTTGAAGTGTCAGAAGTCGTCAAGGGGCTTATAAAAGTTGTTACGGATATTCTTAATCCAGAATTCAAAGTTTCAGAAATCTATAATAGAGAAAAAAGGAAGCAATATATTGACAATTTTGACACGAACCAAAAGCCAGACCTATCTAATGAAGCGTCTGAACAATGGAGTGTTCAAGATATTGTAGACAATAAAGGGCAGGTATTAATAAATAGTGAACGCAGAGAAATAAAAAAGGCTAATAATCAGAAAGCTAGAAACAGAGCTGGCTTAGTGCCCAAGACTTTGATTTTGCATATCAACAACCCCAAAATCAATAAAATTTTTGAGGAGTTAAAACATATCCATATAAGGTCTGAAATAAATAATAAAAATTCAGTCCTATCCATTGAATCCTTGAATGCATATGTTCATAATGAGTTTTTCTATCCTAAAGCAGACAATTTGATTATAGGATGGGACAACATAGAAAGTTTTTTTATCCAATTATGGGAATCTATAAATAAAGAATGACATTATGGAGTTTTTATCACCTTTAAGATATCCCGGTGGAAAGGCAAAAGTCGCTGATTTCGTACAGTGTTTAATCAAAGAAAATGCATTGCTTGATGGTACTTATGTTGAGCCATATGTAGGAGGTGGTTCTGTTGCTTTATCCTTGCTCTTTAATGAATATGTTAGTGATATATATATAAACGATAAAGACATATCTATTTATGCCTTTTGGTATAGTGTTCTTAATAACACGGATGCTCTTTGCCAATTAATTAAGGATACTCCCATAAATGTCGAAACATGGTTTAAGCAAAAAGAGTTTCAGCAGAATAAAGAAAATAGAAATGTTGATTTATTAAATTTAGGGTTTTCCACTTTCTTCCTAAATAGAACAAATCGTTCAGGAATTTTAAAAGCTGGAATCATAGGTGGATACGACCAAACTGGAAATTACAAGATTGATGCGAGGTTTAACAAAGAAGATTTGATAAAAAGGATTCAACGTATAGCAGACTACGCGGAGAGAATTCATCTAACAAATGACGATGCTGTTACTTTAGTGCAACGATTAAAAGATGAATTACCTTACAATACTCTATTATATTTAGACCCACCATACTATATAAAAGGAAAAGGGCTTTATCTGAACTACTATAATGACACAGACCATCAAAACATCGCAAATGCTATAGGTGCAATAGTAAATTGTAAGTGGATTGTCTCTTATGATAATGTGCCATTCATAACCAACCTATATTCAAAATATAGGCAACAATGTTTTGAATTGAATTATAGTGCGAGTAACTCAGGAAAAGGTGAAGAAATAATGATATTTTGTGACGATATAGTTATTCCCAAACACAAATTATTTAATCATTCAACAAAGTGAAAATAACTCACATTCATATCGAAAGGTTTCGAGGCTTCCAAAATGAAGACTTTGAAGTAGGCTCTCAATTAACAGCAATTGCAGGACAAAACGGAACTCAAAAGTCAACATTACTGGGTATTGTAACACAAACCTTCACTCTTAAGCCTGAGGATCCAATGAGAGCGGAAAAACCTTTGTGTGGTGGTAGCTATATTTCTGCATTCAAAGATAAGTTTAGATTATCGCCCATTTTTGATAGACCTAAAGGTCATGAATGGACCATTTCTTTTGATATAGGAGTAGATGACTTTACTGTCGAAAGCATCAAACGTACTGGAGACCCTAATGTGCGATTTTGGAAGAAAGGAGCAAGGCAAGAAGGGGATGGATATATCTCCTTTCCCACAATCTTTTTAAGTTTAAAGCGGTTAGTTCCTATGGCAGAGGAGGCCAAGATTATAACTGATGACACATTATTAACTCCAGAGGAACTAAGTGAGTTTAAACAATTACACAATAAAATTCTAATAGTACAAACTCCCATTTCTTCTGCAACAACAATAACCTCAAAAAATAAGCAATCTATAGGCGTATCCACTGAATTATACGATTGGAATCAAAACTCTATGGGACAAGATAATCTGGGCAAAATTATCTTGGCATTATTTTCTTTTAAAAGATTGCATGACAAATATCCCCAACAATATAAAGGTGGAATTCTTGCCATTGATGAGATGGATGCTACAATGTATCCAGCGTCTCAAGTTGAGCTATTAAAGATTTTGCGCAAATATGCGTCTAAACTTAATTTGCAAATTTTATTTACTACTCATTCAATGTCTCTTCTTAAGGTTATGGACGATTTAGTTCAAGAAGTAAGTAAACAAGAAGAAACAGCTAAGTAGGTAAAGATTCTTTATCTAAAGAAAGTCGATGACAAGATAACAATCAAACAAAATGTAGATTTTAAAGGTATTAAATTGGATTTGAATGTTGTTGCAGAAGGAAAAAAACGTAAGAAAAACAAAATTACTGTATATACAGAGGATAATGAAAATATATTATTCGTTAAAGCTATTTTAAAGACTAAAGCATCTATATTAGATTTTGTAGATGTAACTCTGCCGTGTTCAACCTTAACTGAACTTGTAAATAAAAACATACCTGCATTTAAACACCCATATTCTATCATCATATTGGATGGAGATGTTAGGATGAATAGGGCGTATCTTAAGAAAATAAAAAATGCAGATAACATTTTAATATTGCCAGGGAACAACTCTCCTGAAAGACTGCTGGCATCCTATTTGTATAATCTCTCTGATGCAGATCCATTATGGGGCAATATAGCAAATGGATATACCAAACAATTATGTTTCCGAGACTATACTATGGAACAAATAAATGCAGGAGGTGAGTTGGGGCGTCAAGATGCAAAAAAATGGTTTAATGGTCAGTTGGAATATTGGGGACGAAATGGTAATAAGGTTTTTAATCCCTTTTTACGTTCGATTCCTATCGAAGTACAAGAGTTTAAAAGAAATTTTGAAAATATGATAAAACGGTATATTTATGACTAAACTTCCGGTGACCACAATAAAGGAGCTTAAATGCCGAAAGTATTCTTTGGGTTCTTGGTCGATATATAATCAGAATCAGACTTTCTCTTTCATTAACCGAATAAGATACTGTTTCTTTTAGAGCTTTTGCTCAGGCACACTCAGTGAAACAGTGTCTGATTATCAGTTATGATTGCTTGAATTTATATTTAAGTCCATACTCTTCAAGTTTACTGTATAGTGTAGCTCTGCTTATTCCCAACAGTTCGGCGGCGGCACTCCGGTTGCCGTTTGTCTGCTTTAACGCACGCATTATCCGCTCCTTATCCTCCGCATCATTGCGCAGGGCGAAGCTGACAGGTGAGGTCGGTTTCGTCACGGCAAGTTCAAGATGCTCTTTCGTGACCACACCTTCCTGAGCCTGCAACACGGCTCCCATGATTTTCTGCCGAAGCTCCCGCACGTTGCCCGGCCATGCGTGGGTCAGCAACGCTTTACGGGCTTCGGAACTGAAACCGCTCACATTGCACTCCAGTTCCTTGTTGGCTATCTCGCGGAAGAACTCCGCCAACGGCATGATGTCCTCCTGACAGTCACGCAAGGGCGGCACGGTTATCACGAAGTCTTGCAGACGGTAGAGTAAATCCTGCCGGAAACGCTTTTCGCTCACTGCCGCCTCCAGATCCTCGTTGGTGGCGGCGATGATGCGGACGTTGAAACTCTTGTCCGATTTGTCACCGACCGGGCGATACCACCGCCACGAAGGGCTTGCCAGCCCGTTTGCTCTTGTCGTGCAGATGGTGGGCGATATGCTCCTTGCCTGTGCCGTTCTCTCCGAATATCATCACGCTCATGTCGGTGACGGCTACCAACTTTATCCTGTGCATGATTTTCTGAAAGGCGGAACCTTCACGGGCGAAAACGGGCATCCGGCTGTGTCTCGACTGACGCTCTTTCTGTATGGAGCGGATAAGGGGGACGAGTTTGTCCTCTATCAGTTTCTTCGGAATATAGTCTATCGAACCGAGTTTCATGCTTTCGACTGCCGTATGCACTTCGGCGTAGTCGGTCATTATGATGAACGGCTGCATCTTTCCCTCCTTGCGCATCCAGCGCAGCAGGTCTATTCCGTTGCCATCGTTTAGGCGCAGGTCAGAAACTACTATATCATCATCCGTTGCCTGTTGCAGATGTTTCTTCGCTGTTGACAGGTGGTAAGCCTTCACGGTACTGTATCCCTCCCGTGCCAGCAGATTGCAGACATATTCGCAATACACGATGTTATCCTCCACCACGATTATTCTTGTCTTATCCATTTTCGTATTTTCTCCTTTCCTCCTTTGCCAACTGTATAATCTCCGCTCCTTTATCCAACACGGTGGTCACGGAATTACTTAACGCCTCGTTATCGGACTTATCCTTTCCATGAAGCACACCATAAAGCACCTTCAGCGGCTGGTCGGCACGGAGTATCTCCCACGAACTGCGTAAGTGGTGTGTCAAGGCATCAAGTTCTTGCAGATCGTTTCGCATTGCCGCATCCCGTACCGCCTGCATTTCTTTCTCGGTTTCCGTTATCAGTTTTTCCAGCATGACAACTTCATTGCCGTAGGACAACAAGGCGGAAAAATCCGGTTTACCGTCCTGTGTCGCTTTAATGGCGCACTTGTCGGAAATTTCCAGCAGTTCCGATATGGAGAATGGTTTGAACAGGCATCCGGCAAAGCCTCGTTCCAAAAGTTCCTCCGCATCGCAACTGCCCGAAGCGGTTGCCACGACCACGGGGATTGTCTGTGAATTGCCAACATTGGACGATCGGAGCAGTTCCAGCAGCTCGAAGCCGTTTATGCCGGGCATATTCAAGTCCGTCAGCAACAAGTTGTATTCTTTTCGGCGTATCATTTCCATCAGTTCCGCCGCATCGGTGCAAGTGTCGCAATGTATTCCCTCCTGTGCATACATCTCTTTCAACATCAGGAGCAGCACCTCATCATTGTCGATGGCGACAACATTGAGGTTTCTCTCCTCCCGGTGGATATAAGTCTGTATCTCTTTTTCCGGTATTTCTTCGGCTTTCTGCATGGGTATTTCCACTGTGAAACGACTTCCTTTCCCTTTCTCGCTTTCCAAATGGATTTTGCCGTCAAGCATCGCCACTATGTTATGCACGATGGCAAGTCCAAGTCCGAAACCGTCTTTTGCGGCGGCGTTTGAGAGGCGTTCAAATGCCCCAAATACACGTTGCTGTTCATCTTCTGTCATGCCTGTGCCTGTATCCTCGAAAATCAGTGTCAGCACTCCGTTGGTATAATCGATAGTCAGCGACACACCGCCTTTCTCCGTGAACTTGATGGCATTTGACAGCAGATTGTTTCCAATTTGGATGATTCGCTCCTTGTCGGTCAGTACAACCGCATCGTTTCCGTTCTTTACGGTCAAGGAAAGCCCCTTGTTCATGGCGACGGGCATGAACTCCGTTTCAAGGGTATGCGTGATTGTGGAGATGCGGCAGGGCAACAGTTTGGGCTGCTCCTTGCCGTTGTCCAAGCGGAAGAAGTCCAGCAGGGTGTTAAGCATATCCCGCATACGGTCGGAAGATTGTTGTATGCTTTGAAGAAAATTCACATTGTTCTCCTTGCTGCACTCTTTCTGTAACAGCTCAGTATAACCTGTTATTGCCGTTAGTGGTGTGCGCAGTTCGTGGGTGATGGTATGTACCGCTTTCTTCCTTGATGCTATCAGTGCCTCGTTCCGTTGTACGGATTGTTCCAGTTGCCCTATCAAATCCGTTGTCTTGCGCTTGTATTGTTTGATACTCTTTGCATCACGGTGTATGATGATGTAGGAAATTAACAACAGCAGAAGGACGAATCCCATTAAACCGCCTACCTGCATAAATGACTTTCCACGCATGGCAACTATTTCGTCTTCCCGCCCTTGCAGGTCGGCTTGTACCTTATTTTCTATTTGACAGATTAGCCCCTTCAACTGCCTGTTAAGATCTGCATTGCGGGCGGCAAGACTGTCGGCTTGTTCCGACAATCGACGGCTTTGCTCTTTCTGTTCACTGACCATGCTTCTATTGGGTGAACGAAGCGTAGTTGTTGTTGTCGGCGGCTTCGTTTCCTCTTTTTTGCCGAATATGCCCAAGAACCCTTTTCGTTTCGGTTTCTTGGGCTGTTCCTGCATACTTGTCTGAACAATGAGAGGTACTTGACTGGCAATCTTCTTGTTGATGGATTGTTGTTCGTCTATTAACCGAACAATCTGAAACATCTGCCGTTCCTTATCTTCCAAAAGACTGCGCACACTGTCAATACGTCCAATTACATGAGTTTCATTGAACAGGCACAATGTGCTGTCCAATGCAATGCGTTGGGCATGGTAATTCTCCAAATCCGTTTCGTCCCAATCCAATGCAGTTTCTCCTAATAGCGAAAACTCTATCAGTTGGATATGAATACGGTTTACCTCCTTCCTGAATTCATCTATATGCCGGTTGCCAACCTCCAATGCTTCCACTTCCTGCCATTCATTATGACAAGTAAATGCAATGGCTACTACTATTAGAATTATGAAAGTGTGACTTAATGCTATTGCCTTACGTACAAATTCCATCTATTCTCTTACGAATTAAAATCGTCCTCCTCCCAACGCGTGATAAAGTTTGATTACACTTTGTATGCGTTCAAAACGAGTTTGCAGCTGTTGCACTTCCGCTTCAAGGAGAGATTGCTGGGCGGTCAATACTTCCAGATAGGTAATATTGGAATGACGCATCAGTGATTCTGTTTTCCGCACGGCATCGCATAATGTTTCCACCTGCCGAGCATTGATTTCAAGTTGCGATTTCGCAGTCTGCCATGCGGTCAAAGCATCGTTTACCTCTTTGCCTGCGTTCAACAAAGAGTGTTGGAACAGTAACTTCGCTTCTTCCTGGCGGATTTGGGCAGTCTTCAGGTTGGCGATGTTTGCGCCTCGATTGAACAAGGGCTGTGTCAGGGAACCGATGGCATTGAGCAACCATTGTCCGGGATTGGTGATTATACCGCCACCGTTATTGGTCCATCCAAGTGTTCCCGAAAGGGTGATATGGGGGTAGAATGCGGCACGTGCCGCATTGGTTGTGTAGAACGCCTGCGCCAGTTCCATTTCTGCCTGACGCACATCGGGACGGTTGGAAAGTAACTGCAAGGGGACTCCGATAGAGACGGTATCGGGGAAAGCTGCTTCGACCAGATTACTTCGTGCTATTGAGTGTGACGGCATGGCAAGTATTGCAAACAAGGCGTTTTCTGTTTCGGAGATGCTCTTGCGGATGGATAATAGGGACGATTCGAGCTGCATCACGTTCGCTTTTGCCTGCAATACACCGGCTTCGTTTGACTGTCCGGCTTTTTTCAATGCTTCGAGAGTGCGCACGGTAGTCTGCCAGTTTTCAAGGGTGCGGTGGCTTATTGCCATTTGCGCGTCGAGCATGGCAAGGGTATAGTAACTGTCGGCAATAGTGGCGACAAGCTGAGTCTGTACGGCTTGCCGGTAATCACGGCTTCCTTGCAAGGCGGCAGCGGCACCACGTTTTGCAGCTGTGAGGTTGCCGAAGATGTCCAGTTCCCAGCTTGCTGTCGCTCCTGCATTATATGTCTTTGCCGTTGCTCCATCGTGCTTGCCGGCATTACCTTCGGCATTCAGTCCGAGTGAGGGTAGATAGGAGAGTTTAGCTGTCAGCAAGGCGGAGGCTGCCGCTTCCACCCGTAGCCGTGCCACATTGAGGTCTGTGTTTCGGTCAAGTCCTGTTTCAATCAAGGACTGAAGTTTAGGGTCGGTAAACATTTCCCGCCACGACAGGGAGGCCAGAGTGGTGGTATCGGCGTCTGCCGGAAGGGTGCTATACAGATTCTCCATCGAGAGGTCGGGGCGATGATACCGGCTGTACGTGCCACAGCCGGTAAGCATCCATCCTGACAATATGATATATATTGCTGTCTTTTTCATTTAATTATGCTTAATACGTTCTTGGATATATTGGAAGACGATGAACAATGAAGGCACGAGGAACAACAGAGCCAATGTACCTACAATCATTCCGCCGATTACACCTGTGGCAAGCGAACGGCTACCGTTGGCACCCACTCCGTGAGCCAGCATCAGCGGGATAAGGCCGAACACCATAGACAACACGGTCATCAGGATGGGGCGCAGACGGACTTTTGCCGCACTGTATGCCGCTTGTGCCAGTGTCATGCCTTCCGACCGCCGCTTGCCTGCATATTCGGTAAGCAGGATGGCGGTCTTGGCAAGCAGGCCGATAATCATAATCAGACCGGTCTGCATGTAGATGTTGTTCTCCAGACCGAAGAGCCATGCGAACAGGAAACTGCCCATCAACCCGCAAGGCACTGCCAGCAGAACCGCAAAGGGAATAAACACGCTTTCGTACAAGGCACACAGAATCATATAGACCAGGACCATACAGAGCAGGAATATCAGCGTGGCATTGTTGGTTGTCTTGCTCTCCTCGCGCGAGATGCCGCCAAACTCGTAGGTGTAATTTGCCGGGAGAACCTTGCGTGCCGTCTCACTGATGGCTTCGAGCACCTGCCCCGAACTGTAACCCCGGGCCGGAGACCCATTGATGGAGATGGCATTGAACAGGTTGAAGCGGGTGAGGTCTGACGGACCGTTGGTCTTGGTCAGACGCACGAACCGGCTCAACGGTGCCATGCCGCCATCAGAGGTGCGTACATAGATATGATGAATGGACTCTGCATTCACACGGTATTCCGCCGGAGCCTGCATGGTGACGTGGTAGAGCTTGGAGAAGCGATTGAAGTCGGAAACATATTGTCCGGTATAATAGCCCGACAGGGTGGAAAGCACCTCTGCGGGCGACACTCCCGACTGCTCGCATTTGGCGGCGTCGATATCCACCCAGTATTGCGGATAGTCTGTGGCAAAGGAGGAATAGACTTCGCCTATTTCGGGCCGCTGCGACAAGGCCTCGACAAACTTGTCCGCCTCTTTCTTGAAAGCGGTAATGTCTCCGCCTGCCTTGTCCTGCAAGTAGAGCTCAAAGCCGTTCCCCATGCCATATCCGGCTATCATTGGGGGCGACATGGCAAACACCGTGGCATCAGGGATGTCGGAGGTGGCGGCATAGATTTTTCCGATGACGTCGTTGACCGACTGCCCCTCTCCCTCACGCTGTTCCCAGTCTTTGAGTGTCACGAAATACATGGCCTGCGACGGACCGGAACCGCTGAAAGAGAAGCCGGCAACCGCACCGTTGTATTCTATCTCGCCGATACTGTCGAGGCGGCTGTTGATGCGCTCCATCACCTTGACGGTCTGCGCCATTGACGTGCCGGGCTTCGTATTCATGCTCACCATGACCGTTCCGGTGTCTTCTTCGGGGATAAGGCCCGTCTTGGTGGCGTTGACCAGCAGCACCAGCAATACAAAGGACACTGCTATAGAGCTCCACATCAGCCACCGGCGGTGGAGGATGAACATCACTCCACGCACATAGCGTCGGCTCAGACGGTAGAAAACGGCATTGAACGCCTTTCGGAAACGGGCTGCAAAGTTGTCCTTTGTATTGCCGTGCTCGTCGATATAGGGCTTCAGCAACAGGGCGCAAAGTGCCGGTGAGAGGGTGAAGGCATTGATGGCCGAGATGCCCACGGCAACCGCCATCGTGATGCCGAACTGCGCATAGAAGGCTCCCGAAGTGCCGCCCATCATGGCAACGGGAAAGAACACTGCCATAAAGATGATGGTAGAGGTCAGAATGGCCGATGAAACGTCTTTCATGGCATCATCGGCCGCAAGCACCGCCGACTGGTAGCCCTCATCAAACTTCGCCTGCACCGCTTCCACCACCACGATGGCATCGTCGACCACGGTGCCGATGGCAAGCACAAGCGCAAACAGGGTGAGCAGGTTGATGGAAAAGCCTATCATGGACATCACGGCGAACGTGCCGATGATGGAAACGAAGATGGATATGGCAGGAATAAGCGTTGACTTGATGTCCTGCAAGAATACATATACCACTACGATAACCAGCAGTATCGCCTCCAGCAAGGTGCGGATGACCGAGCGGATGGAGGCATACAGAAACTTGTTGGTGTCGGTAAGCACTACGAATTCCGCTCCTTCGGGCAGGTCACGGTCCAGTTCGTGGAGCACTTCGTGAATCTCGTTGATGGTGCTCGACGCATTGGACCCTGCCTTCTGGTTTATCATCATCATGGCTGCCGGATGGCCGTTCACTTGGGAGGAGTAGTTGTAGTATTCATCGCCCAGCTCCACATCGGCAACCTCTTTCAGCCGAAGCACGTTGCCACCCGGCAAGGACTTGACTACCAGTTCGCCAAACTCATCGGCACCGGACAAGCGTCCGCGGTACTTCATTGTGTATTCGTTGGCCGTGGGGTGATTGGCACCGAAGGAGCCGGTGGCGGCTTCGATGTTCTGCCGCGCGAGTACGGCGGATATGTCGTCGGGTATGAGCCCGTATTGCGCCATACGGTCGGGCTTCAGCCAGAGGCGCATGCTGTAATTGGAGCCGAACAGTTGCGCCTTTCCCACGCCGCTGATGCGCTTCAGTCGCGGTTCGACATTGATTTTCATGTAGTTGTTCAGAAACGTCTGGTCGAAGCGGTCATCGGGCGAGTAGAGGGCAAAGGTCAGCAGCTCGGCATTCTGCTGCTTTTCGGTGGTGACACCGGTCTTGGTGGCTTCTGCCGGAAGCTGGCTCAATGCGGCGTTCACACGGTTCTGCACGTTCACGGCTGCCATGTCGGCATTGGCTCCTTGCTTGAAGTAGATGTTGATGGAGGCGTCTCCCGTGTTCGATGCCGTGGAGGTCATATAGGTCATGTCTTCCACGCCGTTGATGGCTTCTTCCAGCGGCACTATCACGGCTTTCTGCACGGTTTCGGCGTTGGCTCCGGGATAGGATGCCCATACATTGATGGTGGGCGGGGCGATGTCGGGATATTGCTCCACCGGCAGGGAGAACATGGCGATGACGCCCAACAGCACAATCACCACCGAGATAACGCCCGAGAACACCGGGCGGTCTATAAAAAATCGTAGCTTCATTTCGTTTCGTCTTTAGGGGTTATGCTCATGCCTTCTCTCACCAGTCCCACGCCTTCGGCGATGAGGGTGTCGCCGACCGAGAGACCTTCTTTTACGATAAACCGGTTGCCATCGTTCAGGCGGTCCACCGTGAGATAGGCAGCTTCCGCCCGTCCGTTTTTCAGTCGGTAGGCGATGATTTTGTCTTGCAGTTCCACGGTGGCGGTCATGGGAATGGTGATGGCATCCGTTTGGGGGTTCCGAAGGACGATGTTGCCGATGCTGCCGCTCAGCAGTTCGCGTTCGGGATTGGGGAACAGGGCTTTGATCTGCACCGCTCCGGTCGCAGGGTCCACCACACCGCTTACGGTCTCGATGCGTCCCTTCGCTTTGTACAGACTACCGTCGTTGAGTTGCAGGCTCACTTCCGGCATCTTGGCTATCAGGCTGTCAATCGAGCCGTAGCGAGTGGATAGGTGTCGCAGCATGTTTTCCGACACGGAGAAGTAGGCATACATCTCCGCATTGTCGGACACGACCGTGAAAGGCTGCTCCATGTTGGGACTGACAAGCGCACCGATGCGGTAGGGCAATGTGCCTACCACGCCGTTACTCGGACTTTTGATTTCAGTATAAGAGAGGTTGTTTCGTGCATCCGCTTCCTGCGCCTCGGCCTGTTGGAGTTCGGCAAGTGCCACAGCTAGTTGGTTTCGGGCAAGAGAAAGGTCGTATTCGGATATTACCTTCTCATCAAACAAGGCTTGCTTACCTTGCAGTTCGATTCGTGCCGTTTCCGCTTTTGCCCGTGCTGCGCTGACATTAGCCAAAGCTGTGCGTAAGGCTGCCAGATAGGGTGTTTGGTCTATCACTGCCAGTACTTGCCCTGTCGTCACCCGTGTGCCCTCCTTCACGCATAGACGCGTGATGCGGCCGGATATTTGCGGCATGATATCCACATCTTGTCGCCCGCGGATAGTGGCGGAATAAGATTCGGATATTTCCACCGGCATGGACGATACTGTTATGACCCGATAACTCGGTACCGCATCCTGCTTACCGTCCTGCTTGCATCCAGTCGACAGAAACAGCATGACGGCAAATGCGGCGAAATTAATGATAATGAATCGCTTGTTCATATTCTTTTCTTGTTCTTAATTATTCGTAATTGATTTAGCACTGATTGAATTCCATTCTTTTTTTAGAATGGAATAAACACGGGTATCTTCATATTTCGGGGTGCCGTTAGGATTGTTTATAAATGTCACAAATTCCTTGAAGCATCCTTCGCGGCGCATACCAAGGCGTTCGCATAAGCGTTTGGAGCGAATATTGTCATCTTCCACAAATCCATAGATACGCCGTGCACCCGCCTCCCGAAAAAGATAATCCAACAATCCGATAACCGCTTCACGAGCTAATCCTTTGCCCTCAAAACGTTTGTTGAAATGCCAGCCCACATTGTAAGTATCTTCATTTTCACGCAAAACGAAAACATCACCGATTATAAAGTCCTCCTTTTTCAAACTCACTGCATAGCGTTGCATATCTTTTTGGGAATACTGCATATATACGAATGCCGCCTCTTCAGAACAAAGGCGGTCGGCGGCAAAGCAATTCACACGAGGATTTGAAAGATATTCCAAAAGTCCAACAACGTCTCTCTTTTGAAAGTCTCTGATTACAAGACGTTCTGTTTCAATTTTCATACACTTTTTTTTGAGATGCAAAATTATACCCCTATAAAAGTTCTTGCAATTCAAAGAGTATCGAAGCGGATAAATTAAAGTCCGAACTATCCAAACTGACAGTTAAGACCGAAAAAAGGATAATCTTTCAAGTGCAGATCGGTTTTAACAAATACAATGTGTATTTCACCAATAGTTATTATCGTTTCGATAGTAATTTTATCCGTTTCAGCCTGTTTATCCTATCAACCAAAGGAGTAAAGCCTTATCTTTGCCGAATCAAGAGTAACTTTGCACCCGATATGACCCAAGTGAAAATGAAAATAATGAGTTGGAAGAACGGCCTGTTGCTATCTGCCGTCTCCTATGTATTCTACCTTGTCATGTGGTTTATACTCGATGACAAGACCATCGACCAATTGCCGGGAATGACAATCGCTGATTACATGGTCGATTTTCTGCTGTGTATGCTTTTTACCTACATATCCTTAGGATTCTGTTTTCTGGTCTTCAGGGTATTGCCGTTCAGGACATCCTACGTGTGGGGAATGGTCTATGCATCCTGCCTAATGGCACTGAACAATATCGTTGCGTTCGGTATGATAACCTTGTTCAATTTCCTATGGGACGAAACCGACAACGGGCTTCTCGACGAACTCCTCAACATGAAAGGCGCATACACCTTTGCCATGATATCTACCTTCCTGTCAAGCGTCTATGCCAACTCCTTCTACCTTCAGTCTTACATCAAGGCGCGCGACGAGAAACAAGCACTCGAAATGGCGCTGATGAAGGAAAAAGAGATCGCCTTGCAGTCGCAACTCAACTCGCTGAAACTGCAAATCAACCCGCACTTCATGTTCAACAACTTCAACAACCTGCTGGAACTGATTGAGGAAGATACCGAGCTTGCCGGAAAATTCCTGAGTAACCTATCGAAAGCGTACCGATACATCATCACCAATCTGGACCGCAATCTGATACCCGTTGCCGACGAAATCAAGTTTCTTGATTCATACTTGTATTTGATGAAAGTACGCCACAACGAAGGGGTCATTGCAAAAGTAAGTCCGGGCGTCAGACAATGCAAAGGTTTTCTTCCTCCGGCTGTATTGCAGCTTCTTGTAGAAAACGCAATAAAACACAACAGCTTTTCATCTGAACATCCGTTGGTTATCAACATAAAGTTGTCCGATGATTACATAACCGTCTGCAACCTGAAACGACCTTTGATGTCCCCAATCGAATCAACCGGTTTAGGACTTAAAAATATCATAGAACGATATGCTTTACTTTGTGATAAAAAGGTCAAGATAGAGAATGCCGAAAACTTCTATTCGGTAAGTCTGCCCATCATAAAAAACATCAACCCTTATGAAAATACTGATTCTTGAAGACGAACAGCGCAATGCCAAACGCCTCATAAGGCTGCTGAACGATATTGACAGAACATTTATTGTTGAAGGTCCGCTTGCCAGCATCAAAGAAACAGTCGAATTCTTTCAATCTGGCAAAACCACAGACCTCATCCTTGCTGATATCCGGCTAACTGACGGTTTGAGTTTCGAGGCTCTTAAACATGCCCAGGCAACCGTTCCCATCATATTTACCACCGCATACGATGAATATGCAGTACAGGCATTCAAGTTCAACAGTTTTGACTATCTTCTGAAACCGCTGGATCCGGATGAACTTGAAGCGGCCATTGACAAGGCAGTCAAAGCCGGAAAGAATTATACCGACGAAAACTTGCAACAGCTTTTTGACGCCTTACAGAAGAGCAAGTTCCGTTATAGGGAGCGTTTCCTGCTTCCTTATCGTGACGGATATAAGACCGTGCGAGTTTCGGACATCAACCATATCGAAACAGAAAACAAGATTGTACATCTTCGTCTCAACAATGGCACTTCCGAAGTGGTCAATGTGTCAATGGATGAACTTGAACACCAACTGAACCCGGACTATTTCTTCCGGGCAAACCGCCAATATATCATCAATGTAGAGCACGTTTTGTTCCTCGGTAATTATTTTGGAGGAAAGTTGATTGTCCGTTTGAAAGGTTATCCGAAGACGGAAATACAAGTGAGCAAGGAAAAGGCGCAGAGGCTTAAAGAATGGATTGACAGGTAGACTATTCTTGCAAAAAGAGTATCAAATATATTTAGTTTGTAAATCAAGTATCTAGATTTCTATTTATCAGTTAGAAAGCCAGATACTTGATTCTACTATATTTTCATCCCTTTCAGTTAGTTCTTATTCTTAACAGATGTCCGACAATGACATGGTCGGCAATGAAGTTACCCGTCGGACTTCGTTCACTTGCCGAACTGCGAACCAAAGGGACATCCAGCTATACCATAGAATCATCCCGTCTTTGTTGCCACTTAGCCTCCATTTCTCTTGAAAGCTCCATTATCTCCCGGCTCAGCTTCACAAGGTCGATGGTGCACTCCTCCAGCTTGTAGAGCAACGCCATCGCCTTCTTCTCCGAGAAGTGGATGCGCAGCTCCTTGACGACCTGATTGTAGTTCGTGCCTATGCCACGGAACTGGGCATGGAAATCCGACAGCTTGGTGTAGTAGTCCACCAGCGTCTTGTCCACTTTCAGCACCTTGAACTTCTGTCCGAAGAAGTGCGCCTTGAGAAAGACGGCTTTCGCGTACACGTTAGATTCCTCGTACATCGTCAGGAATCTGTTCCATTCCACATCATCGAAGCGCACCATCACGCAGTGCGTCTTCGGGTTCAACTTGGGATTTCTCCCGTACTTGCTCTTCTTTTTCATACTTCTTATTTTTTCAATTTTATGGCTTGTCCATTGTTTAATCTTTGATTAATGAACCCCGAAATTATCCGACTGCGGAGGATAATTCTGCCCACGGCGGTGAAGGTGTTTTCAGTTACTTAGAATTATTCGGGTAACTGAAAATATATCTTGCTATGTCTTTGAAGACATAACAATCCTCCGCTTGTCGGATTGTTTTCCGAGTGTAATCACTCATCTTGGGTATCGGTTAAGCCGATGAAGTGTATTCACCAGCC
>QWCK01007520.1_pt1 | contig 16618 bp, 20 predicted proteins | sample 1972571 | NCBI WGS metagenome assembly QWCK01 (sample SAMN09866710, study PRJNA288562) | Human gut metagenome isolate term2_stool, whole genome shotgun sequencing... | isolation source: gut | host: Homo sapiens | place: USA: California
GAAATAGAATTCGATGCGCCTCCCGGAAAACGGATAAAGCATGGAACAAATCCAAGCTGTTCCTTTGCCACCTCTCCTATTTTCTCAAGATCATCAAAATAAGCATCCACAGATGCATAGACCTGATCATATTCATGCGTATAGCTGTGAAGTCCAACTGTATGTCCCTCATCATAAACTTTCTTGATCATAGGGAAATAATCCGGCTGCTGGGCAGTAATGAAAAAGGTAGCTTTCGCATCATACTGATCCAGAATATCAAGCACACGCTGCGTATTTGCAGACGGACCATCATCAAATGTCAGATAAACGACTTTCTCATCATCCTGCGGATCCATGGTTCCAACTGCAACTCCCGGCTGAAGAGACATGGACTTATCTCTTTCTGCCTTTGCTGCCTCTTCTGCTTTTTTCGCCTCTTCTTCGGCTTTTTTCTTCTCTTGTGCTTCTTTCTCTTTCTGTATTTCTACCTGACGTAAAGCTGCTGCTTCCCGCGCATTTGCCACCATACATACACCTGTTCCGACAATCGCAAAAAACACAAGACCTACCAGTATGTTGAAATAAATATTGTTCTCCTGACGCATTCTTTTATAACTATGCCAGACACTCACCAGTACATCTTTTATCTTTATCAACATTTCCTTTATCTTTTGCTGCATTCTCTCTCCCAATCCCTCTGCGTTACTGTAAACAACGCTCTTTTTCTTACGGATATTACTGACATCACTATTTCCAGCATCTTTCGCATACAATATCCGTATAATTATATATATTATAAACCATACTTCTTAAATATGTAGTAATGATTCATTAAAAATTATTCGAAAAATGTTACATTTCTGTTACTCACTATCCTGCACTACTGTTCACACTACATGAGACCAGCAATGCATCCCCATCCATCCGTATTTGACCATTTTCTTTACAGGTGTTAAAATAACTCTACAGATAAGCAATCACCGCATTCGTATGATCTGCCACAGAACACAGAAAGGAGAATATCCGCAATGGAAGATAAGCGTATCACCAAAACAAAACGTGCTTTAAAGTCTGCTCTTTTGGAGCTTTTAACCACACAGGCTTTTGATGTAATTTCAATCACGGAATTATGTAAGATTGCCAATGTCAGCCGGATCACTTTCTACACACATTATAAAGATAAATTTGCCCTCCTTGACGACATTTTCAATGATATGCTGATTATTGGAAAAGAAGGATACCATCGCAGACAGGAGGAAAACAATCCTGAAAACAATCTCACACAGGGATATCTGAACGTTTTGGACAGTATTTTGTCTCTTTACTATGAACGTTATGATTTTTTCCGGCATGTCGTACCGGAGACAAATCCTTACCTGGCTTTTCGATTTTATCGGATCCTTTTAGACACGGTAGAATCTCATACAGATAAGCTGAAAGCTTCTTATTCTTTAAAATATTCTGCAAGACAGATTGCCGGATTCATCTGCTTTGGTCTGTTCGGATTTATCAGTGAGTCTTATACATCAAAAGTACCGTTAGAACAGGTTCAGGCCGGAGCAAGACAACTTTTAACAGATCTTCTGCAATCCAAAATTCTTGTATAATGTTTTGCATTTGTAACTGTTCAGAGCCAAGCAAAATTTCAAAAAAAGATGTAAAATGCCTGCATTTTTAGATGTAAACATGAAAAAGAACATGCACCACAGTTTCAAGACTTCTTAAACAAAAGCTTTTATTCTCTGGTCATGTTCTTTTTTATTTTTAATAGTTACGCCTCTTTTTCTTTGTAATGATGCGCCTCTTCGAGCATCATATCTTTCACTTTCATCAGTCGGATCTGTGTACTACGCTCATTCTCATCCAGTTTCATCGTAATGTATTTGATACTTTCCTCTGTCTCTGGAATGATAACATGCTCCAGTGCATTTACACGACGTCTTGTCTTCTCAATCTCTGCCGCCATCAGCTGACATGCTTTTTCACATTCTGCAAGTCGGATCATATCTGGGAGGATATCTGATAAAGACTTCACTGCTCCATCAAGATCACTGGAAGTAAATGCAAATCCATAAGAATAGATATCATTTTCATCCGCTGTTCTTGTTTTGGATGTGAAGGTCGGAATCTCAACGCTCATAACATTCTTCTCATCAACTATAAGTCCAACTTCCTGCTTCGGAGCCATCAATGCAGTATTCAGTGCTGCCTCTGACATTCCGGCCCGGGCAATAACAAAATTACGGTTCGCAGAGAGAATTCCTTCTTCTACACGAAGTCTCACTTCCATATTTTCTCGGACAAGATCCAGATACTGGCGCATCAGCTCATCACGCTTATCTTTCAAAAGCTTGTGACCACGAATGGCTGTAATCCGCTTTTTCTTCAAACGGGTTAGTTCCATACGGGTTGGATTCACTTGTTTCGCAGCCAATACCGCCACCTCCTCTTTCTATCTTCGATTCTTCTGTCTGTTCTTACTCTTTGTCGTAATATTCATCCAGATATTTATCGTCAATTCGTTTGAGTTCGGTACGCGGCAGCATGCGAAGCAGCTTCCATCCGATATTCAATGTTTCCTCAATGCTTCGGTCTGTCTGATATCCCTGAGATACATATTCTTTCTCAAATGCATCTGCGAAACGTGCATATTTCAGGTCAATTTCTGTCAGTGCGAATGATCTGCTCTTGTCTTACCTGCTCCGATTCCTTTATCTTTCAGACGGGACAGAGATGGAAGAACATCAATTGGAGGTGTTACTCCTTTTCTGTAAAGCTCACGACTTAAGATGATCTGTCCTTCCGTGATATATCCTGTCAGGTCAGGGATTGGATGAGTCTTGTCATCCTCAGGCATTGTCAGGATTGGGATCATTGTGATACTTCCCTTCTTGCCATTCTGACGTCCTGCTCTTTCATACAGTGTTGCAAGGTCTGTGTACAGATATCCCGGATATCCACGACGTCCAGGAACTTCCTTTCTGGCTGCGGATACCTCACGCAATGCATCTGCGTAGTTTGTGATATCTGTCAGAATAACAAGGACATGCATATCCTTTTCAAATGCAAGATATTCCGCTGCTGTCAGCGCCATACGTGGTGTTGCGATACGCTCGATTGCCGGGTCATTCGCAAGGTTTACAAACAATACTGTTCGATCGAGTGCTCCTGTCTCACGGAAGCTTTCGATAAAGAAGTTAGACTCCTCGAAAGTAATACCCATAGCAGCAAATACAACCGCAAAGTTTTCATTTGTTCCAAGTACCTTTGCCTGACGGGCAATCTGTGCTGCCAACTGTGCATGCGGCAGACCAGATGCTGAGAAGATTGGAAGCTTCTGTCCACGAACCAGTGTATTCAATCCATCAATTGCAGATACTCCTGTCTGGATAAACTCCTCCGGATAACATCTGGCCGCCGGATTCATCGGAAGACCATTGATATCCATTCTGGCATCCGGAAGGATCTGCGGACCCTCATCAATCGGATTACCAAGTCCGTCAAAGACACGTCCAAGCATATCTTCTGATACGCCAAGTTCCATGCTTCGTCCAAGAAATCGGACTTTGCTGTTGGAGAGGTTAATACCTGTTGAACTTTCAAACAGCTGTACAAGGACATCGCTTCCGTTCACTTCCAGAACTTTACATCTTCTAGTCTCTCCGCTCGCTAGCTCGATTTCTCCAAGCTCATCATATGTCACGCCTTCTACTCCATGCACCAGCATCAGAGGTCCGGCCACTTCCTGAATGGTTCTATATTCTTTTGGCATTTAACCTTCCTCCTTTACAAATGCTGCTGCGATCTGAGCGCTTAATGTCTCATCAACCTGCTTAAATTCTTCGTCAAGCTTATCTTCTGTCACATATTTAAAACGTCCGATCTGCTCTCTGACCGGCATTGAGATCAGCTTCTGAAGTGATGCACCATCTTTTAATGCATCGCTTGCTCTGTCAAAGAATTCGTTAACGAGAACCATCATCATGTGCTGTTTCTTCAATGACGTATACGTATCTACTTCATGGAAAGAGTTCTGATGCAGGAAGTCCTCACGAATCGATCTTGCAGCTTCCATCTTCAGACGGTCGGACGGTGAAAGTGCGTCCATACCTACCATCTTAACGATCTCTTCCAGTTCTGCTTCTTCCTGAAGCAGTGTCATCATCTTCTGACGGCCTTCCATCCAGTCTTCGGCAACCTGTCCGTTAAACCATTTTTCCATATCATCCAGATACAGGGAGTAACTCTTCAACCAGTTGATTGCCGGGAAATGTCTCTTGTATGCCAGGGAAGCATCCAGTCCCCAGAACACTTTGACGATACGAAGTGTAGCCTGAGATACCGGCTCAGATGTATCACCACCCGGAGGAGATACTGCTCCGATAACGGAAAGTGCTCCTTCTCTTCCTTCTTTTCCAAGAGAAACTACATGTCCGGCACGCTCATAAAACTGAGCCAGACGACTTCCAAGATAAGCCGGATATCCTTCTTCACCAGGCATCTCTTCCAGACGTCCTGACATCTCACGAAGTGCCTCAGCCCAACGGGATGTTGAGTCTGCCATAAGTGCTACAGAATATCCCATATCACGGAAATACTCTGCTATTGTAATTCCTGTGTAAATGGATGCCTCACGAGCTGCAACCGGCATATCCGATGTATTTGCGATCAGAACAGTTCTCTGCATCAAAGGCTGTCCTGTCTTCGGGTCCTTCAGTTCAGGGAACTCGTTCAAAACATCTGTCATCTCATTTCCACGCTCTCCACATCCGATGTAGACAACAATATCTGCCTCAGCCCATTTTGCAAGCTGATGCTGGATTACTGTCTTTCCACTTCCGAAAGGTCCCGGAACGGCCGCAACACCGCCCTTGGCGATTGGGAAGAATGTGTCGATGACACGCTGACCTGTTACAAGTGGCATTTCCGGCGGAAGTTTCTTTTTATACGGACGACCGCGACGAACCGGCCACTTCTGCATCATAGTTAATTCTTTTTCGCCTTTTTCTGTTTCAACAACTGCTACAATATCTTCTACTGTAAATGTTCCTTCTTTGATTTCCTTGATTGTTCCTTTAATTCCGTAAGGAACCATGATCTTCTGCTGTACAAGAACTGTTTCCTGAACTGTACCGATCACATCTCCTGTCTCTACTTCATCTCCAACCTTTACAGTAGGAACAAACTCCCATTTCAGATTTCTCTTAAGAGACGGAACTTCAACTCCTCTTTTCAGGTTGTTTCCGGAAATCTTCATAATATCATCCAGTGGTCTCTGGATTCCGTCATAAATACTTGCGATCAGACCAGGTCCTAATTCTACAGACATTGGAACATCCATAGATTCAACCGGTTCTCCAGGTCCGAGACCTGATGTCTCTTCGTATACCTGGATGGATGCCTCGTCACCGTGCATCTCAATGATCTCTCCGATCAGACGCTGTTCCGATACACGGACAACGTCAAACATATTCGCATCACGCATTCCCTCTGCGATAACAAGAGGTCCTGCGACTTTTTTAATCACTCCTGTGCTCATTCGCTTACTCCTCCAAACAGAATATCTGATCCGACGGCCTGCTCAACTGTCTTCTTCACGCCTTCAACTCCGGCTCCTGTATTCCCCGACACACCCGGGATCTGAATAATCGCCGGAAATGTCTGCTCACCGTACTTGTTGATTTCTGACGGAATCTGTGCAGCCACAGCCTCTGTAATATAGATAATGCCGTAATTTCCTTCTGCAAGCTGGCGAAGCTTTGTCTTCGCCTCATCCCGGTCCTTCACAGGGCAGATGCTAAGACCGAGGGTGGCAAATCCATAGATACTGTCATAATCGCCCATTACTGCAATCTTATACATACATCTCCCTTATCCTTTCCCGGATTGCTTCATCCGGAAATTCATTCTGCTTTCCGGTCAGTATAATCCGTACTGTCTTGATCTCATTTTGTCTGGCTAACAGATACGCCAGAAGCGGTCCAACGGAAAATGATTCATATTTCTGTGACCTCATAGAATCTGTCATTTTATTATCACACCAGCGTTCAAATGCAGACGGTGATATACGCAGTGCATCGGCACCTTCACGATAAGATGTTCCTTCCAGATACTGTGCGATCTCCTCCGCACCGGCCAATGCTGCCTGTGTCAGCTGATCCACATTGATCTCGGAACAATTTACCATTGCTTTTTTCATAAATTCTGCATTTTTTCCTGTCTTCTGAGATCTTACTGCAATCTTAATATCAGCGATTGCAACTGCTGTCTGTGCATACTCTTCAATGATCTTCTCACCTGATTTTTTCCCTGCTTCCAGCATAGCTTCCAGTGTTGCGCGATCAATAATAAGATCACACAGCTGTCCGTCTCTTGTGTGAAGCAGAGTGTCAAATGCTTCTCTTGCTGTTGCTGGCATATTACCCGGCAGCTTATCAAATTCTTTGTTCTGGACAAGTACAAACATCTCTTCTCCAGGAATCTCACAGTCATCGTAAAAAATGTTTTTATTCTCCACTTCCGTACACACTTCTTTGATCGCTGCTTTCAGATTGTGATAAAGTTTTGGAAGTGACAGAACATCGAATACATGCATATCCGGTGCCACCTCACGGATTGTCTGCCACATCTTCTCCTCTTCTTTATTCAGAACTTCATCTGCATCCAACGTTCCTGCTGTCAGATCTCCCCAGCCCTTTTCAACCAGAAGCTGCAGAGCCTGTTCTGCACTCTTGCACGCAAGAAGCTGTTCGATCACTGCATTCGTTAAAAGAGAGACTTCCAGTGCACGGATTCTGGCAACCGCATAGGTATATTTTGTCTTACTCAAGATTATCCCTCCTTGCGGCTACACTGCTGTAAACAGCTGCCGGTTCACTTTATCTGATAACACTTCTCTTCTTGCATCAAACAACGCTTTGATCGTACAATTTTCTTCGATGCCGCCATAGGTCAGGATAAATCCCCCATCCATTCCGTCCGGCACTGTCTCTGTAAGTTCCAGGCTTCCGCCTTTCTTCTTCGCTGTTTCATATACTTTTTCCATATACCCTTGAGGCATACGTTTTCTGTCTTTCTCTATAAAGCAGATGGTTCCTTCTTCCGGAAGTACATACTTCTCAAGAACCTTTTCAAGCATTGCAAAATAAGCTGCATCATCAAGCTCTCCGACTGCTTTGTAAGCATCTTCAAGAACTTCACTGATCACTTCCTGTTTCGCCTCAAGTACTGCCTTGCGCTTTCTCATATCTGATGAAGAGGCCAGGCGTTTCACAGAATCTTCTGCTCTGGCTTCTGCCTGTGCGACAATCTTCCGTGCATCTTTCTCTGCCTGTGCTTTTGCTTCCCCAATTATAGAATCCGCCTGTGCGTGTGCCTGTGCGAGTATCTCTTTTGCATTGTCCTGCGCCTCTGCGATTATCTGCGCTTTCATTTTGTCAAGTCCACTCATCTCCACGCTCTCCTTTTTATTTATTTCTTACAGCTGGATACCACTTACTGCGAGGAAGGAAATCAGAAGAGCCAGGATCGCATATGTCTCAACCATTGCCGGGAACAGCATTGCTTTACCAAACTGCTCTGGCTTCTTTGCTACGATTCCGATAGAAGCCGCTGCTGTCTTACCCTGTGCGATACCTGAAATCAATCCAACAATACCGATTGGGAGACAAGCTGCAAGGATCATAAGTCCTGACTGAACGCTAACTTCTACTCCGCCACCGCCGAGAATACCAATTTTAGAAAGTGTAATAAATCCAACAAGCAGTCCATACAGTCCCTGTGTACCTGGGAGCAGCTGCATGATAAGTACTTTAGCGAATTTGCTCGGGTCTTCTGTTACAACACCTGATGCTGCCTGTCCTGCGATTCCTACACCTAACGCAGATCCTGCACCTGCGAATAATACTGCGATTGCTGCGCCTAATAATCCATATACAACTCCAAGTTCACCTGCTATATTCATAATGTTGTTTCCTCCTTAACATCAACATATTTCGTATTTTCTTTAAAAGGCTCGAATGCTTTTCCGCCGCCTTCATAAAATTTTCCGAAGAATTCCACAAACTGTAAACGGTTTGTGTGTACATAAGCTCCCAGCAGATTGATCGCCAGGTTCAATACGTGTCCCACAATGAAGATCACAATGAAAAGAATCACACCGATCACATTGTTTGGAAGCATCGCTCCCATCTGATTGATAACGGATGCGATAACTCCTGTTGCAAGTCCAAGTGCAAGAAGTCTTGAATAGGACAATGCGTCACTGAGCCATCCTGTCACGTTATACAAATCATACGCTCCAAGCGCAAGCCGAAGCGCCGGATTCTTGTTTGCTCTTCCTGACATCAGCACAATACCGATTGCTCCACCCGCAGCCATCACTTTTGCAGCAGTGTTCAAAGCTGCCGGGAACACGATCGTAGTCTGTGCGATCGATGCGAAAATGTCACTTGGAAGCAGCATCAGGATCAACCCAATCAGCATCACAAACCAAAGTACAACGTCACAGATAAAATCTACAACCTTACCATCTTTTAAACACAGATAACCTTTAATTCCAAGTCCTACGAACAAATGAATTGTTCCAAATAACAAAGAATAAACCAGAAGTTTCATTGGATCATTCAATGGAACAAACCAAAGTGCCGGAACTGTTACCGTATGTCCGAAGAATTTTTCTGAAACAATGTCTACGATATTTCCAAAATATCCTCCAAATAGAACGCCCCATACAAGTGTAGATACTCCACAGTAGAAAAACAGTTTCAAAGATTTTGCCATGCTCTGTGACATTCTTGGATATTTCTTCACAAGAATCGCACACACAATTGCAACAACTGCTCCATACGCTGCATCTGACAACATCATTCCGAAGAAAAATACGTAGAAGAATGACATGATCGTTGTCGGATCGATCTCTCCGGCATGCGGTAATCCGTAAGATTCTACAATGCCTTCCATATTTGTAGAGAATGGGTTATTCTTTAAAATAACCGGTGCTTCTTCACCTTCTTCAATGTCTTCAATATCTACCATACAATTATATTTCTCTGTCAAAGATTTCTCTACCGGACCCGACTCACATGCCGGTATATATCCACTTATCACAAATGTACGCTTTGACTGAAGAAGCTCTCCGAGAACTGCATACTTATCTGCTCGGACTCTGTAATAATCTGCTACGGCCTGAAGTTCTTTTCTTTTGGAAGCCAGGCTCTTAAGTTCTGCCTCGCACTGCGTCATCCGCTCTCTTGACGCTGCTATCTCTGTTTCCAGTACTTCCTTCTGCTCTTTTGGTGTCTTGCTCCAGTTCTGGGACGGTCTTGCAAATCCTGCACTCCGAAGTGCTTCTTCCACTGTCTGGAGTTGTTCTTTCAAACAGATGACTGCAATGCAGATCATATTAGATTCTGCTGAAACTAAATGTACATCGACCCCTGTTTTCTCCATCACTTCCGGAGTCTTCTCAAGTAGAATGGAATAAATGTTCTCAAGAGTAAGTTCTCCCGGCATTGTTCCCAGGATCAAAGCAGTCCTTTTTGTCTTCCCTTCCTGAAGCGGAACATCTAATGCCATCCACGGCATCAGACTTTCAATCTGATTCTCAATCTTTGCTATGCCTGCTCTAAGCTCAGCATACTCGCGATCAAGATCATAAATTCCGCGGGCTGTCTTGATCAATTCTGGTCCAGATATCTGAACCTTTTCTTCCAACTCGCGATCGATCAGTTCTTTTCCTTCCAGCGAAGAAAGTAATGACTTTTTCTCCGGAGCGTAAGCATCCAGAATCCCCAGTGCCTGATCTGCTGCCGTTGCCGCTTTTTCAAATTTCATCCGCTGTCCGGTTGTGTCCATCTTTTGGAAGAATGCATCCTCTTCTTTTTCCCTGTCAACTTCAAGAACTCCAAGATGCTGTAACTGTTCCAGGATTGCTTTTCGATCTTTCTTCAGGGCACAGATGCTGATTTTCTGCATCTTAAGTACCGCCATAATCTTATCCCTCCTTTTTTGTTACGACCACATGGATCAGATTAATTCAGAAAGAACTAGCTGCACTGCTGCATCCTTTTTCTCTCTTGCAGAAACCTTCAGCTCTTCGATCACATCTTTGAGCTTCTCTGCTTCTTTATCTTCCTGATTTTTCGCCTCTTCTCTGGCTTTCTCATCCAGTCCACCGGCAGTTCTTTTTGCCTCTTCTACAAGTTCTTCATGAATCTGCTTTGCCTGAAGAGATGCATCTTTCAGAATCTGTTCTTTTTGTTCCTGCGCTTTTACAAGAATCTCTTCTGCCTGCTGTTCTGCTTCTTTAATTGACCGGATTGTCTCATCCACCATAGTATCTACACCACCTTTCTTGTCTTCCCCTTTTTTATTGTTCTTATGTGATTTTGAACAATAAGATTTCTTCGCTGCATGTTGTTACTGCACATTAATATCTAAGGATTATGCTGTTCGCAGCACGTATCAATATATTATTACCATACTTTTCTTTCCTATTCTCTTTCTGTTTGTAACTTTCGCACAACGATGTTATTTTAAACATAGCATATTTTGTCGTAATAATCAAACTTTTTATTAGATTTTTATAAAAAATTTTTAGATTACTAAATATTTCGTCTATTTTTCGTAGTTTATTAAACGTTTTTTGTGTATTTGTATAAATATCTGATTATTTACCATTCAAAAAAGGAACAAGATCAAACCTTTTTCCAAATGATTTGACCCTGTTCCTTTTTCACTTTATTTCCAATGAAGTTCGTGCAGCTCTCCACTTAAATTCATTCCTGCAAATCCATTCTGTCGCAGTGCTTCATACAACACAATTGCCACCGAATTACCAAGATTCAATGAGCGGATATCTCCGTTCATCGGGATTCTCATACAGTCTTCCTCATTCTCTACAAGAATCTCTTCCGGGATTCCCGCACTCTCTTTTCCGAACATAATATAGCAATCCGGCTCATACTCTACAATCAATATAAGTTGTCACATCAAGATCGTTCCAGTAATCCATGCCTGCGCGCTTTAATGATTTCTCATTTAATTTGAATCCAAGCGGCTCGATTAAATGAAGTCTTGTCCCTGTTGCCACACAGGTCCTTCCGATATTTCCGGTATTCGCCGGAATTTCCGGCTCATAAAGTACAATATTTAACATATTTATCGCCTCTTCTATCTTCTTATTCGTTACTGTTCACACGATGTGCGACCAGCAACGCTCGCTCTTTCCACCAGCGGCTCAGTTCATCCGGTGCCGGACGATCCAGATACCGGGTTTCTTCTCCATTTACAAGTGTTCTTGCATTCTGTTCTTTTACAAATCCGATCCTTACTGCCGGAACACCTGCATTCTTCAAGCTTTCCAACGTCTCTTCTCCATGCTCTGTCAGCACAAGATAACTTCCGGCCGATGTAAGAAGATATGGATTTAACTGAAAGAATTCACAGATTTCCACTGTCTCCTGCTTAAGTGCAAGTTTTGAGAAATCAATCTCAAATCCTGTCTTTTCTGCCTCTGCAAGTTCCCATAATCCACAGAGTACACCTCCATCCCCACACTGTCTGCTCTTCGCTTCTTCCGGAAGCTTTAAAATCTGTTCCGGAAGTATAAGTGATTCCTTGCAACGCTTTGTTTTTTCTATAAAAGATGGTGTAAATCTTGTACGAAGATCTGCCTCTGCCTCTTCAACCAATCGCAATCTGCACTTTCAGCCTGTACACAGGTAATGGCAAGTCCTGTCTCCTCACAGATCTCTGTCAGGATTCTCATGATATCTTTTAATTCCTGCTCGTCAGAACTTTCAGGAAACAAAATCTGTACGGAAACCGCTGTTGGTCTGACTCTCTTTGCCGCAAGATCTCCTGCTGATTTAATCACTGCATATTTCACCTGTGCCGGTGCTTTTCCGCTTACTGAAGTGCTACTCCAGACAAAATCCTTTTCGTCAGATATCAGTTCAGAACTACTTTCTTCCCACGCAGTTTTTCCTGTTGAATTCCTGTTTCCTTTTTGGATCTGTTTCTTTACAGAACGATTCCAGATCGTCTGCGTTACTCTCCCTGTCCGCATCACACTCTCCTTAGACCAGATATGGAATCACCATCGTTGCAACCATTGCAACAATAACCACCAAAATAATAATTGACACCAAACGTCTTACTTTTTTATCATAAAAATTCATCTTTTTTCTCCATTTCCATTAACAAAACCATATGCAACTATCTTTCTAATATCTGCAACGCTATACTAGTCCTCTATTATATAAATCGCCGCATCCTGATTCAGCTTATTTCTATGTCTGTAATCAAAAAGATATCTTTTTCTACTTTGCTCTCTCCAAGAAATGCCGGACGATTCTTCACATTATCTCTCAGATAAAGATCTAAAGTCATGCTTTCAAGCACCTTCTCTTTAAAATCCGCTTCTTTCTTCCGCACTTCCTCCGAGTAGCTGAATTCTGCTAATTCTGATTCTACAAAGTCCCACAATATCTCATAACGTGCAAGCCTTGAATGATTCAACCCAAACAAGCCTTTCTTCTCATAATAATTGCCCATTTTCTCATACATGGAAAATGCAGATGGAAACAATTCCACAAGAAGTCTCATCGTATGACTAAACTGAAAACTGTTATAGTAAACTTCCACCATCTCTTCTACTTTCTTCAGACGGATCACACTCATGCATCACTGATCCATGCAGTACTTTCAGAAATCCAAGCTGAAACTGATCCGGTTCCATAGCATAAACTTCATTAAAAGAATGAGCAAAACTATCATAATTCTCATATGGAAGACCTGCGATCAAATCTAAATGCTGATGCACATTTCCCTTCTCATGAATCCTTGCTACCTTATCACGTACTTTTTCCAGATTCATGGAACGGTTGATTTCTTTGATCGTCTGTTTATTCGTTGACTGAATTCCAATTTCCAGCTGGATGAGTCCTGGACGCAAACTCCGGATCAACTCAATCTCTTCCTCATTCAGAAGATCTGCTGCCACTTCAAAATGAAAATTTGTAATCCCTTTATCATGCTCTTTGATATAATTCCAGATTGCCATTGCATGATCATGCTTACAGTTAAATGTTCTGTCAACAAACTTAACCTGTGGCACTTCATGATCAATAAAGAACTGCAATTCTTTCTTCACAAGCTCCAGGTTACGAAATCGAAGACATTTATCAATTGAAGAAAGACAATAACTACAAGAAAACGGACAGCCTCTGCTCGTCTCATAATAAATGATACGGTTCTTGAAATTCTCAATATCCCTATAGACAAACGGTACTTTACTCAGATCCATGATCTGTCGAAACGGTGTCGCAGCAATCTGTTTTTCCTCTTCCCGAAATGTAATTCCCTGAATGTTGATCAATTGAGCCGCACCACGTCCTTCATAATATGCTACGAGCTCTGCAAAAGTCTCTTCACCCTCTCCGCGCATGATACCTTCTGCCATCGGATATTTTTCCAGAACTTCTCTTGCATTATAAGAAACTTCCGGACCTCCAAATCTCCTGTATCAATTGTCCTACTTCTGTCACATTCCATAAATAACAGGAAAGGCAGAGAACATCTGGTGCCTGCTTATAAATATCCATCAAAATCTCATCAAATGGCTGATTGATCGTATATTCAGAAATTGTAATATTGCTAGCCGGATGCTGCTCTTTTGCATATGCGCGCAGGCAATAGACCGCAAGATTTGAGTGGATGTACTTTGCATTCACCGCTGCAAGCAAAATCTTCATCTTTTTATAAACCTCTTTTCCTGTTAATAATGTATATTTGTAAACATTTTCCTTTTTAGGTCTTACCTATCTATTCTGAATGAAGATGTAAGAAATGTCAAGATATGTGAAGTTGTGTATATAACATAAAAAGGGAAAGCTGTTACTGTTCACACGATGTGCGACCAGCAACGCATCTCGCCATTTTAAATCGCCTTTGGCGATGGGGCGAGATGCATTCAAGTCAAAACATGCATCCTCCGTATGATAGCTTTCCCTTATTTTGCAGCTTTAATCAAAAGCCACCTCTTCTTTCTGCTCCTCACGGAAAATAACCCCAAATACTTTTCTGACAATCGGTCCTGCGAAGCACAGCTGCCAGAAGAATGCCATTGGGAAATTGAATACTGTTGTCTGGAACCACACAGCAATCATCTGATTTCCTGCATCCTTAAAGAGCAATGTTGCTGCAAGGCTCATCAGCGGGCACATTCCAATGATGGATAAAACGGATATCGCCAGCACGATCATAAACGGATTATCTTTCTGTGGGTTCACGATCATAAATGCTTTCTTCTTTGCAATCGGTCCTACGAGAAAGAAATCTAGAACGAAAGCAATCGGTCCCATGATGATAAGTTCATGGAATGCTGCCAAAAAGACCTCATTACTCATTCCTCCCATATTCATGGAGATGTTGTAGCAGATCATTGCATAAACCATGACAAAAACCATCATGATTGTGAAAATTACTTCTTGAAACTTATTTTTTGGCATAAAAAAATCCTCCTATCATGATAAGCGTAACAGATTGTGTTGTTCGTTCATCATTCCGGAGGGAATGTATCGTTTCCAATATAAATACCATTCTATTCATTTTTTACGTGCATTGCGCTTCGAACTTGGCCCACAAGCGTTACCCCGGTAGTTAACTCAGCCCAGGCACCCTCACGGCACCCGAGAGGTTCTGCTTAGTGCTGCTCCGTTCCCGACCTGACACGGTTCACAGAGTCCCGTCGCGTGAGACCCAGACGTCAACGTCACTTTCCGGGGGCAGCCCTGCAGACTGTCGCCCTCTGCGCAATATCACCCCTGCTATAGCGGATTGCAGGTTCAAGGTACCGCTACCACCCCGGCTGCACGGATTATTATTTTACATGATAAATGAATGCTTGTCAAGTATGCTGCTCTTTCTTTTGCACAAGATTCCACATGATTTTATACCTCTGTGTTACAGACTCTGTGCTTCTGCTTTTTTCTTCATCTTCCTGGCTTCCCTGAGTTCTCTGAAAAACTGCTTCATCAACTGGCTGCATTCTTCTTCCAATACACCTGTTGTAAGATCTGCCTGATGGTTAAATGCCTGGATATCCAGTAGATTCAGAATGGAACCTGTACATCCTGCTTTCGGATTCATACACCCGACAACCACTCTTGGTATACGGGACTGGACAATTGCACCTGCACACATCTGACATGGCTCTAATGTCACATACAATGTACATTCTTCCAGACGCCAGTCACTAAGCTTTTTGCTTGCTTTCTTGATTGCTGCAACCTCAGCATGTGCCAGTGGATTCTTGTCTGTATTCCGTCGGTTATAACCGCGTGCAATAATCTTATCTTCATGAACGATCACGCAACCAATCGGGGTTTCTCCCAGATTATACGCTTTCTCTGCCTGTTTTAAGGCCGCACGCATATATTTTTCATCCGTTGTCATGCTCATTTTGTTTCCTTTCGGTTATTGTATAAAAATAGCATTAATATTCCTTTTCATTCTGAATAAACTATATAGAAAAATTCTTTTCAGGGGCTTGCTATGAATCCGGGAAGTTATTATTTATATGAGTACGAATCCTGCTGCCGCCGCAGAAATCTTGGTTTTCTACAAATTTCATCACATAATTATTCTTATCTCTTAACACTTCATGTTAAAAATCTTCCGATTGTCCCTGGAGAACAGTTGGAAGTCTATGCATTTATTCTCGAAAATCAAACACTTACAGGTTCTCCGGTTGCACTTCTTCAATGCTCTGGTCAGAACTTATCCACACAACTGGTCATTTCCGGGGAACGTTTTCCACATAAAAGAACTCTTAAACACATTGATGGGTTCATTATTTTCTCCATCACCCAGAATCGATCACAGCATTGGATTGCCTCCGCTGTACCTCTGCCGGATTTTTATTCTTTTTCTGATTGCTCTTTATCAACAGAAGAGAGTTTATCCTCTGAACCTGAGAATCCATCCCTTTCGGAAGAATCCCTCATAACAGAAGACACTGTATCTGAGACTGTATCCGAAACAGCATTATCTGACGCTTCTATTGATGCTGCTTCAACTGAGGAGGTACCAACTAAGGTAACACCAACTGAGGTAACACCAACTGAAGAGACTGCAATTCAGGATGCTTCAATTCAAGCCAGAAAAATCACACACGCAGAGATTTCCACACTTCCGCGCAGATTCTGGCCACTTGCCAACAATAGTTTTCTTCTGCATGGCTGTCATAATTATCATCACCTTCTCCTGATCAAAGAAAAGGATCATCTTTGGCTTGGCGTTCCCGGCCTTTACGATCCTAGAGAAGCACATATGGCTAACTTGTTCGGCTTTCCTCAATTTACCAGTTCTTACATCTCTATTCTGGAACTTACCGAAGATGAATGTGAAAACTCTGAATCTTTCGGTCACTGGTGTCGATACTTAATGTGATTCTTAAAAAGAAAGGAAAAAGATAGAGAAAGGAAGCGTTCACAGCGGATGCACTTCTTTTCTCTATCAATTTTAATTTTAATCCAGATAAATTGGCGGTTCGTAATCCTCTCCAAGAAGTACTTTCTTACGTTCCTGATATCCGAGGAATGCCCATTCTGTCATATCTGTCCATTTATGG
>QWCK01003615.1_pt1 | contig 16590 bp, 10 predicted proteins | sample 1972571 | NCBI WGS metagenome assembly QWCK01 (sample SAMN09866710, study PRJNA288562) | Human gut metagenome isolate term2_stool, whole genome shotgun sequencing... | isolation source: gut | host: Homo sapiens | place: USA: California
AATAAAAATTTGTATGTAAATTATTGATATATAGCTATTTTATCTATATTTATTTGGAGCTTGTTTTCATTTTATATATGTCTTTATGATTATTGGAAATAAAAAAACTTCAGAAAAAAACGTTTTTTCCCTCACCCGCTTCTTAATCTCGTGTGTCCACTAAATACAAAGAGATTAAGAACCTATTTATAACTTTAAACAAACTAAGTATGAAGAACAGAGTATTGCTTGTATTGTTATTGAGCTTTGCTGTAAGTCTTGCGGCGTCGGCTCAGAAAATAACAATGAATCTTCAACAAGTCAAGTTGGAGAAAGTCTTTTCGCTCATTACTAAACAGACAGGACTTACGGTAGCGTATAGCCGTACAATTGTCAATCCCGAACGGATTGTTTCTGTCCAGGCAAAAGACAAAGACCTTTCTAAAGTATTGGATGATTTATTCGCGGGTACAAATGTAGCTTATGAAATTGGAGAGAAGAAAATATATTTGAAAGCAAAAGAAGCTCCCGCAGCATCACAAGGGAGCCAAAAAACAAAGAAAATAACGGGAACCGTGACGGATATCAAAGGCGAACCGATAATTGGTGCCAGTGTATTGGTGAAAGGAGCGGGGACGGGTACTGTGACAGATGTAGATGGTAACTTTACATTGGATGCTCCGGCAGACGCTCTTCTGGCTGTCAGTTATATCGGTTATAAAACACAGGAAGTAAAGGTTGGGAATAAGAACTCATATTCTATCCAATTGCAGGACGACACCGAAGTACTGGATGAAGTCGTAGTAGTTGGTTACGGCGTGCAGAAGAAATCAAGTCTGACAGGTGCCGTTGCTTCCATCTCTTCCCAAGAAATCAGCAAACAGGTATCATCTAATGTTGCTTCAACCTTACAAGGACGTACGCCGGGGGTAGACATCGTGCAGCAAGCTGGTGTTGCAGGTGCAGATGTAAATATCGTGATTCGTGGTGCCGCTTCTTTTGGTGCTACCGAACCTCTGTATGTCATTGATGGAGCATTCAGTAATGCCGGATTAAGCTCATTGAATCCCAATGATATTGAATCTATCGAAGTACTGAAAGACGGTGCGGCAGCCGCTATCTATGGTTCACGTGCCGCCAATGGTGTCGTTTTGATTACTACCAAGAAAGGAAAGTCCGGCAAGCCCGTTATCCAGATAGACGGTTCGTTCGCATTCCAGAAAACGACTAATATTCCGGAGTTCCTCAATGCGTCGGAATGGAGAGAATTTGCCAATATGGTGGCAGATAACAGTGGCTTGCCTCATGCACCGGAGAATGACAATCCCACCAATCCGAACCTGAATACCGATTGGTCAAAAGAATGGATACAGTTTGCTCCGGTATGGAATCTGAATGCCAGTATCGCAGGGGGTGGGGATAACTCTACTTTCAGCACAAGCCTTGGTTATCTTGACCAAACCGGTATGACGATTTATTCGGATTATAAACGTTATAATTTCCGCCTGAATACCTCTTATAAAAAAGGACGTTTCTCATTTTCTGAAACCCTCGGACTGACGCATAAGGATAAAACTCCTACAACAGCTTTCAACATAGCTTTACCAACGTTACCTATTTATGATGAACAAGGACGGTTTACCTCTGGTGGCCCTGATTATTACATCACCCCCGAAGATGGCAAAGCGCAGAATAAGATAGCCCCGTTACATTATACAGATCAGTTTAATAAAGTGACGGATTTAATCGGCTCTTTGAACGCCCAACTGGATATTTGGGGCGGCTTAAAATACAAATTATCGTTAAGTGGAAATTATAGCAATAAGCATAATTACACCCATACCCCCGAGTACTATACAAAGTGGAACTCGGATGGAACTCCCGATAAAGATTACGGCAACACACGCAACAGTGTATCGGAAACAAGAGGTGAAGAGTTCACTTATACGATTGATAACTTGCTGACTTACAATAAGACATTCAACCGTCACTCAATAGACGCTTTATTAGGAACAAGCTGGATGAGAGAATACTATCGTTACATGACCAACTCTACCATTAACGATTTGGGAGGAACGGATATTACCGGATTCCAAAATGAAGATGGTAAGATTTCGGCAGGCGACAGTAATGCAGCATTGCTCTCTTTCTTCGCCCGTGTGAACTACGATTATGATAATAAATATCTGCTATCCTTGAGTATCCGCCGGGATGAATCTTCCAAATTCCATAAAGACAATAGAGTAGGTTACTTCCCCTCTGTCTCCGCCGGATGGAATGTGCACCAGGAAAAATGGTTCCAAAATCCTGTAATGAGCAAATTGAAGATCAGAGCTAGCTACGGTGAGTTGGGTGCCAACTTCCTCAATCCTTATAATTTTGATGCGATAGCTTATGGGCCTATTCCTTACACTGTAGGCGGTGAACGTTATGTGACAGGACGCGCAGCCTATCTGAAATCGAAAGATTTGAAATGGGAAACTGCCAAAACCACAGATATTGGTATCGAACTGGGTTTCTTCAATAACGATTTGACTTTGTCACTAGACTATTTCGTGAAGAAGAACGTAGATTTGTTGGCACAGATTGACTTGAACCTGTCTTCCGGACAAATCTTTGAAATCAACAGTTCACGTGAAAAACCATACGTCAATACAGCTTCCGTAAAAAACACAGGATGGGAGTTTATGATGAATTACAGGAAACAATTGACGAAAGACTTCCATATAGATGCAACATTCAATATCGCAACGTTGAAGAATAAAGTATTATCATTGGGAGAAAACGTGCAGCCGATTACTTCCGGAGCAATGTCCAGCTACTTTAACGATGCTCCCTCTATTACCATGCCGGGAGAAGCTATCGGTTCATTCTATGGCTATAAGATTGACGGTTTTGATGCAGAAGGAAATTTCATATTTGCGGATATGGACAAGAATGGAGTAGTCAATGCAAATGATAAAGTTATTCTGGGCAGCCCTATCCCTGACTTCACATACGGTTTGAACATCAACATGGAATACAAAGACTTTGATTTGACTCTCTTCTTCCAGGGAGTGCAGGGAAATGATATATTCAATCAGAAAAAGTACACCTATTATTTTGATTATTCCAATAATGTGGTCAAAGAGGCTATGAATGGATGGACGAAAACAAATAGAAATACAGGAATCCCTATTATGAAAACCCAAAACACTAGTGGCGGAAACTCCCTGCCGAGTGAATTTTATATTGAAGATGGTTCCTATTTACGTCTGAAGAATCTTCAGCTTGGTTATTCGTTACCTAAAAAGTGGTTGGAAGCAATCCGGTTTAATAAACTGCGTGTTTATGCAGGCGTACAAAATCTGTTTACGTTGACCAAATACTCCGGTTATGACCCGGAAGTCAGTTCAAATGTATTGTTCTCACGTGGCATTGACATCAGTTCATATCCTAATGCCCGGACATTCACTTTTGGTTTTAACGCTTCATTCTGATAACTAAAAATATGATTAATATGAAAAACTATAAGAAAGTATATGCCGCATTTATCTTGGCGGGCGGCTTAATATTACACGGATGCAACGGTATCTTTGATGATCTGGCAATTAATCCGAACCAGCCGAGTATGGGAGCTTATTTCACCAGTCCGTCCGCTGTAAATGACGCAGTGATGACCATGTACGGATATATGTCTACGCAACGCTGCCTGGGAGCTTCCGGCTCTAAGACAACGATAATCCGCTCTGACGAGGCATCGTCCAATTCGGATTATGGCAAACCGGGCATGTTTGGTGCCGACTTGAATGCCAGTTATTACACTATCGAGCAACCTTATACATTGATGTACACCACTGCTTCTCAAGCATCCTACATCATCGAAACCGCCCCGTCTGTCGATTTCAGCGGCAATGAGGAACTGCGGAACGCATACATGGGTGAAGCCTATTTCTGGAGGGCATTTGCGCATTATTACCTATTGATTAATTTCCGGAATATATCTCCCATCAGACAGATGCCACGCAATGGCGATGACTATGTCCGTCCTTTGGAAAAACCTGCTGCCGTATGGGATTTTATTCAAGAAGACCTGGCACACGCGAAAGAATTGTTGCCCGTGAAGGGATATTGGGACAGCAAGAATGCCGGTCGTGTGACAAAAGCTTCTGCAGCCGCCTTATTGGGAAAAGCTTACCTATACCGTAGTGGAATCGAGCAATATTATGGTGAAGACAAGACTACATTTTACAGTGAAGCTGCCAAAGAATTTGGTGATGTTATAGACGGAAAGTACGGAACTTATGACCTGACTAAAAATTATGCCGATAATTTTGATGTCGCTCATGAAAATAACGAAGAATCAATTCTTGAATTTCAATTCTTAGGCGATGTCGATAATGCAGGATTCAATCCGGGGCTTGCCACTTCCGGTTTGGCGTTCGATTCACGTGGACTGATGTTGCCGGGAGCGGGAGTAGGTTATGAAGGCGTAGTACATAACTGGCTTTATAACGCATTTGTGAATTCGGTAGACAAGGACGGTTATACGGATATCCGAATGTTCTCCACAATGATATTCAATGATTTGGATGCGAGCATTCATTTGAGAAATGATGCAGGCGGCAATCCGGTACGTCTGGAAGGTCCCGGTGGTTATAAATGGGAAGAACTTTATCCTGCAAAGAATGGAAAAGAAGGATTTGCTACCGTGTCCAATCCTTTGGCACATTCATTCAAAGCAGGTATCAGAAAAGGGATTGATTGTTCCATGCCTACACAAACGGAAGCAGACGGGACTCCTAAACTGGTCGGTGTAGGTGCGGGCGTCAAGGAGTATGTATATAATCAACCCCGTGCCCATGGGGTGAACTGGCGGTATATCCGCTATGCCGATGTGTTGATGATGTATGCAGAATCCGTTGTCAGCGGTGGCACACCAGCATCAAATATGACTCCCTTGCAGGCGGTAAATAAAGTACGCGGACGTGCCAACATGAGCGAACTCCCTTCCGTAACCATGGCTGATATTCAGAATGAAAGAATCCTGGAATTTGCTTTGGAAGGGCATCGTTTCTATGATTTGCTCCGTTGGGGCAAGCTAGCCAGCCGTTTTACAGAGTTGCAGGAATCCGATCCTAACTTCAAGAAGTTCATATCGGCAGATGACTTTAAAGGATTCGTCACCAATAAGCACGAATGGTTGCCGATTCCTATCAATGAAGTGAATTCTAACCCTTATATCACAGAAAATAATCCGGGATATTAACTAAGAAAGAATTAGCATGATAAATTTGAAAAATATTGCGGTACTACTGTTCAGTTTGGTAGTACCGGGGCTCGCTATTGCCCAAACAGAAGTACTTTACAATGGCATACACTTGCCTGAACAATGGCCACCCCGCTATACGGAGCCACAAAAAGCACAAGATATGCCGATACCCTATCTTGAACAAAAGCCGGGAGTAATTCCTGTAAATGTAGGACGGCAACTATTTGTTGATTCTTTTCTGATTGCAGAAACTAATTTGAATAGAGTGATTCATACTCCCCGGTTTTACGAAGGGAATCCGGTACTCGGACCTGACAAGGAATGGGAAAAGACAACCGAAGGCGGACTCTACGCTGCACCCTTCAGTGATGGGATCTGGTATGACGAAAAAGACCGGAAGTTCAAAATGTGGTACTTGGCAGGTGCCGGCGTTCTTCACAAAGGAGACAATCAGACCTTTTATACCGGATATGCCGAATCGGAAGACGGCAAGCACTGGACAAAACCTGTACTGGATATTTGGAACCAAACCAATATTGTAGATACCTGCAATCGTGACGCAGCTACTATTTGGTTGGACAAACAGGAGAAAGATCCGTCCAAACGGTACAAGATGTTCAATGTCGAACGCCGTCCCACGGATCGCAGGTGGCAATTTATTTTAAAATACTCGTCAGACGGGATTCATTGGGGAGAGGGAGTCGCCCAGTCTGGTGATTTATACGATCGTTCATCAGCATTCTACAATCCGTTTCGTGATGTGTGGGCATTGAGTATGCGTTACGGGACAACAGTTTCTTCCCGCTCACGCAGTTATTTGGAAAATAAAGACCCGGAAATGGCAGTAAGTTTCGCACATCGTATCCGAAAAGGAGTACCTGATAAGAATATGGTCTACTGGTTTACTCCGAGCGATAAAGAGCCGCGTCATCCGGAGTTTCCGGAAGTAGAACCGGGTATTTACAATTTTGATGCCATTGCTTATGAAAGCATTATGTTAGGATTGTACAGTGTCTGGCAGGGACCGGAAAATGGAGTTTGTGCCAAACTGGGTATTCAGAAAAAGAATGAAATCTTTCTAGGGTATAGCCGTGACGGCTTCCATTTCTATCGTCCTTCTTTCAAGCCTTTCATGGCTGTGAATGAGACGGAAGGAGCATGGAACTGGGGAAATATGCAGTCCATCAACGGAGTGCCTTTGGTAGTAGGAGATTCACTTTATTTCTATTCCAGCGGACGTCAAAGAAACAAGATTATGTGGGATAGCTATACATCTACCGGACTGGCTACTTTACGCAGAGATGGTTTTGTCTCCATGCATGGAGATAAGGACGGCTATCTGCTGACGGAGAAGATTCGTTTTGACGGCAAACATCTTTTTATCAATGCAGATGTAAAAGGTAGCTTGACCGTAGAAATTCTGGATGAAAATGGAAAGCCATTAGAAGGATTCACGCGGAAAGACTGTGTACCGATGAAGAAAATGAATAAAACAAAATTGTTGGTTACATGGAAGAAACACCAGGATATAGCATCGCTCATCGGGAAGACTGTCCGACTGAAGTTCTACCTGAATAACGCTGATATATATGCATTTTGGATTTCTCCGTGGCAAACGGGCGAAAGCCGTGGATATACAAGCGGAGGTGGACCGGGACTGTCAACCTGTGGCATAGATGTTCCTGCAAACAAATAAAAGATAAATGACTATGAAACGTTTATTTTATACATTACTATTTTTCCTTCCTTGTATGCTGATAGCTTGCGGTGGCAGTGATGATACTCCAGATGGAGATAATAATCCCCCGGTAGTGGTTCCGCCTGACGAAGAGCCGGTAGATTCACGGCTATTGTACAATGGCATTCGTCTGCCCGAACAGTGGCCGCCAGTACGTTCATCTTCGTCTGAATTGGAAAAAGGAATGTCACCTTTTTATCTGTCGGATAAACCTTCTGTTATTAATATTTCGGTAGGACGCCAGTTATTTGTAGACAATTTCCTGATAGAATCCACTAATCTAAAACGTACGTTCTATTATCCTGAATATTATTCAGGCAATCCGATACTGACACCAGAACAGGATTGGGAGAAAACCGGGACAAAAGGTGCGGCATTTGCCGCTCCTTTCAGCGACGGGGTATGGTATGACGAAAAGGAAGGAAAATACAAAATGTGGTACATGGCAGGTGGTGGCTCCTATGCAACTAGCGGAGCAGGAGTGACTTGTTATGCGGAATCAACGGACGGTATTCACTGGACAAAACCCATTCTTTCCGTTGTAGCCGGAACAAATATCGTTGACTATAACTCAGAACGTGACGCGTCTGTTGTTTGGCTGGATAAACAGGAAAGTAATGCTTCGAAAAGATACAAGATGTTTTTAGTTGCCCGTGAATCCGGGAAATGGAGATACCATTACAAGACTTCCCCGGACGGCAAAGTCTGGCGTGCCGCAGTTCAATCGGAACCGATTGCCGACCGTTCAACGGTATATAAAAATCCTTTCAGAAACGTTTGGGTATATAGCATGCGGCATAATGTCCGGGTAGATGCGAATAAGCTGGTACGTGCGAGGGATTATAATGAAAACGCCGACCCGGAAGCCGGAACAAAGAAAGCGGAAGCATTATTGAGTGCATTCTGGTTCGGTCCGTGGGCTAATGAACAACGCCATACAGACTATCCGAATATAGCACCTGCGATATATAATCAGGATGCCACGCCTTATGAAAGCATTATGCTGGGATTCTTCTCCGTTTGGCAAGGGCCGGAAAATGATGTTTGTGCTTCGGACAATGTAATCAAGAGAAATCAAGTCATGGTAGGATATAGCCGTGACGGTTACAGTTGGTTCCGTGAAGATATGAATCCTTTCCATGCCGTAAATACGACCACCTCGGACGCATGGAATCAAGGTAACCTGCAATCCGTAGCCGGAGCACCGTTAATTGTCGGTGACAAACTCTATTTCTATCTGAGCGGTCGTCGTTTGAGAGGTACGCAGGAGATTACCACTACCGGACTGGCTACACTTCGTCGCGACGGGTTTGCTTCCATGAAAGGAACGGGCGAACTGCAAACGCCCTTATTGAAATTTGACGGTTCGTACTTCTTTGTCAATGCCAATGTCACGGGAGAAATGAAAGTGGAACTTTTAGATTCCAATAATAAAGTAATCGAAGGATTCTCAAAAGATGAGTGCAAAGCCTTTAAAGGGGATAATGTAAAAGCGAAGATAGAATGGACAGGCAACGCTTCATTAGCCTCTTTGAAGAACAAACAACTGAAAGTGAAATTCTATATTGATAACGGTGAAATATTTGCTTTTTGGATTTCTCCTTCTGCGAATGGGGAGAGTATGGGATATACCGCTGGCGGAGGTCCCGGGTTGAATATTTCCGGAATAGATAAAACCAATTAAAAAATGAATACTATGAACAGATTAGCTTATTTATTATCATTGATTTGTATTCTTGCATTTTCTTCTTGCGAAGAGGATAAGGTATATTATCACACTGCGGCAAAGGCAGACTTCACCATTAGTGAGAATATGTACGAACTGGGACAGACCGCTGTTTTTAAAGATGCTTCCATACCCGATGAAGGAAGCCGGATAGTAGCATGGTTATGGGAGTTTGGCGATGCAAAAAAATCCGTCTCGACGGAACAGAATCCAACTTTCGTTTATCCGTCGGACGGTACATTTACCATTAAACTGACGGTGACTGATGATAACGGTTTGAACGCCACAGCTAAGAAGGACCTTACCATCTTAGACCCGGCTAAAGCAATCAATGTAATGTGGCAGAAAGAAATGGGCGGACCTATTGAAAGTACAGTCTCACCTGCATTGTCGGCTGATGGTAAAACGGTTTATATGATTACCGACCAGACTTCCACAGGAGCATTTGACGTGAAACTTTATGCTTATGATACGGAAAATGGGACACAAAAATGGGCATTTGACGTAACCGCCAATATGAATGAACTGAATCCGGGCGGTGGGGCAAGCATGGTATATGCAAGTCCGGCAGTAGGAACGAATGGAGATGTGTATATTGTGGTTCGTGATTTGAAGCCAGCTACTGCTGAACACCCCCGTGCTTTGTTTTTATTTGCTGTAGGAAATAATGGTAGCAGAAAATGGGCATACAAAGCTGCCGATTCTAATTTATATGCTGTCACTCCGGCTATTGACGCATCCGGTAATATTTACTTCGGACATAGAGGAAAGAAAATAATCGTATTAAGTCCTGCCGGTGATGTAGTCAAAGAAATAGCTTTAGATGTAGAAGTGTTGTCCGGTATGTCTCTGTCCAAAGACGGAACTGTCTATTTCGGCTCTTCCAAGAATACGGGATATTTCGGTTATGATTTTGCTACCGGTACTCAAAAGTTTGTCTATCAGAAAGATTTGGGTGGTACAGCATTGAAAGGAAATTCTTATACGATAGGAGCGGATGGAACCATTTATACCATAGCCGAACTGACATCAGGTGGCGCTATCATAGCTCTGAATCCTGACGGAACGGAAAAATGGGTGTACAAGACTCCGGGAGCCATTGTCAACGGTGGTGTTGTGATTGGTACGGATGGAACGCTTTATGCCAACGGTGGAAATGCTGTTGCCGGTGAAGCTTCGGCAGGTGTTTTCGCTTTGAATTCGGACGGTTCTTTAAAATGGCATTATGCTACAACGGAGGACGTTAACAACTGCGTACCAATCATCGATAACAGAGGATATATCCATATCATCTCGAACAAAGCCGTCTATTATATAGTGAAACAAGACGGTAGTTTACTTGCATCCGCAGAGTTAGGCGTTAAATGTACTTCCAGTCCGGTAATGGATTCAAGAGGATATTTATATGTCGGCATTGAAGCTGTTGCAGGTGCATCTGATATGGTATGTATCTCATCTGGAGCTACTTCCTATGCGAACTCTGGATGGCCGATGAAAGGCCAGAATCCGCAACGGACAGGTTTGCAAAAGTAAGTAGTTTAAAATGTCGACGATTATGAAGAAATATTCTTTATTGGCAGTTTTCTTATTATTAATGTGCAATGTTTCGGTATGCGGGCAAACAGGACGTATCCTTTTTGTGGATACAACATTCATTGAGAAAACAAATCTGCAACGAATACATCATTCGCCCATCTATTATTCTGGCAATCCTGTTTTGAAAGCTGATAAAAAATGGGAATTGAATATAAATGGCGACCCTTATGCCGCTCCATTCAGCGGTGGCGTATGGTATGATGAAGAAGAACATAAATTCAAGATGTGGTATTCTGCCGGTGGCGGAAAGTTATTAGGACTCGTCACTTGCTATGCAGAGTCGTCCGACGGGAAAGTCTGGATAAAACCGGAGCTGGACGTTGTTCCGGGAACCAATATCGTAGATACATTAGAGCATGATTGCGTTTCCGTGTTGCTTGATAAATTTGAGAAAGACCGGACGAAGCGTTATAAAATGTTTGTTGTAGAATTTAATAATCGCTTCACAGTCAGCATGAAACTCAAATATTCTTCTGACGGAATCCATTGGAGTGAGCCGAAAGCTCTTTCGGGAGAATTGTACGACCGTTGTGCGGCTTATTACGACCCGTTTCGCAAGAAATATGTCCTGTCATTGAAAACCATAAATGGAGTGTATAGGCGTTCACGCAATTATTTGGAACATGAAGATCCGGAAATGCTGGTTAGCCTGGCACATAGGATATATGACAACAAGAGTGATAAGTTTATCCGTTATTGGTTTAATGCCGATGCCGATGACCCGCGTCATCCTCAATTTCCCGAACTGCGTCCACAGATATACAATCATGAAGCAATGCCGTATGAGGGCTGTATATTAGGCTACTTCACCGTTTGGCAGGGACCGGAGAACAATGTTTGTGACAGTCTGAACATTCAAAAAAGGAATGAAGTCCTGATAGGTTGGAGCAAAGACGGTTTTCATTGGAACCGGGAAAACAAGAAACCATTTCTTCCTGTCAGTGAGGACTTTCATGCATGGAATGCAGGCAATGTACAGTCTACTGCGGGTAGCCCTCTGATAGTCGGAGACTCTCTTTATTTTTATGTCAGTGGACGCTATAACAGCAAGCCGAAACATGATTCCAATTTTGCCACAGGACTTGCGATGCTTCGTCGTGATGGTTTTGTTTCGATGCGGGCAGGAAGAAAAGAAGGATATATAGAAATAAAAACTCAGATTCCGGCAAATGGAAACTATTTGTTTGTAAATGCAGATGTGAAGGGAACTTTAGCGGTAGAAGTGTTGGATGATAACGGTCAGCCAATGGAAGGATTTACAAAGAAAGACTGCATATCAATGAAAAAATCGGATAAAACGAAACAGATGATTTCATGGGAAAAACATCCAGGCGTAACATCACTGGTGGGGAAAACAGTCCGGTTGAAGTTTTATCTGAATCAGGCGGATATCTATGCATTTTGGATTTCGGCATGGCAAACAGGCGAAAGTGGTGGATATACCGGCGGTGGAGGACCGGGACTATCAGACGAGGGTATAGATACCCCCATGGATAAATTGAAAAATAACTAAATATATTAAACTTAAAAAAATAAACTGTATTATGGAAAAGATTATAGGATTAATCAATGCTCCTTTTACTCCGTTTTATGAAAATGGAGAAGTAAATTATGAACCAATCGAAGCCTATGCGAAGCTACTTGTAAAAAATGGCTTGAAAGGTGTTTTCATCAACGGTTCTTCTGGAGAAGGGTATATGTTGACTGATGAAGAACGAATGAAGTTGGCAGAACGTTGGATGGAAGTTGCACCGGATGGCTTTAAGGTAATTGTACACGTGGGGAGTTGCTGCGTAAAGTCAAGCCGGATGCTGGCGGAACATGCTCAGAAAATCGGAGCTTGGGGAATTGGTGCAATGGCACCTCCTTTCCCGAAAATAGGACGAATAGAAGAATTGGTAAAGTACTGCGAAGAGATTGCTGCCGGAGCACCGAAGCTGCCCTTCTATTATTATCACATTCCTGCATTCAATGGAGCATTCTTATCGATGCTTGCTTTCCTGAAAGCTGTTGAAAACCGTATTCCCAATTTTGCGGGAATCAAATATACCTTCGAAAGCCTGTATGAATACAATCAATGTCGTTTGTATAAAGACGGCAAGTTCGATATGCTTCATGGGCAGGATGAAACCATTCTTCCATGCCTCGCAATGGGAGGGGCGCAAGGCGGAATCGGCGGAACGACCAATTATAACGGTATAAATTTGGTCGGTATCATTGATGCCTGGAAAGCCGGTAACTTGGAGAAAGCCCGTGAATTGCAAAACTTCTCCCAGGAAGTGATTAACGTAATCTGTCATTTCCGTGGAAATATTGTTGGCGGCAAACGTATCATGAAGCTTATCGGGCTGGATTTGGGTGGCAACCGTACTCCTTTCCAAAACATGACCGATGACGAAGAAAAACAGATGAAAGCGGAACTGGAAGAAATCCGGTTCTTCGAACGTTGCAATAAATTCTAACAGGAGGACGTATGAAGAATATTACTGACTATATACAACAATGGGCTAATACCTATAAGGATGATATGCAGAATAATATCATGCCCTTTTGGATAAAGTATGGACTGGATAGAGTGAATGGTGGTATATATACTTGTGTAGATCGCGACGGTGCATTAATGGATAGTACAAAATCCGTTTGGTTTCAGGGGCGTTTTGCATTTACTTGTTCCTATGCCTATAATCATATAGAAAAGAACCCGGCATGGCTGCAAGCCGCAAAAAGCACACTAGACTTTATAGAGAAGTATTGCTTTGATTCGGATGGGCGTATGTACTTTGAAGTGACAGCGGACGGTCGCCCTTTACGTAAGCGCCGTTACATTTTCTCCGAGTCATTTGCAGCCATAGCGATGTCCGAATATTCGATAGCGTCGGGGGATAAGACGTATGCGGTGAAGGCACTCGAACTGTTCAAACGTATGCAATATTTCCTGCAAACTCCTGGGCTGCTTGCTCCCAAATATAGAGATACGCTCCCCATGAAAGGACATTCCATCACCATGATATTGATAAATGTAGCTTCCCGAATCAGGGAAGCTATTCAAGACGAATGTCTGACACGGCAGATTGACGAGTCCATTAGCTGTCTGGAAAAAGATTTCCTACATCCGGAGTTCAAGGCATTATTGGAAACCGTAGGACCGAACGGAGAATTTATAGACTCCAATATGGGACGTACCATCAATCCGGGGCATTGTATCGAAACAGCTTGGTTTTTACTGGAAGAATCCAAGCTCCGGGGAAGGGATCAAAACATAAAAGAACTGGGGCTGAAAATTTTAGACTGGTCATGGGAGTGGGGCTGGGACAAAGAATCCGGCGGTATTATCAATTTCAAAGATTGCAGGAATCTTCCTTCGCAGGACTATGCGCAGGATATGAAATTCTGGTGGCCGCAAACAGAAGCAATTATCGCTACCCTGTATGCCTATCTGATGACGAAAGAAGAGAAATACCTGAAGATGCATCAACAAATCAGCGAGTGGACATATACACATTTCCCGGACAAAGAATACGGAGAGTGGTATGGCTATCTGCATCGGGATGGAACGGTCGCCCAGCCGGCAAAAGGAAATTTGTTTAAAGGACCTTTTCATATCCCTCGCATGATGACAAAAGGATATATGCTTTGTGAGGAAATAATGTCTGAAATAAAAAAAGAAATAAGATGATTGTATCCAATTTACAAAATAGCCAACGGGTGGAGAAACTTCACCCGTTGTTCAAACAGCTTTTCGATTATGTGAAGTCGCACGATCTGTTGCACGAGGAACTGGGAACTATCAGACTGGATGGTGATAATCTGATTGTCAATAATATCTATCCTGAATGTATTCCTGAAGGAAAGCGTTTATTAGAACTGCATCACGATTATATTGATGTGCACATATTGCTTGAAGGCAAAGAAACCATTGGTTGGAAAGCCTTGGAAGAATTAAAAGTGGAAAGGCAAGCTTATGATAAAAAGAGTGATTGTGCCCTATATGGTGACGTTCCTACTACTTTCATCAATCTCTTGCCCGGACAATTCGTCATTGTATATCCGGAGGACCCCCATGCTCCGGCTATCGGTAAAGGCTGGATACGCAAACTGATAGCTAAAGTAAAAGTCTAAGTAAACAGTCTCAAAAATCTTTTAAATACAACTACCATGAAAAATAAAAATATTTATCCATGGGTAGTGGTTGCGTTGCTTTGGGTAGTAGCGTTGCTCAACTACATGGATAGACAAATGCTTTCTACAATGCAGGAAGCAATGAAAATAGATATTGTAGAGCTGACGAAGGCAGAAGCTTTCGGTGCATTAATGGCAGTCTTTCTTTGGATTTACGGCTTTATGAGCCCGGTTGCCGGAATTATTGCAGACAGGCTTAGTCGTAAATGGTTAATCGTCGGAAGCTTGTTTGTTTGGTCGGCTGTAACATTCCTGATGGGATATGCCACGACGTTTGAGCAATTATATGGTTTGCGTGCAGTGATGGGGATTAGTGAAGCATTGTATATTCCTTCCGCTCTGTCCTTGATAGCGGATTGGCATCAGGACAAATCACGCTCATTGGCAATTGGAGTTCACATGACCGGACTGTATGTCGGTCAGGCAATCGGTGGGTTTGGAGCTACGGCAGCCGCTGCATTTTCCTGGCAGAGCACTTTTCACTGGTTTGGCATTGTAGGTATTGCTTATTCTGTGGTTCTTATCTTTTTCCTGCATGAGAATCCTGTCCGAATGAAAATAGAAAAGGTTGTTGCTAATGGCATTAGCAAGGGGAATTCAATAGGAAAAGGGCTATTACTGTTATTTTCAAATATTTCTTTTTGGGTGATATTATTTTATTTTGCGGCTCCAAGTTTACCGGGGTGGGCTACAAAAAACTGGTTACCAACGCTATTTGCGGAGAATCTGGATATTCCAATGTCACAGGCAGGGCCAATATCTACGATTACCATTGCCCTATCTTCATTTGTCGGAGTAATATTGGGAGGATTCTTGTCGGATAGATGGGTGCTGAAGAATATCCGCGGACGTGTCTATACAGGGGCAATCGGACTGGGGATGACCATCCCCGCACTGTTATTGCTAGGTTTCGGACATGGTTTCATTAGTGTAATAGGTGCAGGATTGTTATTCGGCATCGGTTTTGGTATTTTCGATGCCAACAATATGCCTATTCTATGCCAGTTCGTTTCTGCTAAATATAGAGGGACGGCATATGGTATTATGAACATGACAGGAGTTTTTGCAGGAGCTGCAGTAACTCAATTATTGGGAAAATGGACGGACGGTGGAAGTCTGGGCGAAGGATTTGCTATGCTCAGTATCGTCGTTGCGCTTGCATTAGGACTACAATTATACTTTTTAAGACCTAAAACGGATAATATGGAGTAATACAATGATGGTTATAGTTTGGGCTGTTATGAGTAATGAGAAGAAAAGAATATTAGTGTAAAGCTCATTTATCACCTCAAATGTATAGATATATTTGTGAATATTGTATTCGTACTATTCTTACTCTTAAACTGTTTTCTTTTTATTATACAGGATGCTAATGAATTCATTTTGCATTTTTAATAAATAATGAAACAGTTTATTATAAACGGGTCTTACATTTATAATAACGATATTCGGGATAATTCACTAAGTAGACACGAATATATTAAACAAAATGGGGTGGAATCTGCAAAGATTCCACCCCATTTCTATTCTTTCAGACACATATTTATGTTTCTGAAAATTCTCTTTATGTCTTTATTTTTGTATATATCATATCTGTTGTCAGCTAATTGGTTATTGCAAATATACAAAATAAAAAGAGGAAAGTCAATAGCTCTTTAAAATTTGATGTGATACAACACATGTCTGCACAACGGATGTTCACCAGGGACAAGCGGATGATCGAATTCCCTCACTCGTTCCATTCCTATTTTTTGCATTACACGTTCTGACCGTTGGTTGAGAAGGGAAGTAAAAGAAAAGAGTTCTTTTATATCCGTTTTATTGCGCGTATACTCCAAGCATGCATTTGCAGCTTCAGGAGCATAACCCTGTCCCCAATATTCGTGTGCTAACCGCCAGCCTATTTCTATGCCCGGAGCAAAGTCAACATCAAATGTAATCTGATGTAGTCCGGTATAGCCCATAAAAGCATGATCTTCTTTTCGTTCTACGGCATACAAACCGAAGCCACAGGTTTGGAACTCATTTTGAATACGCTGATAAAAGGCAAATGATTCTTCCGATGACAATGAATTAAGAAAAAACTCCATCACATTCGGATCGGCATTCATACGGGCAAAA
>QWCK01003617.1_pt1 | contig 16582 bp, 17 predicted proteins | sample 1972571 | NCBI WGS metagenome assembly QWCK01 (sample SAMN09866710, study PRJNA288562) | Human gut metagenome isolate term2_stool, whole genome shotgun sequencing... | isolation source: gut | host: Homo sapiens | place: USA: California
AGCCCTCGTCGATCTCCATGCAGCAGGCTGCGACATCATCACGATTACTCAATACCTGCGGCCCTCTCCGCTGCACCATCCAGTCGATCGGTGGGTGAAACCAGAGGAGTTTCTGGCCCATGCGGATCTTGCCCGCCGTATTGGTTTCCCAGGGGTAATGGCAGGGCCTCTGGTGAGGTCAAGTTACCGCGCCGGCCAACTTTACGCGCAAGCGATGCAACACCTCGGTCGGCCTTTGCCTCCGCAGCTCCAGCATCTTGCCGACAGCAAGGGTGCCTCGCAGGAAATACATAATCTCATCCATCGCCTACACTAGAACTATCGCATGAGCAGCTGAGCTCATGGCAAACACGCGTTCACTGCGTGGCACTGCGCCTGTTTGCCACCTATGTCCCATGCACCGCACTGATTGAGGGAGAGTAATGGCTAAGAAGGACAAGCCGCTGGCCGAAATGACCAAGGAAGAGCGGAAAGAAGCCCGCCAGGCTAAGCGCAAGGGCCGTATTAACACCATCAAACAGGTGTGGACCGCCTTTAATATGCAGCGCAAAGAGGACAAATGGCTGCTCCCCATCATGATTGCTGTGCTGGTGGCCGTCCTCCTTGTCGTCGTTCTTGTGACCTACTTCTTCATGAATGGGTCCTGGGTGACCTGGCTCTTCATGGTTATCGCCGGTATCTTGCTCGGTGTCATGCTGGATATGGTGATCTTCACCCGTCGTATGACCAACAGCCTCTACGCGAAAGCAGACGGTCAGCCTGGCATGGCTGGGTGGGTTCTCTCCCAGCTGAAGGGCACCTGGCGTGTCCAGCAGACGGTGGCAGGTAACACCACTTTGGATGTTGTGCACCGAGTGGTTGGGCGCCCTGGCGTCATCCTGGTCGGGGAAGGTAACCACGCCCGACTGCGCGGATTAATGCAAGGCGAAAAGCGGAAGCTGGCCCGCGTTGTAGGAGATACCCCCATCTACGAGATTTATGTTGGCCATGGTGAAGACGAAGTGGAGATGAAGAAGCTTGAGCGCACCATCAAGCGCCTCCCCAAAAATATTGACCGTGACAAGGTCGACTTCATCCAGCACCGTCTGGAGTCTCTGGCGGCAAAGTCCGGCATGATGGGAATGCCCAAGGGCCCCATACCGGCCGGCGCCAAGGTGCGTAATGTGCAGCGCTCTGCCCGGCGTCGCACACAGCGTTAATCCGCCCATGCACACGGATCGGTAGCTCTGCGCGCATAACCAACTACTGGCCCTTCCCTCCACTCTTCTCACGACCGCTGTAGGAACTCCCCCAGAGTCACTACAGCGGTTGTGGCATATATGTACCCGTCAGTGCAGGCCAGAGCCTATTTAGGGATAAGTAAGGCGACGGCAACCCTTTCTTAACCGAAAAAGCGGTTGCGTAACACATCGGAAACACGACCTTGACTCCCGAGCAACACCTCTCCTTTAGAGTTGAGACATCACCGGACAAAAGCCGGTCTCAACCAAGGAGAATTTACCGTGGGATTTACCAGCCCTCAAGAAGTTGTCGATTACATCAAGGCTGAAGAGGTCGAACTCGTCGATATTCGCTTCACCGACCTGCCGGGTATGGAACAGCACTTCACCATTGACGCTGCTGATTTCACCGTGGAAGCTATGGAAGAGGGCCTCGCTTTTGACGGCTCTTCCATCCGCGGCTTCGCCACCATTGACGAATCCGACATGTCGCTCCTCCCCGACCTGTCCCGCGCCCGCCTCGACCCCTTCCGTGAGGCCAAGACCCTCAACGTGGAATTCTTCGTCCACAACCCCCGCACCCGCGAACCCTACAGCCGTGACCCCCGTAACGTTGCGCGCAAAGCGGAAGAATACCTCATTTCCACCGGTATTGCCGACACGTGCTACTTCGGTGCTGAGGCGGAATTCTACGTCTTCAATAGCGTCCGCTACGCCACCGAGATGAACACCGGTTTCTACGAGATTGACTCTGAAGAAGCCTGGTGGAACCGCGGCAAAGAACTCGACCTCGACGGCACTCCCAACCGTGGCTACAAGTCCCGTTTCAAGGGTGGATATTTCCCGGTTGCTCCTTACGACCACTACCAGGATCTCCGCGACCAGATGTGCCGCGACCTGCGCAGTGTTGGATTCACGCTGGAGCGCGCCCACCACGAGGTTGGTAACGGTGGCCAGATGGAAATCAACTACCGCTTCGATACCCTTCTCCACGCCGCAGACGATGTGCAGCTATTCAAGTACATCATTAAAAACACCGCCTGGAAGAACGGCCTCACCGCTACCTTCATGCCGAAGCCGCTCTTCGGAGACAACGGATCGGGTATGCACGCCCACATGTCCCTCTGGATGGACGGCAAGCCCCTCTTCTACGACGAGAACGGCTACGGCGGTCTTTCCGATCTCGCCCGCTACTTCATCGGTGGCATCCTCGAACATGCGGCCGCAGTGCTGGCCTTCACCAACCCCACTATCAACTCCTACAAGCGTCTGGTGAAGGGTTATGAAGCCCCCGTCAACCTGGCCTACTCCCAGGGCAACCGCTCCGCCTGCATACGTATCCCCCTCACTGGTAATAACCCCAAGGCCAAGCGCATCGAATTCCGCTGCCCTGACCCCTCCTCCAACCCTTACCTTGCCTTCTCTGCCATGCTGATGGCCGGCCTGGATGGCATTAAGAACCGTATCGAGCCGATGGCCCCCATTGACAAGGATCTCTACGAGCTACCTCCGGAGGAAGCCAAGAACATTCCGCAAACCCCGGGTACCCTCGATGAAGCTCTTGAAGCACTGGAGAAGGATCACGACTTCCTGACCGAGGGCGACGTGTTCACCGAAGATCTCATCAACACCTGGATCAACTACAAGCGCACTGTGGAGCTCGACGCCGCTCGTCTGCGTCCTGCCCCGGTGGAGTTCGAACTGTACTTCGACTGCTAACAGGCACGGCATATTTGCACAACTGACCTGCGGTTATTTGCATAACTGCTAGGCAAGGGTGAACCCCTCGACTTTTCGCCAGAATTGTCGAGGGGTTCGCTATTTTTATGCCCAATTTGGGCGGTTTTCAACTCGATTGGCCCTGTCCTTACTTGCTTCACGGGCTAGTTTCAGTACTTGACCACGACTTCTATGCCACGGCCCCCTGAAAAGTTCCAGGAAGACTCATAACCTCTTATGCCGCCTCGCCAATCTGAGGAGGGGCGTTCGCGCCCGCGATGTCGAGAATGTCCTCGCGCGGGCTACCCTTGCGCGGGCGCCCACCCCGAGGTGGTTTCGGACCAGGACCTTCGTCCACTTGTCTGCAAAGGTAATCCATTGCCAACAAGGCGTTGGTCCCAGCAACCGCTAGACCAATGAGGAGCATGAACGCGCCCACGCTTCGCATATAGCGTTTTGTCCGCCCGCCCTTACCAATAGCGACCAGGCTTTTCAGACTGTGGTTTCGTGCCTCGATAATGTTGCGGGGCTTACGGTAGAGCTTTTCCCACTCTTTCGTATAGGCGGGAGGTCCCTACTGCACGTACTTATGGAAGCGGTCATGCTCGTGGATACTCACCAGCTCAGAGGCTTGGGAACAACTCTTGCCGGAGGTGTTCACCTTGTCCAGGATGTGCCTCGGTAGTGGCATGGGTGGTCGACCGAGCGCGGTCTTCTTAGCTGCTGCTTCGCGGGCCCGCTGGTTGCCGGCCCTTAGTAGGCAGAGCACCTTCCCGGACAGTGCGGGACACTCGAAGCGTTGAGAGCCGTCGGCACGCTTTTCTTTTACCGTGATTTGCAGGGTCTTGCGACGCGCGGCCTGGCTTCGCGCTCAGTGTCGCTCATAGCCTCGTTCTCGTGAGCTGCCTTGGGATAATATAGCAGGTCCTCAAACCCAGCAATACACGGGCAGTAGGCTTGGCCCGCGACCTGAGTAATGCCCTCCACGTCGGCGGTAATTCCGAGAGCTTCGGGACGGTTGGGGAGGTCTCCGATAATATCCCAGTCTTCAAATCGGACTGGGCGCTGGTATTCTTCGACCGCAGAACCTGGCAAGTAAATACGGTCACCAATAAGGTAACGCCTCGGCAAACCTGTCTTCTGGAAAACCGCCAATGCCTGCAAGCCGTTCTCACCAACACGACGACCAGGCTTGTCCAAGGACACGCCCACAATAGGTGCTAGAACGTCTTCGCCAAAACATCCACTGAAAGGAGCGACAAGAGTTGCGTCATAACCGAAGACCGTCCTAACCGACTTATGTATGTCTGGGTGGTCACCATTGTGGTTGCCAAAGCGCACCCATTTTCCTGCGTCTGGATGTGAAGGCATACGCTTGGACTGCTCCGTTGGACCGTAAGTCAACGCCTCAATGACCGTCGCGTCGAGAACGACGTCACCTTCATAGTCATCAAAAACGTCGTCACCTAGCAATCGCGCGGACACAACCGCCAGTAGGAAACAAAATACGGACCCTCGAATCTTGCGCTGCTTAATGAACTCGGGGTCGCGGGTCGCTTTAATAGTTTCATATACGTCCTTGTTTAACCGCGTCCACTTGGGATTTTCGGGGTACGGCTCAAGGCTCGCAATGACCCTGCGCTGGAGCGTATTGCGGTAACGGTGGTACCACTGCTTGTACGTGCCACGGCAGAAGTCCTCGTCACGCAGGCTAATAGCGTCCCATGCCTTCTTGTCGAGACGCCTGGTGAGAATGTCAGCGGTGATAGAGAGGTTCATGGGTAGCTGCATGAGCACCGGCGACAGCGCGAGAATGAGCGCTGCCCGCGCGGAAATGTGAGACGGGCGCCCACCTGGTCCTTGGGTTACGGTGTCTGCCTCGTACCAGTCTTCGCACTGTTCGAGTACACCGGAGATGTCCACAATGCGCGCAGCAATGTCAATGAGGTCGAGGCTGACTTTACCCTTGTCGGGCAAGGTGATAGATTCCAACTTCTTGTTCTTCTTGGTGCTCATGTGGCTCACCTCCTTTCTTCGTGTTCGCCAGTGGTGTTTCGTGCTAGCTAGTTGTTGCTGACCAGGCGCAGTGCGGGCCGGCGGGTCATGGTCTCGGTTCCGTCTGAGTTAAGCGCGTTGTGGTTGCCACGCAGAAGCTCTCGTGCTTGCTTCCCTTGTGTGTCCACTTCCGGCAGCCATGACGTGAAATGTTGGAGGGAGGCTAGACCCGCGGCGCGTGCGACAACAGCCTCGGGGACGAACTCGCGCAGAAGGCCGACGACCCATGTCGTGCGCAGACGCCCCGGGAGTCGAGTCGGACATGCTCGGGCTTGCCGATAGGCGTCAAAATGGCGGCCACTGACTCGGTGGTGGCGTGTGCGCGTTGCGGAAACGGAACCAATGAGTTGGAGCTGGGCAGCGCGCGCACTTGGTCCGCAACGACCTGTTCCCATTCGGTGCGTACCAGCACGGTTATCGTCCCAGCATCTCGGTAGCCGCCGACAGTGACAAGGACGCCGGAAGCGTCGACTGTCACGTGGTTTCGAGTCAGTGTCGCCATTTCTTTCGAGCGCAGTCCCACCCCTAGCCCCAGTGCCAGGTAGGTGCGTGCGCCTGCCCGCTAGTAGACGGTGCCGAGCGAATACGACCATTGGACGAGTTGACGTTGCTCCTCCACCGTGTAGGGTGCGTCGGGAGTTTCGTAACCGTAGGCCACGGCAGTATCCCCGAACGGCCACTCGGGTTTGAGTTTTGCCCCAGTGCTACGAGCACGAAGGGACGTGCGCCCTTCACGCGGGTCGTCCGAGGGCTTATCCCAATGGCGAATTCAATGGTTGCCGGGGACAGCACACCTTGGACGGTAAGTTCTGCTCCCAGGTGTTCGACGGCAACGGTGGCCGTTCAGGCAAGTGCGAGCGTGCGTTTCGTAGAGACTCCGCAGATACGGCTGCTGGAACGAGGTGGTTAAGAGCAAGTGGGCGGACAAAGGGCGCGACGACCTGCCACTGCGCAAAAGAAAGTGCGCGTGGTCAGCAGTCCTGGACAATGCGAGCAAAGTCAGGCATGACAAAACCTTCGTGTGCCAGGTAGCTTTCCTGCTGCCAACTGCACGCTCGGTGGTGGACGAGCCGAGCAGAGGTGGTGGTGCAGTAGGAAAAGGTCTGGCACGAAACTAGAAGCGGTGTTTCTTGAAATAAAGATACTAGGCCCGTATAGCTACTGACCAGGCCCAATGGCATGGGCTGTCACTTCCAGGGGCGCCGTGTCATGACTGGCCTCCGGCAATAAGGCGCAAATGTGGACGTGGCGTGTTCGAGGGGAGCGGAGTGTCTTGACTGCTTACTAGACGTAGCCTCTTAACCGAAGCCGCAGGTTGCGACAGTCTCGTTGCAGTTTGTGGATGTTCTAGCTCAGGCAGCGGTGCAATAGTCGCCAGCGCTTTGTGCGACATTCCCAGCAACAGCCCTGTAGACAGCGTGAACGTGCGTGAGGCATCAAAGCAGCGCAAAACCGTTGCGCGTGGGAACGCTAACACACCTCCTCCACTGTCGCACCGTCAGCCAACTGCGCGGTCGCCCAAGTCGCCTGGAGGATGGAGGGTGTAAGGGAAAAAGATGACGGCTTATCGAGTCCCGTTAGCGGGTTGTTCGTTTTCACAACACGTCCCTCCACTAGAGACAGTTGCGCAAGGACGGCCCGAACCTCAGCCCGAGCCTCCAGCGTGTCCCCCTTCACCATTACATACGCGCCGTCACGGCTGACGTCTTCCCCCTTCACCTGTGACAAGACACGCATGGATAGGCCAACACCATAGGCTAACGCGACGGTCGCGCACACCGTGCGCGCCAAGAGCGGAGAAGGCACGGTTTTCACCCGGGCAAATGCGTCCGCTACCTGTTGTCCGGTGAGCGGTTGTCGGCCTATCTGCTTCTGCACGTTTCGTCCCAAAGAGGGTGGCACGGCAGACGTTAGTTCCCACTGAGACACCGCCCCTTCCCACCGACCTACTGCCGAAAGTCGTGAAGAAAGATTTCTTAGAGACGTAATCTTGGACTTCTGCACTTCGCCAAGCCACCACCAAGCAAGCTCACGACTCAACAATGATTGGATATGCACCTCAGCGTCGGCAAGGTCCACTCCCCTAGCCCCTGAAACTTCCGGAAAGAAACGCGACAACAAGGCACCAATACTCGTCAATTCCCGCTCGTTACGAATACCATCCCGCCCGCCGGTACAGTGAGCCACCTCAACTCCTAAGACCAGCAAACGACGCACATGCACCAAGACTTGCCGTTCCGCCCCGAGACGCGGGCAATAGCGCTTCGCGTGAGCAAGCAACTTCGCGTAGTTGTCGACACCGTGAACACTACCCATTTACGCCACCACCTTCGGGCGTGGCGACGCGACCTGACTCGCTCCAGCATTTAGCGTGAAAGTATGACCGACAACGACGCTTATGCAGGTAAGACCCCGAAGGAGCTTTACCCTGGCTGGCCGGACAGTCGCTTGCCCAAGCTGGAGCCGGCCCACCAAGTCATTGAAGACTCGGCTGCCAACGTCTTTCGCCGCTACCGCAACAACACGCTCAAAGAGTTCGCCGAAGACACCGGCGTGAGCGCGTCGACTATTTCCGACTTGACGCGCGGTAATGCGTGGCCGAGTGCCCTCACCGTTGCGCGCCTGGAGGTAGCGGTGCGGTACCCGTTGTGGCCGAGAAAACATGTCCATACCCCCAAGCCAAAACCACGGGAAGCCAAACCCATAAGATTCCGCAAAAATTCTTACGATCCTTCGTCCCCTGACGCCCAGGCGTCCTTTTTGGGTTTACCGGATAGCTCCGTGAGACCGTTTTTCCGGTGCGCCGGATTACGCCCTCCCCCCACCGGCACTGTTTGATTCCCACCCCAACGACCCCAGCCACTACAGTGAAAACTATGACCACGCCCGCCACCCCAGGGCGCGGGCGCACCTCACGCCCCGCCCCGAACGCGCTCTACCCCGCCTGGCCACACGACCCCACCTGCGTCGGCGCTGACGCGCTCGTGCAGACTTTCGTCGCGAACCTCGCCGCGGTGGTCGAGTCGAACCTCACTACGGGAGTGTCCCAAGCAGAACTATGCAGGCGCGCAGAGGTCGGCAAGGCGGCACTGACGAAGATTCTCCAGGGCGCAGTGTGGCCCGATTCGCGCACCGTGGCGAGGTTCGAAACGGCGGTCCAGCAAAGGCTGTGGGTGAGGCCGGGTGACAATGTTCCATTGCCGGGGTCGCTTGGCAGCGGAAACAGTCCACTATCGAGTTAAGAACCGTTACCACAAAGTGTTCTGCGGGACGTACTCAACCTCTGCCCTTTGGATAATGATTCGGAAATATGGGCAGCGGCCATTGATACTTAAGTCCCTACCATCATCCCCCTTGCGAAACCTCACGATTCTAAATTGCTCGGGATTGTACTTATGGAGAAAGGTAATGGGAACACCCATCAATCCAAAATAATCGCTAGGAATATCCTTCGTTTTATTCACATTAATGCCGTCTAAATTGTCATACTTTGGATAAAAGGCTTCGCTTCCAAAATATGTTTTGGCAAGTGGTAGAGGTTCGTGTCGATTCTCGTGATCCAGGGTGGTAAGCCACAAGGCGTTATTTGTAGAAACGATTCGATTCCCCGCTTCATCAATTCGTGCCTCGGTGCCATATAAGTCGTAATGGGCAGGAACAATAAAGCCAGAAACCCCTCGACCTAGATGTACCCCAAGCCACATTTCGTTTCGTTGTATCCGCGGGAAGACCTCTTTATAAGTAATCGCGTTTACATTGGCTATGACTAGGAAATCTTTCTGATACGCAAACATCAACGAAACGAAGTCACGGAAAAGCGAAAATGGGGGGTTTGTAACTACAATGTCCGCTCTTTTCAGAAGTTCAAGACACTCTCCCGATCTAAAGTCGCCGTCACCAACGAGTTCACCATTCTGACTTTCGCCATTGCTGTCGAGTATCGCAAACGTCCCATTGCATTTTCCGTCATTTGCATATCCCGTCGCAATCAATTCCTTTAGTCCCAACTTGTGAAAATTGTCCCTAAAGAACGACACAAAATTACTAATTTTGGGGTCATCACAATTACAGTAGACCGTTTTACCTCGAAATTTCTCTTGATAAAATCCCAACTCAGCGTCAATATCTTTCCGTTGAGTATAGAACTCATCATTCTTTCCCCCCTTAGCCTTGCGCAGTTGATCCCCGCCCCCGGTCCTCACTGCTCGCCCCCTACAACAGACAATTGATTGAACAAGTCACTTGCGAGTACGCGAAGAGAGGTTTTTGCAACGTCAAGCAGAATTGTGAACATCTCCTCACTGTCCCACTCTTCACCATCACCCTGGGTAAATATGGAAGCGGACTGGAGCATAAACGTATTGCCATTGCTTGCGACAACTTTGTTTTCACATAAGTTCATATTGATTGGCTGCCCGAAATTTGCCGCAGTCAAGCGGTCAAGACGATTAAGCATTCCACTATCGTGGTTCAAAATCACTGTACGGCCGTCGGGTCTCGCGACCGTTAGGGTTTGGGTGAGAAAGTTTGTACCCTCCAAGAACAGCACGTAGGGAAAGTGAGATTCAGAAAGCATGAAGTTTGCCATTTCGGCTATATTCTTGTGGGACCTTTCGATTGCATTACCGGCAGCCATGAGGTCTTGGTCCTTCTTTTTCCCCACCAAGATGCCGGCCCGAATATTTTGTAGATCTTTCCCTTGATATTTTGCCTCTGAGATAGCGACCACCCGCCAGTCGCCATCATCATCTTTTACTTCAATAAGCCCTCCGTCGGGAATTACGCTTGCACTAGGTACAAACAATGTTTGTCCCAACTCTGGATCAACTCTTTGGAGCGCTTCGTTTATCTCAACCTTTGTCACCTTTTTTCGGTGCCGAAATTCCAGTTGAGGGTACTCGGACTCAAGTTGACCCGTGACAAGCTTTGAAACCTCGAATACGTTAAGGTCGTGACGCTTCGCAATCTCTCCGAAAATCCCAGTTACACCCTCAGACAGTATATGTTGCGCAGTCAAGCGACTCGATTGACCTTTCCCAGCCAAAGTTTCCCTCTCTCCATGTCTTCGCTTTCAAAATGTAAGATTACAACCAACACGTCCCCTCCTAGCTCACCACTCTACGGCTATTGCCCATCCGGTGTAAGTCATAAGGACACTGACAGACAACGTTTTCGATGCACTGACGAAGTAACACTTTTCCTGCCCCAAACCCCAGCTAAGAGCGTAAGTACCCACTAGAATTTCCGAATATGACTGCATTGGCGATTAGACCTGGATACGAGAAGGTGTGGGTTCGCGGTCGCCCCACCCGCCGCACCGAACTCAAAGAAGAGTTTCAGGCCAGTATTATCCACGCCATTGCGGGAGCCGCAGGGTGCGTTGCAAAAACCGAGAGTATCGACACTGGCATTGACATCACCGTCACCCATGAGACGCAGGGTGTTCGTGATCGGAAAACGATCAATCTGCAACTCAAATGCACCGAAAAGGGCAGCGCCAACGACGAGTTCGTCAAGGTGAAAGTTTCCAAGCAGCGCTACGACGACTACCGCTTCGAGGGTAAGAACGAACCGCTCATTCTCGTCGCCCAACTCGTTCACCCGGACATGGATGAATGGGTAGGCCATGAGGATGCACTCACCAAACTTAGTGCCCGCAACTATTGGGTCAACCTCACGGGTGAAAAGCCGTCCAACGCGGCCGACAACGGCGACGTTATCGTCAAAGTTCCGACAACTAACGTTTTCGACGACGCGGCACTCGTCGAGCTGTTCGCCCTTCACCGCAGAGGGGAGCTTCGACTATGAATAACGCACCCTTGGACATCCAGGCTCTTGAACTGACGTTGACCGAGCTGGCGTGGGTCAAACAAGCCGACAGCGACAACCCGCACATGTCGCTGTGGGTCCCGTCCCCTACAGCGAAACTCGAACCAGCGGTTATTCGAGAAGAGGCTGGAGTCTTCCTTCCCCACAATCCCGAGGCACCCGACTTCCAGCGAATCATCCACCGGGCACTTACCGAGTTGGCGGACCTCAGCGCCGTCAATGTCGTCGAAGAATTGTCGACCTCGCAGCTTCGTCTTAAACGCGCCCTCGACAAGTTCGTCGTGTCGGCCGACGGGCCGGCGGTGCGTAGCGGTGTCGTCGACTGGCGTATGGGAACACGCCTCGTGGAAGGCCTGGGAGAAGTGCTGAAATCTGGTGCCCGAGTCAGCCACGCCCCTAAGCGCTGGTACCAGGGTTCTCACCGCGTCATTGCCGACAACTACCTGGACTCATGTCTCATGGGCCAAACGGAAGTCGGCAGCTACGTTGTCAAAGCCTTCGTCCCAGCGACTGCTGCCCTGTCTATTAGCAACAGCGAAAAAATGAAGAAACACTCCCAGGTGTCATCCCGCGAAGTCACCGAGACGGTGTTCGCTTCGGTGCAGGCAACAAAGGAAATCCTCGAAGAGTTCCACAAAAACAAAGATCCCGATGCCTTCGAATGGGCAATGCCCCAGGGAGTGTCCGTCGAAATGCTGACTGGTTTCCGAAACCTCATTGGCATGGACGAGACGGAAATCTCGGTCGAGTTCATTAAGACCGAAGCTGACGAACCGTCCGTCGTGTCGTCCCGCGGGGCGGTTGTTCTCGAACCTACGTTAACCGAGGCCGTGGAAGTTGGCATTGCGACCTTGAAAAAGGCACCTCAACCCACCGAAATGGTCGTGGCAGGTGAAGTCATTGGACTCATGCGCCAGTGGGACGAACCGGACTCGCGACGGATCAAAATGCGAGGGACGGGGGGACGAGGTGGCAAGATGCGCGTGTTTACCGTTCACCTCAACGAATCCGACTATGCCAAGGCGTTAGAAGCGCACGGTCGTGGCGTGTTCCTTGAGGTCAGTGGTGTCGCCGTGAAAGCAGAGTTTCTTGAGGTGCGGGGTGTTGGAGTAACCAACGCGCGAGTCAGCGGAGAAAGCGAAACGGAGGCACGAGGCGGCTCATTGGAGCAGTTAGACCTTTTGCGAAACCACTAGGTCGGAGACATCTTCGCAAACAAGACTCACGGCCTGCCATCGGGGGTTTTGTCAGGCCGTGAATGGGCCACGCAATCAAGGGGCCTCTTTCTCGCACCCGTAGCGCTCGGGGGGTCCGCTTGCTAGGTGCATCACCACCATAGTCCAGGACGCATTGTCGTGCAGCACATAATCTCGAAATCGAGCGTGTCCTCAATGTTTTCGCCACAGACCGGCATTGAAACACACTGACCAATCGAGTTCCCCACGAGTCTCGGCCCCCAACGCGCACGAAAAAAGACCCAGGACCTGCAACATGGCCAGCCATGAGCACCCACCACACTCATTCAACCCGTCCATCCGCCAACCATCAGACCGCAACCGCTACTGCCCCTCTCCAACTGCGGTTCTACATTGACCGCGAGCAAATTTCAGCGCTCACCCGCTTCGTAGACCGTTGCCCACACTCGTTCCGCGTCCTCGGTTCGGACGGGCAGCACATGCCACCCGTGCCACAGGTCGGGTCTATTCCGACACTGTATTTGATGCTGGTGCGTAAGTTATGTGTTTAACCTCGAAATCCCTTGATTTACAGGGATTTACGCCTTTCCGCGGAGCTTCCGTCACTGCTTTCCGTGGCGGTTTTTGTATGATTTTGGGGCTTTTCTGTGGCTCTTGCCGGTGTGTCTGTTTACGTTTTTCGTACCCCTTGGCGAGCAATCGTTAAAAGGTGTCAGCAATCGTTAAATTGTTTGAAGAATCGTTAAAAGGTTTACAGATTGCGAATTATCTGACTAACACTCCAATAATGAACGCCTGGATTACCGATATGATTGGTATTAGCAAAAAGGGTACAAACAAGAAATGTTCCCAAATCGCCAAGTGCTTCATCCAATTCTTAAATTCATAGTCCTTGTGCCCCTCTGTGCCGGGAATAACAATTTTGCTCTTATATTTTCCTTGAAATAACAGACAATCTAACAGCAAAAAATCTCCTGCATTTAAGATGCTCCACTGGATATAGCTCATCCAAAACAAGTTCCAAAAACCAATAATTGGGGAATGCATAAGGCTCGCGACCGAATAAACAAAACATATCCCAACGAGGCCGATAGTGAATATGAGATTTATCTTTTTCTCTTGCGTTGTCATTGGTAAAGGAGCTGCCTTTTGAATGGCTTTTGGATAAGAGTCCAAAAACCATCTTGGATTGATCAGTGCCAAGCTTGCGACAGCCCCATTAAAAATTGCGGCGATCGCCACGCCGTCAAGTATTGCTCGTAGGATATCCATCAACTTTTATCTTTCTCATTCCATAAATCCGAATCCAAAAATTCTTTTACAAACGTCAGATACGCCTCCGTGTTTTGCGTCATCTCCCCGCAGTGCCTATAGCCTTGCCAGATTTGTATTTCCGCTTTGGGATAATGCTACTTGATACTTCTTTTTGCGTGTCCAAGATTCGGATCTTTGTCCGAAAATGGTTTCATTCTCTTGTGGCTTCAACAGGCGGGTAACCAGGTGAACAACAGAACGCGGGGCAAAGAACTCACCAGCCTTTTGTCCAGCGTCATCAGCGAACCTCTTGAGTAGGTATTCGTATGCTGCACCCATCAGGTCACCCGGCGCGTTCTCACGGTCAAGGGAGACTTCATCAAAGGGCTTCAAAAGTCCCTTAAGTGCTGCTTCTGGCAATCGCTCTTGGTTGGCATAATGCACATCGCCAAAGATGTTTGCTAGACGGTCAGTGTTTGCCTGTGAAATCCTGTCCATGGCGTGCTTAACGCGGATACCAAGATAGGTGGCGGGGTTGGGCTTATTATTCTTATCCTCTTGGATACCCTTTGGAACTCCCTCATTACGGAACACCTGTGACCAGCGGGTGCCGTCAGGCACGGTGAAGATGTGATAGTCAGCTTCTACCTCTGCTAAAGCTTCTTCACCAAGATCCTGCCCCGCGTAGTCATCGAGAAACTTCTGGTGTTCTAGTTCCCAGTTGTCGCTAATCCACTTCCAGAAAAGAACCGGAAAGACGTAGTTCTTGTAGTCTGCTGCATCCATTGCTCCACGCAGAGAGTTTGCGGCTTCTTAGAGCTCGGATTCTAACTTCGCTTGCGTAACTGCCATTATACTTACCTATCTCTTGAATTTGACTTATAGATTCTTATTATGCTATCGGAAAGTGAAAACTGCGCGAAAACAGCTTCCATCAAGGTCTTTATCATCTCAACTTATATCGGTCGTGAATTCACCAGACATCCCCCAATTTCGCGCACATGAGCGATTTAGCACGCCTGTTCCAAATATTTCACCCTAATGTCGGGGCGGGAGTCTATGACGTACGGCACCGGATTGGAGGTGAAAAATCAGTGGTAGAGATTAAGTTCAATAAGGACTTTGGCAAAGTTCCTAGACATAAGGCGAACACTGCCAACAGGAACATTCAAAAGACTATGGAGTCTAACAAGACTCTTGACCAAAAAGTGAATGCGATTGTCCGCGAGTTCAACACCGCCTATAAAAGCACTGGACTTGAGAACTTCGGTGACACACTCAAGGACACCATCAAGAAGATGGTGAAAGATGGTGGCGCGCCGCGGCAGTATGCCCATACCTTGTACAAACAACTCGACAAGCTGTTTTCGCTGGTGCTCGGTCAAAGATCTTCATGCTCTCACAAAACACTCCCCGCTAGTCGGTATCGGATTTCTCAGTCCACTAATGGGGAGTAGTTCATGCTACCGGGGTACGAGGTTGCGCGGCTGTCCGGGCCACTGGAGCTGGTCGAGGAAGGCGAGGACCTCTTCGTTGATGGCCCCGAGTGTTACCTCACTGTCGGTGGTATCGAGGCCGCGGTCGAGGAGGTTGGTGACAATCGGGGTCACACGGCTCAGGTCCGTCATGCCCAGGTGGCCGGAGCCCGGCAGGTAAACCACCCGATCCTCCGGACCGTCGGGCAGGGCCACCTCGGTGTGTGCAGGACCCTCCAGCATATCCTTGGCCACGTCGGAGTAGAAGTACAGGATCGGCACCGGATAGGGCCCCTCTCCTTCGCCTGCGACCGTGATGCACTCGAGGGCGACCACGTCGACGACGTCATCGCGCTCGCGACCGAGCGCCAACGCGCTGGCCCCGCCCAACGAGTGGCCCATGGCGACGACCTCGTCGTGCGGGAGCTGGTCCAGGACCGCGTCGAGGTCAGCGAGGCGAAGTTCGATCCAGTCCTTCTGCAGGTCGACGGACATCTGGATGTCGTCGGAGTTCTGGATGTCGAGAGCTCGTCCAGGAACTGCTTGTCGGGGGGTGACGATGGTGCCGTCGGAGAGCCGGGTAAACATCGTGTGCTTCGAATGGGCGACGGAGGCGACCCGGTAGCCGTGGCTGGCCAGCTCTCGGAAGAGAGACTCGTTGTTGTACATCGTGCCGTTCGCGCCGTGGGAGAAGACCACAAGTGGGCCGATCGGCTCCGTGTCTCCGGGCTCCCAAATGCCGACAGGCAGCTCGCGGGTGCCATCGTCGGCCGTGGCCATGGACGGTATCGGGGACGGATAGGTGACGAACTCCGTGCGGGTGGCCACCTCGTGCGGGCCCGTCGTCGGGATCGCGCCTAGCCTACTCTGACCTACTAAGGGGGAATCTGAAGGGAAAACGAAAGGTAGTGTTGTGGAAACGGAGACATCAGGCTAGATGGTCCGCAATGGTCAGGGAGTTTCGCAAATGTCCCGGCGCTATGTGTTGGTGGAGAAAACGACTCCACACCACCCACCCAGAAGTAAATAAATACTAGTTTGGCGTTGTCACCGCTAGATTTTTCTCTAGCGCGACAACGTTATTCATCTGTCCAGTTACAATATTTCCGCAGGAAATGACTGTTAATCTGAAACAACGAGAAAGCCTCCACTGCTTCTTTTCAGACATCTGGGAACATATGCTCTTCTCACAAAAGTAGCCCCCGCAAACGTTGCGGTAGCGGGACACGTTCCACTCCGCTATGAAGATGAAGCCTACGCCAAGTATCTGGCTGCAGTTGGTGTATCCACTACCCTGCATCGTAATAGCAGATTCATGTCACTCCACCGTCAATAGTTTCTGGGTGTGGAAGGATGCTCAGCGGGCGATGGATGAAGCCGTTGGCGCACTCCGTCTGAGCTTGTGGATCATGGACTAGAACGCTTGATCTTCCTGCGCTAACATCTGCTTCTCCAGTGTCAGTAAGGCGACCTTGGTAGGCAGTCCTCCGCGGTAGCCGCCAAGGTCGCCGTTTGCGCGGATAACCCGGTGGCACGGTACAAGAATCGGCAGCGGGTTCGCCCCACAGGAAGCCCCCACCGCGCGCATAGCGTGAGGGTTTCCGATGGCCTTCGCAACCTCTTTGTAAGAGCATGTTGAGCCATACGGAATATGCCGAAGCTGCCGCTGCACCTGCAGGTCGAAGCCGTCGGAAAAGCGCCAGTCGAGGGGAACGTCGAAGCGCAGCCGCTCCCCAGCGAAATACTCCACGAGCTGAGTCTGTGCCGTATCCAGTAGCGAACTTGTTTCCCTAACGGGCACTCCCAGCCGGGAGGCCACCTCAGTGGCCACTAG
>QWCK01003622.1_pt1 | contig 16563 bp, 15 predicted proteins | sample 1972571 | NCBI WGS metagenome assembly QWCK01 (sample SAMN09866710, study PRJNA288562) | Human gut metagenome isolate term2_stool, whole genome shotgun sequencing... | isolation source: gut | host: Homo sapiens | place: USA: California
GGGGGTGGGGTTTGGGGAGGGGGAGGAGAAGCCCTTCTCCAGAAGGGTTCTCCTCCCCCTCCCCAATCTTCATTTCACCCCCCTACCGCTCCGTGCAGCTGACGCAGGGGTCGATGCTGTTGACGATGACGGGGATGTCGGCGAGCTGGCAGTCCTTCATCATGACGGTGAGGGCCTCCCAGTTCATGTAGGACGGCACGCGCCACTTGAGGCGGGCGGGGGTGTCGGTCCCGTTGGTCTGCAGGTAATAGATAAGCTCGCCGCGCGGGGCCTCCGAGCGGGCGACGGATTCGCTTTCCGGGATACGCTCCATGTGCACGGCCAACGGGCCGTCGGGGAGCTTGTCGAGGCACTGGCGGAGCAGGCGGATGGACTCGAACACCTCGCGCACGCGCACCATCGCGCGTGACCAGACGTCGCCGTCCTGTTCTTTGACGATGTCAAAGTAGAGATCGGGATAGACGAGATAGGGCGTGTTCTTGCGCACGTCGATGTCGAGGCCCGAGCCGCGCGCCACGGGGCCGACCACGCCGAGCGCCCACGCATCCTCGCGGGACAGGACGCCCACGCCGCGCGAACGCTTGGCGATCAGGGGATCGGTACGGAACACCTTTTCCACGCGCTTGACCGCTTCTTCGACGGTGTCGAGCCGTTCCAGCATGTACATGGTCAGGCTGTCGTCCATGTCGAACTTCACGCCGCCGATACAGTTCGCGGAAAGGTTCATGCGGTTGCCGTAGATGGTCTCCTTCACGTCCTGCATGTTCTCGCGCACTTCCATGATGTGCAGGAACAGGGACTTGAAGCCCACGTTGTGCGCGAAAATGGCGATGTTGAACAGGTGCGAGGCCACGCGCTTGGTTTCCTCCGCCAGCACGCGCAGGTACTGGGCGCGGGGCGGCGGGGTCATGCCGAGCACGTTTTCGACCGCCATGCAGTAGGTCAGCGAGTGGCTGTTGGAGCAGAGCGAGCAGACGCGTTCGGTCAGCGTCGTGTTCTTGAAGAAGTTGCGCTGCGTCGCCATGCCTTCCATGCCGCGATGGACGTGCCCGGAGGTGATCTCCACCTTGCGGACCGTTTCGCCGTCGACGTCGAGATGGAAATAGACCGGTTCCTCAAGGGCGACGTGCACCGGGCCGATGGGCAGGGAAAAACTGCTGGTCTGGCTCATTCGTGCACCCCCTTTTCCACTTCCTCGCCGGGCTCGGCGTTCACTTCCATGATGCGCTCCCACATATCCTTGGTGCAGGCCCCGTTCATCATGATGGTCAGCGGGATGACCTCGTTGAGGATGCCCTCGTCGATTTCCGGATCGAGGAAGAGGCGCTTGGGGTTGGTGTTGCCGTCGACGTGCACGTCGAACAGCTCCGCGAATTCGCGTTCGTTCCAGTCGGCATTGCGGAACCACGGGGTGATGGTGGGCACGCTGTTCTCGGCGGGGTCCAGCGGGACCGTCACCGTCACCGTGTAGCCGTGCACGTCGAAGTGATAGGCCAGCGTGGTGACGGGCTCGGCGAGCTGCTTGTTCAGCGCGGTGACCGTGCACAGGCGCGCCTCGTGTTTGGCAAGCAGGGCGGCAGCGGCGGGGAGCTGGCCGGCGTTCATGAGCGTCACCCACTCGAAGCCGTTGCCCCAGCTGTCCCAGTTATGCCGTTCTTCGGAAGCCAGCTCCACCAGCCCCTTGACGAGCTCGGGATTGATGGAACGGCTTGACCATGTCGTATTCATGCAAGTTTCTCCTTGCGTCATAGCGGTACGTCGGCTCAGTCGGCGGTGTTGCCCGCCGCCGGAGACGGTTTTTCAGCGGCGCTTTCCGTGCCGGAAGGCGTATCGGGCCGCGTTTCGGCTGCTGCGGAAGCGGCCTGTTCAGCCGGAGGCGTCTGGGCGCTCGGTGCCGCCTTGGAAGCCGCAGGGTCGGACTTGGGCTGTGCCGTAGCTTCCCGCGAGGGTGCGGCTGTTTTTGGGGCAGAGGCCGCCTGAGCGGGAGCTTCCTTTGCGCTTTCCTTGTCCGCCGGGGCCTTTTCGGCCTTTCTCGGCGGAACGAGACAGACTTCCTCGCGGGCGGCCATCTTTTCGAGCTGGTCGATATGACAGGCGCGGTCTTCCTCGACCGCCACGTCGATGCGGCGGCAGTTCGGGCAGAGGTGCGAGATCACGTCCACGTCGACTTCGGAATGCTTGGCGTAGATGCGGTTGAGCACTTCCTGCGGCAGAACGCGCATTTTGGCCCCGCATACGGCACAGTAGTCGTATTTGACCTTGGCGCGGGTGATCTGGGTATATTTTTCCGTGGCCCGGTGGGCGCTGTGCCAGTCGTTGGTGAGGGTGACGGCCTTGGTCGGGCAGTAGTGGCGGCACTGGGCGCACAGGCAGCAGGAGTTGCGCCACACCGTGATCTCGAAGCCGCTGCCGTCCTCGAATTTCGAGATGTTGATGGCTCCGGCGGCGCAGACGTGGACGCACGTGCCGCAGCCCACGCACAGCGCCGGGTCGATTTCGACCCGCCCGCGCAGGCGGTCCGGGGTATACGTTTCTCCGAAGGGGAAGGCGTCGGTCACCGGGCCCTTCTTGAGGTTGTCCCAAAGGATTTTGAGGAATTCCATATCAGCCCTCCATCCTTTCCTGCCAGATGGCGACGGCTTCGAGCACGCCTTCCATGATCGCCTGCGGGCGCGGCGGACAGCCGGGCACGTTGACGTCGATGGGCAGGTAGCGATCCACGGGGCCCTCGATGGAGTAGCCTTCGCGGAACACGCCGCCGCTGATGGGGCAGATGCCCACGGCCACGGTCACCTTGGGCTCGGGGATTTCGTTCCAGACGCGCAGGACCTTGTCCTTGACCCGCGCCGTGAGCGGCCCGGTGATGAGCACGATGTCCGCGTGGCGGGGGCTCCCGCAGTATTTGCAGCCGAGGCGCTCCACGTCGTAACGGGAGATGCAGGCCGTGGTGGCCAGTTCCACGTCGCACCCGTTGCAGGAGCCCGCGTTGATGCGGAACAGCCACGGCGAGCGGGTGGAAAGTTTCTTGATGAGGTTCATGACCGGCCTCCCGTCAGCAGCCAATCCACACCAGGATAAGGCTCAAAAGGGCCAGCCCGGCGGGATACTTGAGGAAAAAGGACAGAGCCTGTTCGATGCGCAGACGCCCCGTGGCGGACTTCACCACGGTCAGGGCGAACAGCATGAACAGCGCGCACTTGACGACGAACCAGACCAGATTGACCGCGGGGATGTCCGAAATCGTGCCGGGGAAGAACAGCACCACCCCGAGCGCCAGCGCCACGACCATCTTGAGGGCCGAGGCCATGTGGAAGAAGGCCAGCAGCACGCCCGAATATTCGAGGAGCGGGCCTTCGAGGATTTCGGTTTCCGCCTCCGGCTGGTCGAAGGGCGGCACGCCGAGCGTGGCGGGCAGGAACATGAGCCACGCGAGGAACGCGGGCCACATGACCGGGGTGAGCCCGAACGAGCCGTGTTCGGCCTGATAGTCCATGATCTTGGTCAGGGAGAACTCGGCCCCGCTGCCGCCGCCCACTTTCATGGCGACCGTCAGCATGATCATAAGCAGCGGAACCTCATAGGCAAGCATCATGATCATCTCGCGGGAGAAGCCGATGCCGCCGTAGGGCGAGCCGGACGAGGAGCCCGCCAGCATGATCGCCATCGCCGGGATGGGGAACAGGTAGAAGATGACCAGCAGGTCGCCCATCTTGGGCAGGCCGTCGGTCACGCCGGGCACGGGCAGCAACGCCGCGCACATGGCGATGCCGCCGAGCGCGACCACGGGGGCCGCGAGGAACGCCCCGCGCACGGCGGAGGTCGGGATGATGACCTCCTTGGTGCTCAGCTTGACGAGATCGAGGAAGGGCTGGATCAGCGGCGGCCCCACCCGGCGCTGGAGCCGGGCTTCGACGCGGCGGTCGCACCCTTTGAGGAACAGGCCCAGCGCCAGCGCGAACAGGCCGCCGGGGAAGACGACAAGGTGGAGAATGCCCACAAGCAGGTCTAGCATGACGGACGCTCCTTGTTGATGCGGCCGTTCCGGCCGAGGGACTGCCGCAGGGCCCGGCAGAGGGACAGGGCCAGCTCCGGCAGGGGGCATGTGGCGCTGCCGGGCTTGTTGCCCGTGCACAGGTTGACCAGCGCCGGGTAGATGGCTTCGGGCGGGATGCGCGAGGCTTCCCGGGAGGCGTCGTGGCCGCAGGCGTGCGGGGGCGCGACGCGGATTTTCACGCGGGAGAGCAGGAAGCGCAGGGCCAGCCAGCAGCCGCCGAAGGCCACGAGCATCAGCACGGCGACCGCCGTGGCGTCCCACGCGCCGGGGCCGGCGGCGAGGCCGTAGAAGGCCACGTCAAGCGACGGCATTCCGTATTCCGCCAGCGCCGCATTGAGGGGCGCGAGCATCAGGCCGGGGAACACGCCGGTCAGGATCACCATGAAGGCCATGAGCAGCATGGGCGCGCGCATGACCCACGGGGCCTCTTCGATATGGTCGAGGTTGCGCCCCGGCTGTCCGAGGAAGACGGCGTGCATGAAGCGGGCGAGGTACGCCAGCGTGATCACGCTGCCGATGAGCGAGATCAGCGCGAGGAGCGGTTCGCCTTCCGCCATGAGCGCCTGATAGATGATCCACTTGGAGGTGAAGCCGTTGGTCGGCGGCACGCCCACGGCGGCCAGCGACCCGATGAAGAAGCAGAACATGGTCACGGGCATCTTGCGGCCCACGCCGCCCAGCTCGGAGATCGTATCCGCGTGGGTGCGCAGCATGACCGCGCCGACCATGAGGAAGAGCAGATCCTTGAAGAACACGTGGTTCGCCATGTGCAGGAGGCCGCCCGCCATGCCGAGGCTCGTGCCCACGGCGACGCCGAGCACCATGTACCCGATCTGGCTCACCGTAGACCAGATGAACACCAGCTTGAGGCTGTTCTGGAGCATGGCCTGCACGGCGCTGTACAGCAGCGTGAACGCGCCGATCCATGCCGTGGCGTACATGACGGCCTGCTGCGAGAAGAGGCCCGCCGTGTCCGGGGATTGCGCGTATACGCTCCCGAAGACGAGGAACAGCTTCACGAGGCCGAAGACAGCGATCTTCAGCAGCACGGAGGAGATGTAGCCGGACACGGGCGTGGGGGCCAGCGCCGGGTGCATCTGCCAGTCGATGCGCAGGGAAACCTGCGCGGCCTTCATACAGAAGCCGACGGCCATCAGGAGCATGATGGAGGTGCCCACGGCGGGAGAAAGGGAGGCGAAGCCCTTGGCCACGCCCGCGAACTCGCCGGTGCCGGTGTAGGCCACGATGAGCCCGATGCCGAGGAACAGGAAGCCCGCGCCCGCCACGTTGAACAGGAAGTACTTGAAGCCTTCCCGCAGCGCTTCGGGCGTGCCCTCATGCGCGATGGCGAAATACAGGGCCCACGAGCTCATGATTTCCCAGAAGGTGAAGAAGCTGAACAGATCCGAACTCGCCGCCACGCCGAGCAGTCCGCCCGTCATGAGCAGGAAGAAGGCGTAGAAGCGCCACTGCGTATGGCTGTGCTCCATATAGCCCACGGCGTACACGAGGTTCACCGTGCCGATGGCGGGGATGAACAGGGCCATGATGAAGGACAGCGTGTCCAGATCCTGCCCGAACGCGAGCACGTGCAGGGTGGTCAGGAACAGGATGGCGGCGGCGCCCCATCCGGCCTTCACGCGGTCCTTGCGGAACCAGATCGGCACGACGGCGCCGATCATGGGCAGGATCACATACACGGGCCAGCCCACGTCGAGCGACGGCAGGGCGGCCGAAAGGTGCCCCGCGCCGGAGCCGAGGTGCGGCATAAGCTCGTTGATGACCGGGGTGACGAGCGACAGGCCCGTCTGCGGGGCCACGCCGAGGATCACGCACAGGCCCGCGAGGATGATCATGGGGACGCGCATGGTCGTGGTGACGCCCTGCACGCGGCGGCGCCCCGCCGGGGCGGGGTCAAGCAGGATCGTGCGCAGGATGCGCATGTAGTAGATCGCCCCCACGAGGCTCGCCGCGATGAGCGCCGCCGCGATGAGCGGCTGCCCGGCGTCCATGCAGGCCACGATCATGAGGTATTTGCTCACGAAGCCGTTGAACGGCGGCAGGCCCATGATGGACACGATGCCGATGCTCATGCAGCCCACGGCCCACGGCATTTCGTGGACGAGGCCAGCGAGATCGGAAAGCTTGCGGCTGCCGACGCGGAAAATGAGGCCGCCCGCGCAGAGGAAGAGCAAGTCCTTCATGATCGCGTGGTTCAGGACATGGGACAGCGCGCCCGCCGCCGCCAGCCACGTGCCGAGGCCGAGGACGGTGAAGATTTCGCCGACCTGCCCCATGGTGGAGTAGGCGAGCATACGCTTGAGGTCTTCCTGCCTGAGGGCCATCCATTCGCCGTAGGCCATCGTGCACAGGCCCATGAACGTGACCATCAGGCCGGGGGCGGTGAGGCCGCCGTAGGTCCCGGTCGAGGCGAGCTCCTTGTAGCCGATGAGCCCGAAGTAGACCGTCACCACGCCGAACACGCCCATCTTGGTGAGCACGCCGGAGAGCGGCGCGGACACGGAGGACGGCGCGGCGGGGTGGGCGTCTGGCAGCCAGCTGTGCAGGGGCACGAGACCGGCCTTGGCCGCGAAGCCGAGCAGGGTGAACACAAGGGCGAACTTGAGCACGTCGTCGGAATGGACGGAGAGGTTGGCGACGATTTCGCCGTACTGCGTGTGGTTCCCGCCGATCATGAAGAAGCCCACGATCATGAGGTAGGCCGCGCTGCAGCACAGCACCACATACTTGATGGCCGCATCGCGCGCCTTGGAAGTGCGTTCCCACGCCACCAGCGCGAAGGACGCCCACGTCATGACTTCCCACTGGGAGGCCAGCGTGCCGATGTTGTCGGTGGTCACGATGTTGAGCAGCGCGCCGAAGGTGAGGAGCAGGAAGAACCAGTACCAGTGCTTGCGCCCATCCTCTTCAATATAGTTGGTGGAATAGCAGGCCACGAGCGTGCCGATGCCCGAGATGATCAGCGAGAACAGGCGGGACAGGGGCGGCAGGTCGCTCGCGTAAATAAGGATGAACGCGGCGAGGAACAGCGCGAACGTATACTTGGCCCGGTAGGCGGGCCTGATGATGCGGGGGCAGAGGACGAGGAAGGAGCCCACATAGAGCAGGAGCGGGGTCACATGCCACGGGCCTTCGAGCTCCACCAGCGTATGGGGATCGATGCCGATGAGCCACGCGCCGAAATCCTGCACGAAGAAACGCCCAAGCCCCAGAACCACCAGCATCCCGAGCAGGACGTACAGGCTGATCGCCGCCGGGGTCTTGCTCCAGCGGTTGGGGACGATGGGGCACCAGCTTCCGCTGGGCACGCCGAGCAGTTCTGTTTCCTGATCGAACAGCGCGCGGGCGAAGCCGCCCCCGCCGAGGGGGACGTCGGTGCATATGGGTTCGTCGGGCCGGGTAAAACACACCTGCAGGACGACTTCGGCGGAAAGCCACAGCAGCACGGTATAGCCCAGCGCCATGATGATGGCGAGGACCGGGCCGCCGAGGGGGACGTCGATGCTGTGCATGGCCATGGCGTGCAGGACCAGATGCTGGCCTTCCGGCGTCATGGCCGGGGAGATGCCGAGCGAGGCCTCAAGCGCGAACGCCAGCAGCACGGCCCCCACGGGGTTGCGGTGCAGCGCGCCGCGGATGTCGTTGGCGACGCAGGAATACGGATTGGCGACGAGCCCGGACAGCCCTATCCATGCCGCGAGACGCGCAATGGCATGATAGATGACGATCATGATGCTGCCCACGTCGCCGGACGGCCCGAGGCCGAGCCCCATGAGCGCGAGCCCCAAGTCCACGAGGCCGCCCCAGAGGATCAGCAGGCCGGGACGGCCCCGCTCGCGGTATACTTTGTAAACCCCAAACAGCATTATCAGCAGGCCGGCGACGAGAATAGCCATCTCTGATGGCGAAGTCGGCGTTACGCTACTGTCCATGCTCCCCTCCTTAAAAAGTAAGCGCTGTGCTTGTCCATAGTGGATAGAAATCAGACGCAGTGCCGGACTGCCCCGGCGCGAAGGCAGGGTCCGCGCCGGAAAGAGGCCGCCTTCCCTCAAACGGCGGACCTCAAGAAACAACGGACTTGTCCTTTTGTGAGCGTTTTCCCATTATCCGACACTCTTTGTTGTGTTTATTCAAACAAACAGTTCCGGATTGAGGAAAACACGCTGGAATATGATTCTCGCATGTTCCCGCGCTCTTTACAATCCCACTCCGCGGGGCTATCACGCAGACGTCCATCCACCTTTACAGCCACGAACCGGGAGATTCCATGTCGGCTCGCTTCCCCTTATCTCTGCGTCTTTTTTTCACAACCTGTTTGTGCCTGTGCGTCTGCCTTGCCGCCGGGTGCTCCGGCAAACAGGTGCACGTCACGGTCGAAAATGAGTTCAACATGATGGCGAAACGGCTGGCTCCGGTGCTCAAGGCCCACGGCGTCATCGACGAGCACGGGGCCTATGTCGCTCCCGTGTTTTCGACCCCAGAACTGCCGCCCCAGCTTGGGGAATATCTGTTCCAGCGTCTTTCTCCGGCGTTCCGTTTCAAGGTCGATCCGGCGCTGCTGCCGCCGACGTTCGCCCTGTCGCGTACGGCGGGGGATACGGTGGAGATGCAGCCTTACGGCTTCATGCTCGGGCAGGGGGCGGACATCGTGACCGTGACGCTGCTTGCCCAGACGGACTGGAACGACGACGGCCTCAACGAGTGGCTGCTGCTTTGCCGGGTCAAGCCGATCATCGGCAAGAACAACATGCGCGATTACTATCTGCTCGTCGAGAAGCCCGGCGCGTCCATCCTCGTGCCCAAGCTCCTCGCCGTCTACGACTGTTTGAGCCAGAGCTGCAAGCTGTTCGTGGACGTTGATCAGAAGAAGCCGCCCTATGCGCCCGAGGAGCCCACCATTGAAGTGAAGATCGGGCAGAAGGACGTCACCCTTCCCCCGAACGCCCCGCCGCCGCCCGGCGCGCCGCAGCACGAGTTCAAGGAAAGCAAGCTGGGAGAATGAAAGGGACCCCCCTCATCCCCCCCCAACTTTTTGACTGATGGGGAGGCAGCGCGGCGGGAGTTCGTTCCGGCCAGGGCTGAAAGAAAGATTGTATCAGACAGCGGACGGAGAAATGAGAGAACCGCCTGAACACAAGATGTTTAGGCGGTTTCTTTTTGTCCGCAGGAAAAAGGTTTCTCCCCCATTCTTCGCCCACAGGAAAAACCGCCCAACAGGGATTCGATAAACACGAAAGTCTTTGAAGAGGAGGGGGTGGGGTTTGGGGAGGGGAGGGGAAACTTTCTCCAGAAAGTTTCCCCTCCCCTCCCCAATTTTACTTGTACTCCCTGCCGCACCAGAGGACGCGGCCGATGACGCGGAAGGCGTCCTCGCAGTCGCCCCGGGTGTCGAGTTCGACGGGCGGGTAGGCGGCGTTGGTGCTTTTGAGGATGACCTTGCCGGGGAGGATGTCGATGCGCTTGAGATAAATGGCTTCATCAAAGCCGATGGCGTAAAGGCGACCGGGGGTGACGTCGCGCTTGCCCTGATCGATGAGCACGATGTCGTTGTCCATGATCTCCGGTTCCATGCTGTCGCCGGAAACCCGCATGAGCACCATCTCCCGAGGATTGCCCTTGCGGTGCAGGAAATCGCTCCGGAAAGCATAGCTGCGCTCCGAATCGCCGCCGACCTCAAGGCTGCCGTGCCCGGCGGACAGGCGCGCCTCCACCATCGGGATCATGATCAAATCCACGTCGCACGAGGGCATCGGCTCGGCAAGCTCAGGCTGCGGAAGGGGCCGAGGCGTTTCATTTAGACCGGAAAAGGGAGCCTCTTGGAGGACATTGCCTTGTCCCGTCAAAATCCAGTTCGGTGAAACGTTTAATTTTGAGCATAAGGATTCCAATACTTCATACCCGGGCAGAGCGCGCCCTTTTTCGTAACCGCGCAACGTATTCACATTGATGCCGACACGATCGGCAAATTCGGCCTGTGTGGCGCTTCCGCGCAAAAAAACGAGTCGATCGGCGATGCTGCTCATGGCGTCTCTGCGCCGTGGAGGCGCTCCGGGTTGAAGTGAACGGAGATCGTAAAGAAATGTTGTAATGTTTTTGGCTGTTAAGTCAATAAATAAGTTTTTGCGTCAAAAAATGATTGTAAAAGAACTGATTTTGACGTAAGGATCTCATTGCGAACGGTCGTGTACAACCTCTTTCCTTTACCTTCACCAAGCTATCCGGTCAACAATTCGGTCTGCCCCCGCGCCGCAAGCCTTCGGGCAATACGCGCTCAGGGCATTGTTTTCCATGCCTTTCCACGCGAGGCGGAGAGGTACATCTTTTACCTAATAGGGATTCATATGGAACACATGGCGAAGAATCGGGAGCGGCGCAGCGCGTCTTCGGAGATGTTTCCCGGGCAGGCCCGGACACGGGGGCAGGGCGTGAATGAATTGGTTGAACTGATTGGCCTTCCGGCGGCGATCGAGCTCATCAGGGCCAAGGGCGGGACAAGTTTTTCCGTTCCTCTCGGCATCACGCTGCGTGGGCAGGAACAGCGTGAAAAATTGGTGCAGATCATCGGCCGCGAACAGGCTACCAAGCTGATCGGGCGCTACGGAGGCACGACGCTGTATATCCCCACCTGCCGTCAGGCTTTCGTGGACACGCGGGACAGGAACATCAACCTTGAACGTGACGAATTGGCCCGTGAAGGGCTTTCCGAACGGGCGCTGGTGTCCGTGCTCGCCGTGCGGCACGGGCTCTCCGATCGCCAGATCTGGCGCATTTTGAAGAAGTCCGGCCCGGTGAGGCCGGATATGGCGGCCTGCGCCGCCGCGCGCCGCGTATCCCGCTCCAGCGCGAGGTGCTGACATCCTTCAATCTTTCCTGAGGCCTCCTTTCGGGCATGGTAGGTTTTGCGGGCCGACGACGGTCCCGCGCCATACCACAGGAGGTCTTATGGGATTCTTCAGGCTTCTTCTCCGTCCCCGTTGGCGGCTGTTTTTCTTCGGGCTGGTTGCGCTGGGGCTTCAGATCGCATTGTTGCTGATCAGCCCGGCGCAAGTGCCCGTTGTCCTCTACAAGCTGGCCCTCGTCATGCTTGCCGCCATCTTGGGCATGTTCTTCGATGTGGCCGTGTTCCCTTTCGCCACTCCCGATTCCTATCTTGACGACGACTGGAAGCGCGCCCCCGGAGCCGTGCGGCTTCGGTGCGCCGACTTCGCCATCGCCAAGGGCTACCTCTGGCCTTTCGTCATGGCCTGCCTGCGCCGCGCCGCCGTGGTCGCGGCTTTCGTCGTGGCCGTGTCCGTGGGGCTGTGAGCATGGGGGAGATGGGGAAACGCCCGCGAAAGGGCGGTTCCCGCATGGAGAGGTCGCACATGATGATTCGCATGGTTTTGATGATGGCGCTGCTGTCCGCGCCGTTTCCGCAGCCGGGGCTGGCGTCGGATATTCCGCGCGCGGCTGAACGGCATCGGGCGGAACTCATACGGGTTTCCCGCGCCGTATGGGGGTTGGAAGCTCCCGTGGCGGTGTTCGCCGCGCAGGTGCACACGGAAAGCTGGTGGCGCAACGGCACTGTGTCCTCGGCGGGGGCGCAGGGCTTGGCGCAGTTCCTGCCTTCCACGGCGGAGTGGCTGCCGCGTGCCGTCCCGGAACTGGAACGGGAGGCCGGCCGGCCCGCGCCGTTCAATCCCGGCTGGGCGCTCCGGGCGCTGGTTTCCTATGACAAGTGGCTGTGGGATCGGCTGAACGGAGCCGATGCCTGCCAGCGTATGGCGTTCACGTTGTCCGCGTATAACGGCGGGATCGGCTGGGTCGGCAGGGACCGGAAGGAAGCGGAGCGGCAGGGCCGTGATCCGGCGCGCTGGTTCGGACAGGTGGAAAAGGTGAATGCCGGGCGGAGCGCTTCCAGCCTCCGTGAAAACCGCCGCTATGTACGGCTGATCCTGCTTGAGAGGCAGTATTGGTATCGCAAGGCGGGGTGGGGGCCCGGCGTCGGATGCGGAGGGGGCCATGACTAGGAATGTGCTCGCCGTAGGGCTGTTGTGTGCGGCGTGCTGCGCCGCCGGGTACGTCCGGGGGTTCGGCATTGCGGAAACGCGGGGCCGTGTTCTGCTTGCGGAACAGGCCGAAGCGTCCGCCAGCGAACGTGAGGCGCTGGCCGTCGCGGCGGCGGAAACGGAACGCCTTGCCCGCCAGAGGCTGGAAGCGGAAACCGAACGGGCCGCCGCCATTGCCGGGGAACTTTCCGAAACCCGCAACCGCCTTGCCGCCGAACGGCAGGCGTTCACGAGGAGGATGGACCGTGTTGCCGAAGATGCTTCCCGCCATTGCGCTGGCCTGCCTGCTGGCTGGGTGCGCCTGTACAACGAAGCCCTTGGTCTTGCCCCCGCCGCCCCCGAAGCTTCTGCCCCTGCCGCCGGAATTGGCGCGCCTGCCGGAAGCGCCTCCGCCACTGGCGCCGGGGTACGGTCGGGAGCATCCGTGATGGTCAGCCCGGAGGATCTTTTGGCCCACGCGCGGGATTACGGCGGCTATTGCCGGAACCTGCGCGCTCAGGCCGAAGCCCTGCTTGCCGTGGAAAAAGGGCGGGAGGGCAGGCCATGACGCAGGCCGCGCTGCAATTCGATGCGCACACCCTGCTGCTTGGCCTGCTCGGGATGGTTTGCGGCTTTCTCGCCTATTGGGGAACCCGGCTGGAGCAGCGGGTGGACGAATTAAAGGCCCGCCAGTGCCTGCTGGCCGAGGAGATGCACAAGAGCTACGTGCCCCGCGAGGACTGCCGGGAGCGCACGGCGCAGATCCTCGGCGGGCTGGAGCGGGCGGACGAAAAACTGGATCGCATCGCGGACGCGATCCGTACCGGGGGGCGCTGACATGCGCGGAAAGCGCCGGAACTCCCCCGAGCTTCCGGACGCCTCTGCCGGGACACCGGAGGAACGCCGGGAACGGGCCCGGCAGGACTTCACCTTCTTCCGGCGGGCGTATTTTCCGCATTATTGCCTCGTCGGGGGGGATTCCCGGCTTCACGAATGGCTGGATGCGGAACTGCCCCGCATGGCGGACGCGCCCGAAGGCGTGCGGCTGGCGATTGCGGCCCCGCGCGGGGAGGCCAAGAGCACGTTCGTTTCGCTGTTTTTCGTGCTGTGGGCCGTGCTGACCGGGCGCAAGCACTACATTTTGATCATAGCCGACGCGCTGGAGCAGGCCGCGTCGCTGTTGGGTGCGGTCAAGGACGAACTGGAGTTCAACGAGGCGTTGAAGCGGGATTTTCCCGGGGCTGGCAAGGGGCACGTTTGGAACGTGGGAACGGTGGTCACGCCGGGGAACGTCAAAATCCAGGCGCTCGGCGCGGGCAAGCGTATGCGCGGGTTGCGGCACGGGCCGCACCGTCCGGATCTGATTGTCCTTGACGATCTTGAAAACGACGGGAACGTGGACAAGCCGGAACAGCGCGACAAGCTCCAGTCGTGGCTTCAGAAGACGGTACTCAATCTCGGCGCGGCGGACGGGAGCATGGACGTGGTCTATGTCGGTACGCTGCTGCATTACGATTCCGTGCTGGCCCGCACGCTCCGCAAGCCTTTGTGGAAGGCCCGGACGTTCCGTTCCATCCTGCGCTGGCCGGATCGGATGGATCTTTGGGATGAGTGGGAAAGCCTTTTGTCGTCGCGCGGCGAGGCGGAGGCCCGGCGTTTTTACCGTCAGCACAGGGCGAAGATGGAGGCCGGGGCTGAAGTGAGCTGGCCCGCGTCGCGCCCGCTGTATCGGCTCATGTGCCTCCGTGCCGAGGATCGGGAGGCTTTCGATTCCGAGCAGCAGAACGATCCCTTGTCTGCAAACGAGGCGCCGTTCAACGGGTGCATCACCTTTTGGGTGGACCGGAGCCGGGATTGGCTGCTGTTCGGAGCGGTGGACCCGTCGCTCGGCAAACAGGGCGCGGGGCGTGACCCTTCCGCGATCCTCGTCGGCGGCTTCCTCCGCGGGAGCATGACGCTCGACGTGGTGGAGGCGAGCATCCGAAAGCGCCATCCCGATCGCATCATTGAGGATGTGATTGCCCTGCACGATGTGCATCATCCGTTGCTTTGGGGCGTGGAAGCCGTGCAGTTTCAGGAGTTTTTCGCCCATGTCCTGGTGCAGCGGGCGGCGGAGCGCGGGATTGCCCTGCCGGTGCGGCCTCTCGTCAACAGCGCGGACAAGCTGTTGCGCATCGAGTCGTTGCAGCCGCACATGGCGCAGGGGCGGATCCGGCTTCATGTCTCCCAGCAGGCGCTCATCGATCAGTTGCGGCATTTTCCCCGGGCCGCTCATGACGATGGGCCGGATGCGCTCGAAATGCTTTGGCGTCTGGCATCCACCGGATTCGTCAGCATGGGCGACGCCTACATCCGGATGCCGCTGGAAAGGGAGTGGGGCGATGACGGGGAGGATGGAAGATGGGGAGGGGGGAGGGGCCCCTTCTGAAGAAGGCTTCCCCTCCCAAACCTGCTGGCGCGGCTCGCGTCCCCTCTCCCCTCGAAGCCTTTCGGCTGGTGGGGAGGCGGCCCGGTGGGAGTACCGTTGGATGGGGATGGGGCAAGGTGCGGCAGATTTTTTACGGTGAAAGAAGCTGTTCCATAAAGGCTGTGAACCGTCAAACGGGATTGCAGGCTTTACGGGCTGAGTCAACGCGGCGGCTTTGGGGCCGTTGGAGGCATTCATGAAAAAGATACGGCGATTGCAGACGCAGGGGGAAGGCCCGCGCATGTTGGCGTTGGAGCCGCAGATGAATCTGACGCACGGGCTGACCCCGAAGCGGCTGCAGGGCATTCTGGAGCTTGCGGATCAAGGGGACATCCTTGAACAGCATTTGCTGTTCGCGGATATGGAAGACCGCTGCGAGCATCTCGCGGCGGAAATGGGCAAGCGCAAGCGGGCGCTGCTGACGCTGGACTGGGAGATCCTGCCGGGCCGCGCCAACGATGCGCGGGCCGCCCGGATTGCGGCGGCGGTTCGGGAACAGTTTGATGCCGTCAACGGTTTTGAGGACCTGTTGATGGATCTGGCGGACGGCATCGGGCACGGGTTTTCCGCCTGTGAGATCGAGTGGGACTATCGGTACGGGCTGCATCTTCCCGCCGCCTTCCATTTCCGCCCGCAAAGCTGGTTTCAGGTTTTGCGGGAAGACAGGAACCAGCTGCGTCTGCGGAACGGCAAGCCCGACGGGGAAGAACTCTGGCCTTTCGGCTGGATCGTGCATACGCACCGCTCCCGGTCCGGTTGGCTGCCGCGCTGCGGGCTGTTCCGCACGGTGGCGTGGGCGTATTTGATCCGCAGCTACGCGCTGGAGGCGAACATCCGCTACGTGCAGGTCCACGGCCTGCCGTTCCGGCTCGGGAAGTACCCGCCCGGCAGTCGGGAGGAAGATCGGCGGGCGCTGTACAACGCCCTGCGGACGCTCGGGCAGGATGCGGCGGGCATCATCCCGCAAGGCATGGATATCTTGTTTGAAACCCCCGCGTCCTCTTCGCAGGATCTGGCGGGTGCGTTGATTTCGCGCTGCGAACTCGGCATGAGCAAGGCCATCCTCGGCGGCACGCTGACCTCGCAGTCCGACGGAGCCGCCAGCACCAACGCCCTCGGGCGCGTGCACGATCGGGTGCGCCGCGATTTGACGATTTCCGACGCCATGCAGATAGCGTCCACGCTGTCGCGTCAGCTTCTCGCTCCGTTGGCCGTGCTGAACTGCGGCGTCAGCGATCCGCGCCTGCTGCCGTGGTTCCGGTTCGATACGCGGGAGGCCGAGGACATCGCCACGTTCGCACAGGCGCTCCCGGCGCTGGCCTCGGTGATGAAGATTTCGGCTCGCTGGGCGCACGACAAGCTCAAGATCCCGGAAGCCGAAAACGAAAACGATATATTGGGGGCTTGGAGGGCGTGACGCCGTCCCTCCCATAAAACGGAAGCCCGTCTTCGGAGAGAAGACGGGCTTTATCATGCGCTGCGATCATGCCTTGGCGAAGAACTGCCTGAATAGCTCATCCTGCTCCGGGTTGTGGACGACATAGCCCACGGCGACCTTGTTCCCCGTAGCGGCAATGATCTTGTCGGCCCATTCCTTTCCGAACGCTCCGCAAACCTCGATAGCACCCACGCCGTCCTCGGCGCAGGCCACGGCCCGCTTGAGGGCTTCCTCGAAGCTGGTGACCGTAAAAATATAGCTGATCATATGTTCCGTCTCGAATACGGCGGTATCTTTGGCTGTGTCGAACTCTTTTCCCATGAGCAGGAATGCGAATTTCTTTTTCATGCGGCCTCCATCGGCTCTTTGCTTTTCCCTGTCATAGCAGGAAAACCCTGCCTCTCACAATGCGGCCCGTGCCCTTTTCTCCGGTGGTACCGTCACCTTGCCCGCTGTTCCCACAATCTCCCGCCGGAACGAACTCCTGTGGCGTGGCCTCCCCATTTGATGAAAGTCTTTGGAGAGGAGAGGGTGGGGTTTGGGGAGGGGGAGGAGA
>QWCK01003641.1_pt1 | contig 16484 bp, 7 predicted proteins | sample 1972571 | NCBI WGS metagenome assembly QWCK01 (sample SAMN09866710, study PRJNA288562) | Human gut metagenome isolate term2_stool, whole genome shotgun sequencing... | isolation source: gut | host: Homo sapiens | place: USA: California
CTCATGTAACCTAGATTAAGAAAAAGTAGGGGAGAAATCAGTGCCAACCGGAAAAGTTAAGTGGTTTGATGCCGACAAAGGGTTCGGGTTTATCACTGCGGAAGACGGCTCGCAGGTGTTTTTACATGCCAGCGTGTTGCCTGCTGGCGCTAAACCTCCCTCGGCGGGAACGCGGGTAGAGTTTTCAGTTGCCGACTCCCGTCGCGGCCCACAAGCCCTATCGGTGCAGATACTGCAGCGCACGCCCTCAGTGGCAAAAAATTTGCGGCGCAAACCCAAAGACATGGTGCCGCTAGTTGAAGACCTGATTAAGTTATTGGACGCCTCCTCCGGGCATTTGCGGCATGGACGCTACCCGGAAAATGGCGGAAAGATCGCGCAACTGCTGCGGGCAGTTGCCAATGATTTCGATGCCTAACGGTGGCGGTGAACTAAGAAAGACGCACATGAGTGAAACTACCCGGCGTAAAGCGGGAAAAGTAGATACTGTACTGGCCGGCGCGGTCGATATTGCTCGCCAAGGGCTGGCTCCTATTGCTAAGCCGGAAGAAATCGGGCAGCATTTGGGCGCCACTAGTGAAGGTGAACGCCTGGCCACCCACAGTTTTGAGTGCCTAAAGCCCGGTTACCGTGGCTGGCACTGGGTGGCGGTTCTAGCGCGGGTGCCGCGAGGACGCAAAGCCACAGTTTGTGAAATCGACCTGTTACCGGGCGAGGACGCGCTGCTGGCACGTCCCTGGGTACCCTGGGCAGAGCGTCTGCGCCCTCAAGACGTAAAACGCGAGGACGTATTACCGTATGTTCCCGACGATGACCGCCTAGACCCGTCCTATGCTGATACCAGTCCCGAAGATTTGGATCAGCGAACCGTGGAGGAACTCGGTCTTGGTCGTCCCCGGGTGCTTTCGGCTTGTGGGCGTGCCCAGGCCGCTAAACGTTGGTACCATTCGGAGCAAGGGCCGGCGCGGCGTGGGACGACCCGTAAGAAGCTCCCGGAAAACACCTGTTCTACCTGCGGATTCTTGCTAAAGATGGCGGGGAGTATGCGCACTATGTTCGGGGTGTGTACCAATGAATGGTCGGTCGATGATGGGCGGGTGGTCTCTATGGATCACACCTGTGGTTCCCATTCGGAAACCGACGTGAAGGTGGATACTTCCCCCTGGCAGCCCACTCCGGCGCGGCTGGATGAACTGGATGTAGAACAGGTGGAAATTTAGCGCCTTACCGGCAAACGCCAAGAGCGAAATGCTGTGCAGAAAGACATGCAAGTAAGTTGCGTATAGCGGGCGTGATTGGAAAAACCCTGAGAATCTTCCGATAATGAGCTTGTAAGTAACTTCTATGCCCCTGGTGGCAGATTGGACAGTTTCTTGGCTTCTCAAGATACGGCGAAAAAGCCGGATAGTTCCCTAGATCGTTTCTTTAAAATCTCCGAGCGTGGCTCCACCATTGGGCGGGAAGTTCGCGGCGGACTGGTCACTTTCTTTGCTATGGCCTATATCTTGGTGGTTAACGCCGCGATTTTGGGCGTGGCAGCCCCCAAAGATATAAGCCAATCGTCAATCGCCGCCGGCACCGCCCTGGTTGCCTGCGTGATGACGCTGCTAATGGGGCTAGTCGCTAACTTCCCGCTAGCGGTAGCTTCCGGTATGGGACTAAACGCCGTGGTGGCTTTCACTTTGGCTAATCCAGAGGCTTTGGGGCTCAGCTATCAGGAAGCGATGGGACTTATTTTTTGGGAGGGTGTGGCTATCACCATCCTGGTGTTGACCGGTTTTCGGGAAGCCGTGTTCAAAGCGGTTCCGGCGCAACTCAAAACCGCGATCAGTGTGGGTATCGGACTGTTTATCGCGTTTGTCGGGCTGATTAATGCCGGGATTATTCGTCCCGGGGGCACTCCGGTGCAGCTGGGGGTCAACGGCTCTCTGGTGGGATGGCCGGCGCTAGTGTTCTGCTTCGGTTTGATCGTGATCGTGGTGCTGTATGTTCGCAAAGTCCAAGGCGCGATTTTGATTGGGATCGTGAGTGCTACGGTTTTGGCATTTATTGTGCAGGCTTTCACCCATTTGGGTTCCCGTGCAGCTGATGAAGAGGCCGTCTCTGCCTGGGCATCTAATGTTCCGCAGCTGCAGGGATCCCCGGTTTCCCTGCCTGATCTTTCCACTATCGGCGCGATTGATTTCTTTGGCCCCTTCACCAATCCTCACACCACCGCGGTGGGTGTAGTGCTCTTGATTTTCTCGCTGATGCTGGCGGACTTCTTCGACACTATGGGAACGATGGTGGCGGTAGGCGCAGGTGCACACCTGCTTGACGAGAACGGCAATCCGCCCAAGACTCGCGAAATCCTGCTGATTGACTCGCTTTCCGCTATGGCCGGGGGGCTCGGCGGGGTTTCCTCTAACACCTCCTTCGTGGAATCTACCTCCGGGGTGGGCGAGGGTGCGCGTACCGGTTTGGCTTCGGTAGTCACCGGCCTACTGTTCGGGGTGTCTATGTTCATCGCCCCGCTAGTGGAGCTCGTACCTGCCGAGGCGGCCTCGACCGCCCTAGTGTTCGTAGGCTTTTTGATGATGGTGAATGTGCGCGATATCGAGTGGACGCGTGCGGACGTAGCGATTCCGGCTTTCATGACCATCATGATGATGCCGTTTGCCTATTCGATTACTGTCGGTATCGGGTTCGGGTTCATCACGTATGTGGTGGTAAAGATTGCTTCCGGACGAATTTCGCGGATCCACCCCCTCATGTGGGTGGTTTCCGTACTGTTCGTTATCTACTTCTGCCTCGGGCCCATCCAATCCCTGCTGTCATAAAGCTGCCGGGGAAAGAGCCTTAATAGATCAAATAGTCCGTGGGAGCGGCCAGGTGCTGCCTCCACGGACTATTTGGTTTATAAGCGTTGTAGCGCTGCTTAGCGGGAGCAGGTAGCTGCGTCAGGTGCTAGAGGCGGTCGATTACGTAGTCGAGGCAAGCGGTTAGCGCCTGAGTATCTGCAACCTCGATATTGGGGAAACAAGCCACCCGGATTTGGTTTTGACCCAATGCGCGGTAAGGATCGATATCCACAATCCCGTTAGCCCGCAGCTGCGCAATCACCGTATCCACGTCAATATCTTTAAAATCAATCGTCACCACTACCGGGGACTGTTCACGCGGATTCGAGATATAGGGGCAAACCTCGGGTCGGGAAGCAGCCCACTCATAAAGTACCGCCGAGGACGCGCGGGTACGGTTCTCCATAGCCGCTAGGCCGCCCTCTGCCAGCATCCATTGCACCTGGTCTTCCCATAAAATCAAGGTGGAAATTGCCGGAGTGTTTAAAGTCTGGTTCTTAACCGAGTTCTTCAACGCCACCGAAAAATCCAGCACCGGCGGAATCCAGCGCCCTGCCCCCGGAGCCTCTTTAATCTCCTGCGCTCGTTCCTGAGCAGCCGGAGAGGCCAGCGCCACCCACAGCCCGCCCTCAGCCGCGAAACATTTCTGTCCCGAAAAATAGTAGACATCGGTCTGGGAAATATCGACCTGCACCCCGCCCGCAATAGAAGTCGCATCTACCAGGTTTAATCCTCCCACGATCCTCTTTACCGGGCTGAGGGCGCCGGTAGAAGTCTCGTGCGCCGGATAACAATAGGCGTCGATTCCCTCCTGCTCGCCGCGCAGCAGCGCAATGTCGCTCGCGGTTTCTTGCCCCTGCGCCCTCGCCGAGATACCCCCCAGTGCAATCGCGGGGTCTTTAAGATGTGGCGCTCCGCTGACGGTCTGGGCAAACTTGGCGCCAAAAGAACCGAACACGGCGTGGGCTGAGCGCTCCCTAATTAAAGAGGACGCCGCCACTGCCCAAAAAGTAGTGGCTCCGCCATTGCCGAGGACTACCTCGTAGCCGTCGGGAAGGGAGAACAATTCTTTTAGCCCCCCGCGCAGCGAGCCCACCAGGTCTTTGACGGGGGCTTGCCGGTGCGAGGTGCCAGGCAGGTCGCTGGCAGCAACTTTCGCAAGGGCAGTTTTTCTTATTGAGCTGGGGCCGGCGCCAAATTTCTTGTTTTCGGGTAGTAAATCTGCGGGAATGCTAACGAAGTTCTCCATAGGGAAAACCTTACTCTAGGTGCATAAATCGGTGCGAATCTAGAGGTTATGTTCTGAGACGTATCTGGCGAAAACGAAAATGTGCCGGCTAGCGAGTTAACCTGAGAGAGGGTAATTGCGCGGTGACAGCTCCCGCGTACGGCACAGCATAAGGGGCATTAATGAGTGACCTGGTTGATACTACTGAAATGTATCTGAAAACTGTCTACGAGATGCTCGAGGACGGAGTACCTCCGCTGCGTGCCCGGATCGTGGAGCGTTTAGATCATTCGGGCCCCACCGTTTCCCAAACTGTTGCGCGTATGGAACGTGATGGTCTACTTTACTTGGCAGATAATCGACGCATTGAGTTCACCGATCAGGGGGTGGAGCTAGCGCGAGAAGTGGTGCGCAAACACCGTTTAGCAGAGCGTTTGTTATTGGATCTGATCGGGTTGGACTGGGTGATGGTTCACGATGAGGCTTGCCGCTGGGAACACGTAATGTCCGACGCTGTTGAGATGCGCCTGCTGGATCTGTTGCATCACCCTTCTACCGACCCTTATGGTAATCCGATTCCCGATGGGCATGATGGGATTGAGGGGGCTGGGACGTCTGTTTCCCAGATTGTGGAACAATACGGCGGCATTGTGGCCACCAAAATTGTGCGAATCGGCGAACCCATCCAAGCGGAGCCTCGCATGCTGGCATTTTTTGATGAAGCGGGTATTTTGCCTGGTAGAGAGGTTAATCTGCAACCTGATAACGGCCGGATTGCCGTTATGGGGGTCGACACGGAAAAAACTGTGTTACTTGACACGTCTCTGGGGCAGCACCTGTTTGTTGAAGGGGTTTCCAATCGGGATTAGACCTGTTTAATACAGGTCTTTACCTGCGGTAATGGCGGCTTTTTGCGGTTTATATTTCGGGTCTGAGGGCGCGTTCTTTTGTGGGGCTGACCACTTGGGCGTTGAGGTGCGGCGAAACATTAAAAGATTTTCGTAACCAAAACGTGACATTCCGTTATCGAAGCATTATATTTAGTTACGACCAATCGGCCAGAGAACTTTTTCGGGTAGCTACCAAAAAGGTTTTCCGGCCAGAAGCGGAATAAGCACTTTTAGGAGAGCTCTCATCGTGACACAGAAACTTCAGGCGCGTCACCGCGCTCCGAGCCGTCCCTCCACTCCGGTTTCTCAAGCTGCGAAATCTCTGTTTTCCTCTGAAAACGGCAAGCGCTTGTCGGCACTGGCAGGCTCGGGAGTTGCACTGACAGTAGTGGCAGCGGCCGCCGTCCCCGCTAGCGCGGACGCCACCGTTGCAAAGCAAATCTCCACTTCCGTGGATTCTGCTCAACTTGCAAAAGGCACGGTTGAGAAGCTGACCGTTAACCAAGAAGTTACTTCTGAGGTGGCGGAGCCTACTCAGTCGAATGTAGCCGCGAAGGTAAATGCTGCGCCAGCTCCGGCTACGGCAGCTGCGTCCGCGCCTACCCAGAACACGCAGCGCTCGTCCTCGGAATCTGCCGAAACCTTCGTGGGTCGCGACCTCGGCAAAGCTGATGGCACTGCGGTAGGAATCGCGATGCAGTATCAGGGCGTTCCCTATGTGTGGGGCGGCATGAGTCCCAGTGGTTTCGATTGTTCCGGACTCGTGGGGTATGTGTACCGCCAGCTCGGGTATTCGCTACCTCGCTCAACTGGTGGAATTGCGGCTTCTGGAACAAAGTTACCGCTCAGCCAAGCACAGCCCGGTGATATTTTGTGGAAGCCTGGTCACGTGGCCATCTACGTTGGCGGCGGAAAGCTGATCCATGCTCCCAAGCCAGGTGATCGTGTTAAGGTAGCACCGATTTATTCGAACGGCTTCAAGGTTATTCGCCTGTAGCTACTGCCTGCCTGTGGCTGCGGCGACGCACTACGGGTATCTGCTGTTGCTGATATTCGGCGCGGGTTTCGATTTGTGACTTTCATGTGAGGGTAGCGACAAAATATTCTTAAGAAAGCAGCGCCGATAGATTCTTAATAATTTGTGATGGTTGTGACCCGAGGGACTCCCTCGGGTCACAATCTTTTTCGCTACTTACTCCCACTTTTCTCTCTCCCGCGCCAGCGAGTCTTTTCGGGTATTAGCCCTATTAGCCCTCTTTTTTGTTCGACGTTCTTGATATCGCCATCTATCCTTGGCGCGGGAGGGTATTTATGTCTGGGGAGGGTGTTTTTGTGCGTGGAGGGCGATTCTGGCGCATATATTGCCTGTTAATGTGTATGCGCCCGACGTTTCCACCCTCCAGATATAAAATCGCCCTCCTGATCTAGTCAATCCGCCTCAATCTCCCGGATTTTTTCTCGCGCTGGCAGGTCTTTCTGTCTCAGGAGGGTGATTAAGACGCGGGGACATTCCTGTCTCGGGAGGTTATTTTTGCGTCTGGAGGGTGGTATCGCATGTGGAGGGTGTCTTTGTGTGTGGAGGGTGGTAATGTCGCGCATATTTCCTAGTTGCGAGGGGCGCCACAGCATTTTCGCCCTCCAGAGACAAAATTGCCCTCCGACTTTTATTGGCAGTCCTTAAAGTTTGCTTCAGATCCCCGCTCGGGAGATTTTTCATGTCTCTGGAGATTATTTTTGCGTCCGGAGGGTGTTTTTGTGTGCGGAGGGCGGTAATGTCGTGTATATTTCCTGTTCAGATCTCGTCAGCCGACGTTTTCACCCTCCAGCCGCTCGGAACGGTCGCATAGTTTGGCAAAGAGAGCTAGAAGTTACGCCGGAGAACGAACTAGTAGTTACGTAGGGCAATCCGCAATTAGTAAGGTCGGACAAACAAGAATTAATATGGGAGGCTCCGTGCTCCTTTAAATCAGTAGGAGGAAGTGCGCGCGTCCTTAGACTAGGATTCAGTTTCACCTTCTCGGCATCAGAATATGTGTTTGAACTGCAGCCGAAGGATAGGAATAGAAACCGGAAGGATATGGGTGTGCTTATGACTGCCTCTTCTGTGAAACAAATCATTCCCGCTAGACTAGCAGGCCGCAAAAAGCTTTCCACAAGCTATAACAGATAGGCCGCTCGCAGCCCTACATATTAAATGCAGGCTTTTTCAAGCGATAAAGGGGAGGAAGAGCTACACCGTTCCAACTGGTGTCGAGCCGCTCCCACAGGAATTTGGCGAAGCCCAGAGTGTCTGCCACGTCCTCGTAGGTGAATCGGTAAATATGCCATCCGAGTTTTTGCAGCCGACTTTGACGCTGTTTTTCACCCTGGATAGCCTCGTAAGCTTTCTGAGGATCATTGCTTCGATATTTCTGCATCCCGTCGATTTCAAAAGCTTTACGAATCTTCGGGAGGGCGGCATCCAGGAAATAGCTTTGAGCGGGAGAAATCTTAACTTGAAACTGAGGAATTAGCCGCTTCACCTGTGCTAACTGGGCTGCGGCATGAAATAAAGATTCCGCGTAGCTTTCAAATCGGGGATCCATATTTGCGAGGATTCGCCGAGCTTGAGGAGCGCCGAGCCGCTTTCGATAGTTGTTGGCCAGGTTTGTCATTTGCGCGCGCAGTTTCGGAATCTGGTCTGCGAAAGCCTCTCGGCCGCGGCGATCTAGTTCGCGCCACTGCGGAATCAGCTTTCTAGCTGCAGAATCAGCAACTGCTTGCGCGCTTCCGGCTGGGAGCCAGGCGGCACATTGCAACGTGGTGGTAGGAAGGTCTGTGATGCGTACTCGCTGACCGATAGATTTAGTGGAATCTTTTGGGAGGGTGATCTTATGGAAAATCAGGGGAGTGGGCGGTACTTTCGTGCGGACAGGTCGCCCTTGGGAGGTGTCGACATCAACCCAAGCTGGCAGCATTTTCTTTTCAAAATGCCTAGTCGAGGTGTGTAAAGGAGTGTCGCCGCGCAGAGATTTTAGGGACAGGCCATGCAGTAGGGCGGCGGTAACTCCGATAAACACCGGGGGCGTATGACAGCGCGCTGCGTGGGAGGCGATTTGTCCTAATTTTACGTAGCGGATTCGCTGCCACTTGTTCGCCGATTTCAGAGGTCTGATCACGTGTCCGCGTCCGACTTTAATTAGGGAGCCGTTCGCTAGGGAGTCTTCAAGGACTCTCCGTGAAAACGCCTGGGTGCTGATTAGTTCAGGAAACATAGCTACATCGTTACAGGCATAGTCCAGAGAGTCTTTTCCTCAATAACCAGGCAAGGATATTTTCCGTTTGTTTGTACCTGGGGACTGGCGTGCTGGAGTTCTGGTTTATAAGTCGCGAGAGGGTGTTTTCGCGGCGGGAGGGCGCTCATGTGCAGGGAGGGTGAATTTGTCTCGGACGGGTGTTTTTGTCTCGGGAGGGCGCTCTTGTCTTGGGAGGGTGGAATGGTCGCGTGTTTGACGGAAAGTGCTGGTGGGTTCTGACGGAATCGCCCTCCGCCGACAATTTTACCCTCCAGGTTCGAAGATGGCCTCCGCCGACAGGAATGGCATACCAAGACATATTCACCCTCCGGCGACAAGAACATCCTCCCGAAATAAGAACACCCTCCGGCGACGAAATTTAGGGTTGTTGGGGGGAGGGGTCAAATCAGTAGTCTTTTGATGAGGGAACCGCGCCGGACACACTGACAAGGTGGGATGTACTGAAGAGCTGGGGGTGTGAAGATGTGGGGAACATCGATAGCCCGGGATACGTAATCAATCTGAGGAACGTAGATAATCTGGGGCGCTAAAGCTGTGGGGAACATAGATAATCTGGGATACGTAATCAATCTGGGAACATAGACAATCCGGGACACGTAGATAATCTGACAACCACCGAGAATCTGACAACCACCGACAAGCTGGGGCGGTGAAGATATAGGGCATTGAAGAACTGGGATACGTAGACAATCTGGATCCCATCTACCATCCGGGGTTTATAGGACGAATGTCTTGAGGCTAGAAAAAATCTAGAGCAATCGGACGGAAATGCAAGAAAAGCTTAAATAGTTCGTAGGAATAATTCGCCCGAACCGTTGCGGGAACAAGATTAATTTATTATCATTGAAAAGTAATGTATTGAGTTGAGGAATAGCTGTACGTTTGATAGCTGGCTCGTAGTAGAGGTGTTAACGTGGCAAGTAAGGTAGTTAGCAGAAGGCTTATTGCTTCGCTGTCGGTTTTAGGGCTGTTGTTGTCAACACTGCTGGTCATCGTACCGATGACGGCGCCCGCGGTTGAACAGGCGAACTCCAGTAGCGCTTCTACCAGTACGAACTCTACCGGCAACAAGTCCGCAAAGTCTTCTGCAAACACCAACCACTCCACCAGCAACACTAACCACTCCAGCGCCGCCACCGATAATAACCAGGCTAAACAGTTCAATTTCCAGCAGACTAATGCCGGCGTTCCCCAAGCACTTCGCGTTCCAACTCCTATGCGTCAGGGGGGGGTAGCCCCAACTGATGACCGTTTCACTTTCAATGGAACGGAGCTTACTGGCTTGACAGATAAAGGCAAGGCTGCGCTGGAGGCTAATAAAGAACTGACCATCCCGGCGGGTACTACCAAGATTGCGGAGGGCGTGTTTTCGGGGCTGAAGCTCACGAAGGTTACGTTGCCGGATTCGGTGACCGAGGTTGCAGATCGCGCGTTTTACGATAATCAGATTACGGAACTTGAGGCGCCGGGCTTGAAGGTTATTGGTGAGGGCGCATTCCAGAAGAATAAGCTGACAGCTTTTGAGTCTTCCACGCTGACTACTATTGGTGAGGGCGCGTTCAGCGATAACGCCCTGAAAACGGTAAAGATTAAAGATGCCCCGGTGACCGCTATTCCGGCGAACACTTTCCGTGACAATCAACTGGAAACGGTGGAGCTGCCAGATACGGTAACCGAGATCGGCGCCAGCGCGTTTGCCAATAATAAGCTTAAGGGAGTCACGCTTCCTTCTAAGCTGGCAAAAGTGGGGCAGGAGGCTTTTAGTGGCAACCAGATTGAGAAGGTAAAGATTCCCGCTACTATCACTGAGTTTGGTTCGCAGGTGTTCGCGAATAACCAGCGCTGGGTGGTGTTGGAAAAGGTCGACGGGCAACAATCGCTCCCGGACGCAGTAAGGTCCACTAAGTACGATTCCGGCTTTGGACAGGTAGTCGCAGAAGATGCAGTATCGATCACCATTAACTACATTGATGCGGATACTAATAAACCTTTACGTAGCCCCCAGGTGCTACAAAGCGAGTTCACCGAACCAGACGGGGTCTATTTCGCGGGCGAAGAAAACACTATTAAGGCACCGCAGCTGGCTGGCTACGCGGTGACCCCGGATTTCCAAAAGATTACCCCGCAGGCCGGGGAGGCTAAAGAGGTCACTTTTAAATACAAGAAAACCGATTCCTCACCCAAGATCAGCGGGGAAATTGTAAAGCATATCGATAAAGGTAAAGATGGTTCCAAAGAAGCCCTGCTGGCAGGGGTAACCGCGACAGATGCTGACGGGAATGTTATTACTGATTCCCTGACAGTTTCCCCCGAATCGATTGACACCAGTGTGCAAGAAGCCACCTACGATGTCTACTACACCGCTACCGACTCTAAGGGACGCACCAAGACCGTTAAAGGCAAAGTGGCAGTAGGTCCGGATTGGCCAGAAAAAACTATTTGTGCCGGTTGGCAGGTAAAAGATTTCAAATATCAGACCTGGACTGATTCACGAGGAAAACAGTGGAACTCTATAGCTGGCTTTAGTACTGACGGGTTAGCTAAATATAGAGCCGGTAAGGCTAAAAATAGTACAGATTGGTGCTGGCCCACTGTCGGGGACAAAGGACAACCGATCGACTCTATTGGCGAGGACGCGTTCCGGTCAACCCCTGTAACTTCAGTCCCAGATTCTTGGGGGAATATAGAATACATCGGAATGCGGGCCTTTGTAGACTCTAAACTTACTGCGGTGCCGGATTCCTGGGGCAAGGTCGAAAGAATTGAATGGTTTGCATTTCAGAATAACCAGCTAACTGCCCTTCCAAAATCTTGGGGGAATGTCTCCTACCTGGGGGACGAAGCTTTTTACAAAAATGCTATAACTGCCCTGGAAGCACCCTGGGGCAAGATTACCAACCTTCCCGATGGAGTATTTAAAGACAATAAAATAGTTTCGGTGCCGGATTCTTGGGGCGACATAACTAGTATTAAACAACTTGCATTTTCCGGGAACCAGCTTACCGCCCTTCCTGATTCTTGGGGGAAAGTAGCTTCTTTGGGCATGCGTGCGTTCTATGACAATAAACTGACTGCGTTGCCGAATTCTTGGGGGAAAATAACCTCCTTACCCACCAGTGTCTTTGAATCCAACCAGTTATTATCCTTGCCCGCTTGGGGGCAAATTACGAAAATTGGTAACTGGGCATTCGCGAATAATAGAATAACTGCGCTCCCCGACTCATGGGATGACGTTGCTAGCCTGGGTCAATCCGCATTCGAAAATAATCAAATAACTGTTTTGACTGCTCCCTGGGGCAAGATTACCTCTCTGCCCTCGCGGGTCTTTTTTAATAACCAGATAGCTTCGCTGCCAGCTTGGGGGTCAATTACCAGCATCGAGAATTCTGCATTTGAGAAAAACAAGCTAGCTAAACTCCCAGATTCTTGGGAGAATGTGTCTCAGCTAGGTACGAGTAGTTTTGCTTCTAACCTGTTAACTTCTCTGCCAGACTCCTGGGGCAAGGTCACCACTATCCCCGAAAAGGCTTTTTACGATAACCAACTGGCCTCGCTGCCCGCCTGGGGATCGGTAACCACTATCGGTAAGAACTCGTTCGTGCGAAATAACCTGACGGTACTTCCGGACTCGTGGGACAGTGTAACCACCATTGAACCTTGTGCTTTTGCGGGTAAGAACATTTATAAAGATAACGCTTATCCCGATTACCGTTGTTACCCGTCTGGGGCAGATACCGGTACTAATATTAACCAGATTCAATCCCTGCCCTCTTCTTGGGGGAAGGTGAAGACTATTGGGGCTCAGGCTTTTATGGGTAACGCCCTCACCGGTCTGCCGGATTCGTGGGGTAGTGTTACTACTATTGGCGCCGAGAGTTTCAAAGATAATAAAATCACTGCTCTGACCGCTCCTTGGGATACTTTTACTCAGATTCCCCGTGGCGCGTTCTTAAACAATGAAATAGTTTCTCTGCCACCCTCTTGGGGCAAGATTACTGTAATCGGAAGGTACAGTTTCTTGGACAATCGGGTAAAGGCTTTACCCAGTTCCTGGGGTGAAGTTAGAGAAATTCACTATGGGGCTTTTGCCAATAATGAGTTGACGGCGATACCGGATTCTTGGGGCAAGATATCTATCTTAGGTGGGCGTGAGCGGGGAGCACCTATATCCAGATGGGATCCTCATGCTACCGTCTTTGGGCACTCTACCGCTAACTCGAAGACCAAGGATATAGATAGGGAGAAAAATAAGAATAATATCACTGCTCTCCCGGAATCTCTTGGTAATTTGTACTTCATCGATCCTGATACTTTTTCCTCGAGCATTCCGCGAGGAATGGTATTTACGGTTCCGGATGCTCCCTTGATTTATGACGGTCAGCAGTATGATCGTCTAGAACATGCAGTAGAAATGTTCTCAGGCGTAGGTTGGGGTAAAGGCGGCGCCGGCTCTAATACTACCTACGGCGGTCTTAACGGGCCTATATATCTGCGACCGGAGTCGGGTAAGAACCCCAATAATGTATCTGGATACACTACTGGATATGGTAATGATGTTATTATCCTCACCGATTCCCAGGTGCGGGTACGCTACCTTGATCAGGAAACCGGTCAGCCGTTGGCACCGGAAATAAACCGCCCAATTAGCAGTCAAGAGGGCGATAGCGACCAGAATTATGTGCTAGTACCACCTATGATTAAGGGCTATTCGCTGCCTCCTAGCCAGACCATTAAGCTAGACGGCAACGACAAGGACATAGTTTTCCGTTACCAGAAGGCTCCAGCAGAGATGACGGGCTCTTATGCGCGTCTGGATTTGACAGGAAAAATAAACCAGCCTGGCTGGCCCGCGTCCAATGAGCTAGAAGAAGAATTCGGTAATAATATGCGCGTTGACCTCACCTACGGTGGGGACGCTGGAACCTCGATAGTTAAGGATGGGGTTATTCGGGTAACTTATGATCCTACCCGGGTAGAGGTTGCGGATTGGGATAATACTTCCAGCCAATTCTTTACCTCAGTTAAAGTAGTTGCTCCGGGAGTCCTGGAAGTTAAGCTGAAACCGAATTACGATAGTTCTACGCGAACCAGTATTCCTATCTACTGGCGTATAAAGAAGCGGATCACCGCCTCGGACGCAGTTTTCCCGGTCAAAGCGGAATTGGTTGATACTGCCGCGGACGGGAAGCAGTATGTGCTGACCCCTCACCCAGAATCTAAACCGGGGCCGGTGAACCTTAAAGGATACTATCCGCTACCTTCTTTCACGAAGGATACAGTAGGGTGTTATCTATCCGTATGCAGGGACTACGATGACGATCCGGAAGGAGACGTCAGCACCTCTGGCAAAAACGCGGTCACCTTTACTTTCGGAGTAAAGAAATTGATGCGGAACGTGCGTGGTTACACCATCACTGACCAGTTGCCGCTATACACGAAGACCGATGGAACCCAGGCACGCGCCCAGTTCGTAGCCTCTGAAAACCCGGGGTGGGAGCTAGGCAAAGATGGGCTCACCCTCACCTACACCAATACCGAAAAACGTCTGCATACGGAGAGCTCCGGTCTAGGTAGCTTGAAGTTGCATTTCCCGGGGGCAAAGAAACAAAAACGGATTGATAACCACGCCGATTTCACCCTCACTCCCGAGGAGCAAGGTCCGAAGGAACCACTGCTTACTGGGGCGGCAGATACTAACTTCAGCTTCTATAAGCCGATGGAGACTGCACCTCCAGGGGTTCCCCTAACGAAGGTTGCTGCTGGCCCGCACTTCCGTGATGGAGCCGCGGTAATCTACGACACTAAGCAAAATCGCTCTCTTGAAATCGATTGGAATGTACTGACCAATAACATTACGGATACCCCGGTCACCCTAAATCTTAGAGACTTTGACCTTGATGACCGTCTGCAGTACACCGGTATTACCCCTGACCCGGTATTTGTGGGTGGCACCCTAGAAATTATTAGTCCCACTGGCGAACCGGATAAATATAAAGTTCTTTATTCCATGGGCATTACGGGAACTGACCGGATCGATCTGCCGGAGGATCTCACCTCCTACCAGAACATCCAGTTGCGGTGGAGCAGCGTTAAGGCTACGCAGCCAGGACAAAAAACTATTACCAAGATTCACACCAAGCTGCGTGACCCGGATAAGAACCTCTGCGAGGGGCTGAAGTGCCAAGCCGACCTCAGAAATAAGGTACAGGGCGGAAAACGTATTAAAGAGGCTCATATCAAGGTATTGCCCGAGGGCAAGAAGCTTAAAGCTCGCAAAGTCAACACTTTTGACAAGGCAACTCTCGCCGGTAAAACCGGTACCTATACCGTAGGCGCGGAGCTAGAAACCGATTACGGTGACCCCTTAACCGGTTTTGAGCTGGTAGATGTGCTACCTAGAGGGTTGGAAGTTAACCGGGTGACGCTGACTAAAACGTTTGCGGAACTGCCCGGAGCCCGTTACCAGATTCTTTCTAACTTCAATGGGACAGGACGCGTAGCGGTTCGTTTCCAAGCGGATCAGGTCACCGATCCCAGCCAGGTATACAGTGTGGGACAGCTAGAGACCACTATTACCAGGGGTGTTATCGACGGTGACATCGTTAACGAAGCGTTCGTGCATGCTCAAGGCAATGTTGAGTATCCAGAAGACAAGAGCGACAAAAACAAAGACAGATGGGCAACCACGGTGGAAAACCCGATTGCCGGTTCCGGAAAGTGGTCGAGAGCGGAAAATACTACCCGAGTCGCAGTAGGGGATGAAACCTATATCTACAAGCGGATTAAGGAACGCAAGCCAAACGCGCCCTGGGTTACCGAGATCAAGACTGTCGGGGGAGCGAAATTCGATTATCAGCTTCGCCTAGGCTACGGAACTAATCCGGAGCAAAATCCGGTGATCTATGACTTACTGCCAGTGGCAGGTACCCCTGCCCGCAGCGGTTCCACCCTGATTAACCAGTACGATCCCAGCGGGCAAATCAGCTTCGAAATGGTAGATGGTACGGCAGCTAACGGTTGGAATACCTTCTATACCTGCGATACGGGTATCGCGAAAGATAACCTAGATCGCGCCAACTGGCAGAGCGCTCCCTGCCCGGCGGTAACGGGGTTGAAATTTACTAATAACAACCCGCAGCAGCCGAGCAGCGAAGTACGGATCACGGTACCGATGATTGCTGGCCCGGTGGGTGCGGATCCGCGTTCCCAAGAGCATTTGGGCAAAAAGGCAATCAATGATTTCTGGAGTGTGCATAGTTCACACGAAGGCAAACTGGAATCTAACCCGGTGATTAACACCCTGGTGCCGCCGGCGGTAAATATCGAGCTGACCAAGTACGGATACAAAGCTGAACCATTCCAGACAGCGCAGAAGAAACTGCTCGCCGGAGCCAAATTCGGCCTCTACGATAAAGAGGGAGCGCTGCAAGCCAGCGCCATCTCTGACTCTAAAGGCCAGGTAAAGTTCACGAATGTGACTGCCACCCCGGGCTGGACGGTGCGAGAGATCGAAGCTCCCACGGGATATGCCGTTACCGATAAGGCATATATGCTGTCGGCTAGCGACTTTAATGCCACCAATTATGATTCCACTACCGGCACCTACAAGATTAAACTGCCTGATGTTACCAACATTGGCAAGTGGTATCCTCTTGAGCCGGTTACTGGTACCGCCGAGTTTAAGAAAGTGGACGCCCTCGGTAATCCTTTGGCGGGTATTGAATTCACGATCACCCCGCAACCGGTGCTACAGAACGATGGAACCATGTCTGTGCCGAACTCCGCTCCGATCACGGTGCGTTCTAACGATGACGGTCTCGTCAAGTTCTATCGTATTCCCGCTGGTAAATGGCAGCTAACAGAGAATCCGGGTGTCCGTCACCTGCAGACGATTGCGCCAATTGATTTCACCATTACTAGTTGCAGCCAAGCAACTTGTACTAACCTGCGCGGGCTGGATCTGAAGCTGGGAGTTAACGGCCAGATCAAGAACGATAAAGGCGCGGTATCGCTCTCGAAGTTGGGCGTGCGGGGCATGGCCGATAAGAATAAGTCCTTTGGCGAGTGGCAGCGCGGGGACGGCGTTATCAAAGCGGGCGCGACCTTTAACCTTTATAAAGGGAAAGGGACCAGTAGCCTAGTTAAATCGGTAACCACTGGAGGATCGGCCGCTAATGTCATCCTCGATAATCTGGAGATTAATCAGGTTTACACCCTGCAAGAAACTAAG
>QWCK01005523.1_pt1 | contig 16474 bp, 8 predicted proteins | sample 1972571 | NCBI WGS metagenome assembly QWCK01 (sample SAMN09866710, study PRJNA288562) | Human gut metagenome isolate term2_stool, whole genome shotgun sequencing... | isolation source: gut | host: Homo sapiens | place: USA: California
GATAAACTTTCCAGATTCCTGTTTCACTGTATGATCTTTTATTTTCTACTGAATATATAAGTTTGTATATCCCATCAGGCTTTCATCTACTTCTCTTGCCACTTCACGGCCTTCACGGATAGCCCATACAACAAGAGACTGTCCTCTGTGCATATCTCCGGCTGTGAATACATCTTTCACATTGGTAGAATATTTTCCTGCCTCTGTCTTTACATTTGTGCGTTCATTCACTTCTACACCAAATGCTTTTGTTACATAATCCTGACTTCCAAGGAATCCAGCTGCGATCAGAACAAGATCTGCATCTACGGTATACTCGCTTCCTTCTACCGGAACCATCATTTTCCGTCCGGTCTTCTCATCTGTCTTACTCTCAAGCTTGATAAGAACTGCCTTACAGAGATTCCCTTTCTTATCTTTTACGAATTCTTTCACTGTCGTTGTGTAAACGCGAGGATCAGAACCAAACACAGCGATTGCTTCCTGCTGGCCATAATCTGTCTTGCAGACTCTTGGCCACTCCGGCCATGGGTTCAGCGGTGTCCTCTCGTCCGGTTCTTTCGGCATCATCTCCAGCTGGAGAACGCTCTTTGCTCCATGACGGATAGATGTTCCGACACAGTCATTTCCTGTATCTCCGCCTCCGATTACAATTACATTTTTTCCTTTTGCAGAAATGTAGCCTCCTGTTTTAAGCTTCATGTCATTTGCCCATAGTGCTTTCGTTGTTGATTTCATGAAATCTACTGCAAAATAAATTCCCTGTGCATCTCTTCCCGGTGCTTTGATATCTCTTGGATTTGATGCTCCGCATGCAAGGATCACACGGTCATATTCTTTCAGGATATCTGCCGCCTTCACGTCTTTTCCGACATTACATCCTGTCTGGAAGATAATTCCCTCTTCTTCCATAATCGCAATCTTACGGTCGATAATCTGTTTCTCCAGCTTCATATTCGGAATTCCGTAGCGGAGCAATCCACCCGGTTTGTCCTCACGTTCAAAAACAGTTACCTGATGACCTCTTCTGTTCAGAAGATCTGCTGCCGCAAGTCCGGACGGACCGGAACCGATCACTGCGACTTTCTTTCCCGTACGCACTTTCGGCGGATTTGCCTTTGCATATCCCATCTCATATGCATTTTCAATAATTGCATATTCATTACTTTTTGATGCAACTGCTTCCTGATTCAGTCCACAGGTACATGCATTTTCACACAGTGCCGGACATACACGGGAAGTAAATTCCGGAAAATTGTTTGTCTTTTTCAGACGTAAATAAGCTTCCTTCCAGTTTCCATTGTAGATCAAGTCATTCCACTCCGGCACAAGGTTGTGCAGTGGACATCCACTGGCCATTCCTGCAAGCGGCTTTCCAGACTGGCAGAACGGAACTCCGCACGCCATACAGCGCGCGCCCTGAAGTTCCTGTTCTTCTTTGCTAAGAGGCGTATGGAACTCATTGAAATGTTTGATGCGTTCCAATGGGCTCTCTGCCGGTTTATCCTGTCTTTCATAATCCATAAATCCTGTCGGTTTTCCCATCTCTATGCCTCCTATCTTCCGTTCTTGATCATATTAAATGCTTCGATTTTTGCTTTTTCTCTGCTAAGTCCTTTTTCTTCCATCTGGATGATCGTGGACATCATTCTCTCATAGTCTTCCGGAATGATCTTCTTGAATTTTGGCAGATATTCTTTGAAATTATCAAGAATCTTCTTACCTACCTCAGAGTTTGTATAAGCAACATGCTCCTGGATCATTCCTTTTAATTCCTGTACATCATACTTATCTGTGACACGTTCAATGTTGACCATTGCTTTATTTACTTTACGATACAGGCTGTTATCGAGATCTATTACATAGGCAATACCGCCGCTCATTCCGGCTGCAAAGTTCTTTCCAACCTGTCCAAGTACAACAACACATCCACCTGTCATATATTCACATCCGTGATCTCCGACACCTTCTACAACTGCACGTGCACCAGAGTTTCTTACCGCAAAACGTTCTCCGGCAACACCTCCTACAAATGCTTTACCACTTGTAGCTCCGTAAAGAGCAACATTTCCGATAATAATGTTCTCATCTGATTTAAATTTCACACCTTTCGGCTGGCAAACAACCAGTTTTCCACCGGAAAGTCCTTTTCCAAAATAGTCATTACTGTCTCCTGTCAGTTCCAGTGTCAGTCCTCTTGGGATAAATGCTCCAAAGCTCTGACCGCCGGCACCTTTACACTGGATCACATAGCTGTCTTCTTCCAGTCCTTCCGGATATCTTCTTGTGATCTCAGATCCGAAAATTGTTCCGAAAGTACGGTCTGTATTTGTAACATCTACTTCAAGTCCTCTCTTTTCTCCTCTTTCAAGGGCTGGAAGAAGCTGTTTCAATAGTACTTTTTCATCCAACGTCTTGTTAAGTTCAAAATCATAGACTTTCTTTGGATTAAAGATAACACCTTTCTTCTCTTTCGCATATGGATTGTACAGAATCTGTGACAGATCCAATGTTGCGGCACGCTCTGATGTCGGAACGTCTTTTACTTTCAGAAGATCTGTACGTCCTACCAGTTCATCCACTGTGCGGACACCAAGTTTTGCCATATATTCTCTTAATTCTTCTGCAATAAAACGCATAAAGTTGACAACATATTCCGGTTTTCCGCTGAAACGTTTTCTAAGCTCCGGATTCTGAGTTGCAACACCAACCGGACAAGTATCCAGGTTGCAGACGCGCATCATAACACATCCCATTGTTACAAGCGGAGCTGTTGCAAATCCAAACTCTTCTGCTCCAAGAATTGCTGCAATCGCAACATCACGACCACTCATCAGCTTACCATCCGTCTCAATACGGACACGCTCACGCAGACCATTCTGAATCAATGTCTGATGAGTTTCTGCAAGTCCAAGCTCCCACGGAAGTCCTGCATTCTGAATCGAGCTTCTCGGTGCTGCTCCTGTTCCTCCGTCATATCCTGAGATCAAGATAACTCCGGCTCCTGCTTTTGCAACACCAGCAGCGACTGTTCCTACACCTGCTTCTGATACCAGTTTCACTGAAATTCTAGCATTTTTATTTGCGTTTTTGCAGTCATAGATCAACTGTGCAAGATCCTCAATCGAATAGATATCATGATGTGGCGGTGGTGAGATCAGGCTCACACCAGGTGTTGAATGACGAGTCTTGGCGATCCATGGATATACCTTTCCCCCCGGAAGATGTCCTCCTTCTCCTGGTTTTGCTCCCTGCGCCATCTTGATCTGGATTTCCTGTGCACTGACCAGATATCTGGATGTAACTCCGAATCGGCCGGAAGCAACCTGCTTGATTGCAGAGCATCTGTTTGTGTCAAGACGTTCAATATCCTCTCCACCTTCACCGGAGTTTGATTTACCATGAAGCATATTCATGGCGATCGCCATTGTCTCATGTGCTTCTTTTGAAATAGATCCATAGGACATCGCACCTGTCTTGAATCTTGTTACGATTGAATCTACGCTTTCTACTTCATCAAGCGGTACACTCTTCTTTGGGAAATTGAAATCAAGCTGACCTCTCAGATTGATCTTCTCGCCTTCCTCATCAACCATCTCTGTATACTGCTTGAACATTTCATAATCACCACGTCTTGTGGACTGCTGAAGCATATGGATTGTCTGTGGATTATAGAGATGTTCTTCTCCGCCACTTTTATATTTATGTTTTCCAACACTGTCCAGTGTCGTATCAACCTGCAGTCCAAGCGGATCAAATGCTTCTGTATGGAATGCTGTGTAATCTTCTGCAATTTCTTCAATACCGATACCACCAACACGGCTGACTGTATCTGTAAAATAGCGGTTAATAAAATCTGTCTTGAGACCAATTGCCTCGAAGATTTTTGCTCCCTGATAGGACTGGATCGTTGAAATTCCCATCTTGGATGCAATCTTAATAATTCCATGAATTACTGCTGAGTTATAATCATCTACTGCTGCATAATAATCTTTGTGAAGCAGATTAGACTCAATCAGCTGACGGATTGACTCATGCGCAAGATATGGATTAATCGCACATGCTCCATATCCAAGCAGTGTTGCAAAATGATGAACCTCTCTAGGCTCTCCACTTTCCAGAATCATCGCGACTGAGGTTCTCTTCTTTGTACGTACCAGATGCTGCTGCAGTCCGGATACTGCCAAAAGTGACGGGATTGCAACGTGATATTCGTCTACCTCACGGTCTGTCAGAATCAAAATATTAGCACCCTCACGGATCACACGGTCAACTTCAATAAACAGATACTCGATTGCCTTCTCAAGACTTGTGTTTTTATAATAAGTGATCGGAATCTCTGCAACTTTGAATCCATCCACTTTCATATTTTTAATTTTCAGAAGATCTGTATTTGTCAGGATCGGGTTATTGACTCTGAGCATCTTACAGTTCTCTTCCTTCTGCTCCAGAAGGTTACCGTCTGTTCCGACATAAATTGTTGTAGATGTTACAACTTCCTCACGGATTGCATCGATCGGTGGGTTTGTTACCTGTGCAAACAACTGTTTAAAATATCCGAACAGTGGCTGACGTTTCTGCGAAAGGACTGAAATCGGTGCATCCATTCCCATCGCTGCGGTTCCTTCGGCACCGTTCTTTGCCATTGTCAGAATAGAAGTTTTCACGTCTTCATAAGAATAGCCAAATGCTTTCTGAAGCTGTGTACACTCTTCGGCAGTATACTTTGGCACATCCTTATTCGGGATTTTCAAATCCTTCAGCTGAATCAGATTACTGTCCAGCCATTCTCCATATGGGAACTGATTTGCATATTTTTCTTTTAATTCCTCATCATCGATCACGCGTCCTGCAACAGTATCAACAAGAAGCATTTTGCCTGGATGAAGTCTTTCTTTCATCACGATCTTGGATGGATCGATATCCAGAACTCCAACCTCTGAAGAAAGAATCAGATTATCATCATCTGTAATGTAATATCTGGAAGGGCGAAGTCCGTTACGGTCAAGTACTGCTCCCATAACATCTCCATCTGAGAACAAGATTGACGCCGGTCCATCCCATGGCTCCATCATTGTTGCATAATACTGATAGAAATCTTTCTTGTTCTGGGACATCTCTTTATTGTTGATCCAAGGTTCCGGAATACAGATCATAACTGCAAGCGGAAGATCCATTCCACTCATCACCATGAATTCTAATGCGTTGTCAAGCATTGCGGAGTCAGAACCTGAAGTATTGATTGCTGGAAGTACTTTGTGAAGTTCGCCTTTCAGACATCCTGCCTCCATCGTTTCCTCACGGGCACGCATCTTATCTGCATTACCACGGATCGTATTGATCTCTCCGTTGTGGACCATAAAGCGGTTCGGATGCGCTCTCTGCCAGCTCGGTGCAGTATTCGTACTGAATCTGGAATGTACCATTGCAATTGCAGAAATAAATTCTTCATCCTGCAGATCTTCAAAGAAAAGTCTCAGCTGTCCTACAAGGAACATTCCTTTGTAAACGATTGTTCTGCTGGAAAGTGAAACAACATAAGTATCATCACTGCTCTGTTCGAAGATTCTTCTGACTACATACAGTCGACGGTCAAAGTCGATTCCTTTCTCGTATTTTGCAGGACGTTCAATAAATGCCTGCATAATACATGGCATGCAATCTACTGCTGTCTTTCCAAGAATGTCCGGATGAATCGGAACTTCTCTCCAGCCCAAGAACTTCAATCCTTCTTTTTTTACAATAACCTCGAAAATCTTTTTCGCCTGATTACGTTTTAATTCATCCTGCGGAAGAAAGAACATACCTACACCGTAATCTCTTTCATCTTTCAGCTTGATCCCAAGTGGCTGACAGACTTTTTTGAAAAATCCATGAGGAATCTGTGTCAGAATACCCACGCCATCTCCTGTCTTTCCTTCTGCATCTTTTCCGGCTCTGTGCTCAAGTTGTTCTACAATACTCAAGGCTCCTGCCACTGTACTATGTGTCTTTTTGCCTTTGATATTGACAATTGCACCAATACCACAGTTATCATGTTCAAAACTTTCGCGGTAAAGACCACGATTCTGACTTTCCATTTCTTTCCTCATAGTCGCTATCCTTTCTTCCTGTAATCTAAAGTTTACTTTAAAATCTTCTTTGTCCGGCGCATTCAATCATTTCTTTCTCACGTCGTGTAAAACTTTTTCTAGAATATACACCCTTTTACCCAGGCTGTAAATAGGTAAAATGCTTTAAATTGTCTGATTATTTGATTTTTTATTGTTTTTCTTTGAATAGTCAGATTTTTCTTGTTTTCTTATAAAAATAATATTAATTATCAAAATTCCTGTTTTTCTTTGATTTTATTTAATAAAATAGTAAATTAAAAAGAAAAAGCGCGACAAGGTTTCGCACCTCATCGCGCACAATTTAAGATTGTATTTTTATTAATACAATTTATTTTTTTGTATTTCTTCACTATTCTTCTGTTTTCTGAGTACTCACCGGATCCCCGCTTCTCTGAATCCACACAAAACAAGCTGCACAGATAAATGTGCTGATGATCACTGCCACTGCCATTTTAAACGGTTCTCTGGCAAGCCAGTTAAATACTCCGATATCTGTAAAGATCAAAGAGCCCAGATTCAAAACAATGTGAAGCATAATCGGAGCTTTCATTGAACCAAATTTCTCATAAACATAGCATAGAAGAATTCCTAAGAGGAAAGTGTAGATCATCTGTACCGTGTTGGTATGTGTGACTGAGAAAAACAGTGCTGTCCAGATTGCTGCATAATAAAATCCTCTGGTCTCCCGGTACCTCTGATAGAGCACTCCGCGGAACATAAATTCCTCTGCAATCGGAATTACAAATCCAAATACAATAATCTGAACCACAAAATCTGCTGAATACATATTCTGTGCGGTCTGGATATACTCCGGATCAACCAAAACGGCCTGTGCCATAGCGGACAGACATGTAGCACCAATACTTCCGATCACTCCCATCACAAGAAGTGACCAGTAATTCTTCAGTGGCTTTTGAACCCCCATCCGCTGTATCCCTGCAATCTGCTCTTTCTTTCGATCGATAACAAACAATGTAACTGTCAGAAACAACGTTGCTGCTGTAGCAATCCCTGCAATCGCAGTCTGACCTCCTATGATTTTATCAAACGCAGGACTTAACACTTCATAGTACTTATTCATCATTTCTTGATAATTAAGAACTTCTCCACTTTGTGTCATCCTGGAAGATGCTTCCCCCATAAAAGGAAGAATGATTATAAACTCAATCACAAATTCCATCACCAGCTGGATTCCCCAGAATCCAAGTAAAGGACCGGCAGCTCTCCAGAAGGAGCGTCTCGGATCATTTTTCATAAGACAATTCCTCCGCTATCTTTTGAATCCACTCTCTGATCTTTCCGGCTTCACCTTTTACAGTTCCCTGAACCATCTCCGGCTTTCCGCCGCCCCTTCCTTCGAATGCAGCATTTAACATTTTGGAAAATGCACGAAGATCCTGGGTTCTGCTTCCGATCACATAACGGTATCCCGCTGCATCATTTCCATAAAACACAGCACAAAGAATTCTTTCTTTTTCAAGCACTTCATTCACATACTGACGCATGGCATCCGCACTGATATCCTCTGAAAACATACAGACCGTTTTTTCTTCTTCCGAAACAGACTGCGCCCAGACGTGTACAAGCTGGCGTTCTTTCTCCACCAGTGTCCGTTTCAAAGAATCCAGCTCTTCTTTCAAGTGTCCCACTGCCTCTGCTGTCTCATATTCTTTCGCACAGAGCAACGCTGAAATTTTCCTGTTCTGTTCCTGCTTCTTCTCATAATCTGTAAGTGCACGGCTTCCACAGAGCATTGTTACACGAACGCCGCCTTTGTATCGCTGCATATTAACAAGCTTGATCATACCGATCTCTCCTGTGCGTTCAACATGCGGCGCACAGCACGCACAGATATCATATCCCGGAACCGATACGATACGAACCTGTCCCTCAATCTCAATCTTACTGCGGTAATCCAGTTCTTCCAGCTCTTCTTTGGATGGATAGGACACTTCTATTGTCAGATTCTTCCACACTGCACGATTTGCTTCAAGTTCAATCTCCTGCAGTGCTTCTTTTGATATCTCTCCATCAAAATCCATCGTACAATCTTCTGTTCCAAGATGAAATCCGACATTGTTGAAACCGTATCTTGCATGCACGATTCCGGAAACAATATGCTCTCCGGTGTGCTGCTGCATCTTCATAAATCTGGTCTCCCAGTCGATCTCGCCTTCAACAATCTCTCCTGCTTCAAACGGCTGATCTGTAATATGCAGAATTCTTCCATTCTTTTCCCGAACATCAGATACCTTCGCATCCTTCAGTTTTCCTGTATCTGCATACTGTCCGCCACCTTCCGGAAAGAATGCTGTACGGTCAAGTTCTACCGCATAGCATCCTTCCTTTTTCTCATACGGCTCACATTCCAGAACCATTGCAGTAAATTTTGAAAGATGGCTGTCATTGTAAAACAGTTTTTCTGTTCTTGTACCATCCATCAATCCATTTTCTGTCATAATTCGTATTACATCCTTTCCGGAGCTGTAAATCCAAGAAGATCAATACAAGTCTCAAGCACTTTTTTCGCAAGTGTAAGAAGTGCAAGATAACCTTTCTTCTTCTCTTCGTCTTCTTCTGCAAGAATCTTTGTCTCATGATAGAACTTATTAAAGTCGTTCGCAAGATCATAGATATATGCACACAACTTATGAGGAGCTGTCTCTTTATATACATTATCGATCACTTCATTGAATTTCACTACCTGAAGCATCAGAGACTTCTCTGCATCATTCTCAGCCGGTCTGATCGTTCCGTCAAGAACTCCGCCATTCTCAGCATATTTCTTGAGAATAGACTTAATTCTAACGATTGTATAAAGAATATACGGTCCTGTATTTCCCTCAAAGGAAGTAAATCTGTCAACATCAAAGATATAATCTTTAGAAGCCTGGTTAGAAAGATCTCCGTACTTGATCGCTGCAAGTCCAACTTCTTCTGCTGTACGTCTTGCATCTTCTTCCTCTACTGTACGGTTGTCCATGATCTTCTTATACATCTCATCATCAATCTCACGGATCAGATTCTCAAGACGCATAACACCGCCTTCTCTTGTCTTAAACGGCTTACCATCTTTTCCGTTCATTGTACCAAATCCAAGGAATGTAAGTTCTGTCTCCGGTTTTACAATTCCTGTCTTCTTCGCACAACGGAATACCTGCACAAAATGCAGTTCCTGACGCTTATCAACAACATAGATCACCTGATCCGGATCATACAGTTTCTCACGTTCTACCAGTGTAGCAAGATCTGTTGTATCATACAGCGCAGCTCCGTCAGATTTCAGAATCATACACGGAGGAATCTCTTTCTTATCTGTCTCTTCTGCAACGTCTACTACAAGCGCACCCTCATCATAATGTGCGAATCCTTTCTCCTTGAGCATCTCAACCATATCCGGAATATATGCCTGGGCATCTGCTTCACCTTTCCAGAGATCAAAATCTACACTCAGTCGCTCGTAGTTCTTCTTCAAGTCAGTTACAGACACATTCATGATATGTTTCCAGATTGCACGATATCCTTTATATCCATTCTGTAACAGATAAGTTGCATGAAGTGCTTCTTCTCTATAATCGTCGTGCTCTTTTGCATAAGCACTTGCTGTAGGATAAATCTCTTCCAGTTCACTGATCGTAAATGGTGCTTCTTCCGGATATTCTCCTTCAAAACTCTCATCAAAATACGGGAGTTCCGGTTTACGTTTTTTCAGCTCTGTGATGATCAGTCCCATCTGATATCCCCAGTCTCCCAGATGGATATCTCCTGTTACATCATTTCCTTTAAAACGGATAATACGTTTAATGCTCTCTCCGATAATCGCAGAACGAAGATGTCCGACATGCAACGGTTTTGCCACGTTCGGTCCGCCGTAATCAATAATAACTTTTTTCGGATTCTTTTCTTTTTCAACACCAAGATTCTCATCTGCTGCCATCTCATTCAAATACTCTGCAACAACTTCCGGTGCCAGCTTCAGGTTGATAAATCCCGGATTCACCGCTTCTGCTGATGCAAAATACTTGCTATCTGCAAGTTCTTCCACAACTGCATTCGCAATCATAATTGGAGCCTTCTTATATTTCTTCGCACCTGCCATTGCACCATTACACTGATATTCACAGAGATCCGGGCGGTTGGAAAGCGTAACTCTTGCAAGCTCTTCATCATATCCTGCTGCTTTGAACGCTTCTTTCATTTCTATTGTGATCATTTCCAGTAATGTCTTCAAAGTTTCACACTCCTCTTTACTTTTCGTTTGTCTTTTCTGCCTGACGGCAATTTTATTAAAACAAGTCTGCCTCCCAACTTTTCTGGAGACAAACAGCCACTATTTATTCTATCATGTATCCAACAGAACAGCAAGCGTTACTGTAAACGGAGATTAACATACTGTAAACAGAGATTAACAGAGATTAAGTGCAAAGATAATGAAACCCGTCGCAAAACTGATTGACATAAAAATATCGAATACTTATAATGTAACCAAAACTTTACACATACTGTTACCTGTATGATGTAACATCAGACAGAAAGGATATCCAACAATGTTAAAATTAGGTTCACACGTTGGCATGAGTGGAAAAGAAATGCTTCTTGGTTCTGCGAAAGAAGCCGTTTCTTACGGTGCCAATACATTTATGTTTTATACCGGAGCCCCACAGAATACCCGCCGAAAAGAAATCAGTGAATTGAATATCGAACCAGCATGGGAATATATGAAAGAACACGGAATTGATGAAATTGTCGTTCATGCACCTTATATCATCAACCTCGGTAATTCAGTAAAACCAGAGACGTTCTCTCTTGCCGTAGAATTTCTGGCAAAAGAAATCGACCGCACGATTGCCTGCAGGAGCCACACTCTGATCCTTCATCCAGGTGCTCATGTAGGTGCCGGTGTCGAAATCGGAACCGCACAGATCATCAAAGGACTCAATGAAGTTCTCACTGCTGAGACTGACTGCTGTATTGCCCTTGAAACAATGGCCGGAAAGGGATCAGAAATCGGACGGAATTTTGAAGAACTTGCCCGGATTTATGATGGAGTTGTCCAGAATGATAAATTGAGAGTCTGCTTTGACACTTGTCATACAAGTGACAGCGGATATGATATCATCCATCATTTTGATGATGTTATGGAGTCTTTTGACCGTCTGCTTGGAAAAGATCAGATTGCAGTCTTCCACATCAATGACAGTAAAAATATTCCAAGAGCCGCGAAAGACCGGCATGAAAATATCGGCTTTGGAGAAATCGGTTTTGATGCAATTTCTACAATTGTCCATCACCCGGATTTCGAATCTGTACCGATTGATCCTGAAATGAAAGACCACATCCTTGCAGATTGTGAATAAAAAACTATATGAAAAAATCCTGTTATTATCAGCCATCTGAATGCGCTGAAATAACAGGACTTTTTTATCCTATAGCGTCTGAGCGGAGTCGAACCGCCGCACATGCCTCCGGAGGGCATCGCTCTATCCACTGAGCTACAGACGCATCTCGGTTGTTAGTAGGAAAATTTAATTTCGTACAGCTAACAACCTTTTTTATCCTAGCACAATTCTGTATAAATGTAAAGTGGCAAATAAACCTCTAACTTTCTGCGGTTAATCTTTTTTCACTGCAAGCAGAAGAATTAATATCCCTGCCCCAAGACAAAGCATTGCCCATGCACCTGCCTGTTGTGAATCTCCGGTCTTTGCAGCCTCTTCCCTTATCGTTTGTTTTGGACATACCCTGACATTCCAGTTCATTGCCCCTTTGTCTTCTTCCCATTTTGGCAGCTGGACAAGAACCGGCTGAACCTCGTATTCTGATTCATCTTCAACATAGATCAGATAAACTCCTGCCCTCAGATTCGTAAGGGTTGCTTTTCCATCACAATCCGTCCTGCACAATCCATCACTATAATGATATTTACTCAAAGTCCGCGCCAGCTCTTCCTGTTCTCTGGCATACCTTACCTCATTGAGATCCACGCCTTTATCTTCATATCTTTTCTCCATCTCGTAAGCACCATCAACAAGAGATGCCACTTTGGAATACTGGAATGTAACACCTTCTCTCTTAATTTGTTCTCCGGTATCTTCAATACAGATTTCTATATTTCCTGTTTCTGTTTCTGCAAACGCCGGGTTCTTTACTGCTACCACCAGAAAACATATCAAAAGAAGAATTCCGCATTTGATTTTCCCATTTTGCCGTCTTTTGCATCTTTCTTTTTTGTCTCCTGCTTTTCTTTCTTTTACGTTTCTTTCTCCTGTAGTGCTTACATTTCCTTTTCTGGTTTCTGTTTCTTTTTCTCTTTCCCTCACAATTTCTTTTTTCTCGCTTTCTTTTTATTCTTTCAATCACAACATATACCAAAAAGAGAATTGGAATCATTGTGAAGATCATTTCTCTGACAGACGGACGTTTCTTTTTGATTTTCTCTTCTTTTTTCTCTTCATACACAACCCGCTTTCCAGTAATCACTAACCGATGGGTATTAATTCCATATGGGGTACATGTGACAAGCGAAACCAGATCTTCTCCCGGTCTGATTTCCAGACTTTCTACCTCTTCTGGTAAGATTACATTTATTTCTTCTACCTTATATGCGAGTTTTTCTCCCAGTACTTCCAGAAAGAACTCATCGCCTTCCTTTAATTCATCCAGACGAGTGAAAAGTCTCGCACTTGCAAGCCCACGATGTCCCGTCATCACACAATGCGTATTTTCTCCCCCTATCGGAAGACTACTGTCCATCAAATGCCCTACACCTTCCTTAAGTACTGCCTCGCTGGTTCCATGATAAACCGGAAGCCTGAGATCTATTGACGGAATTTCCAGTACACACATCATTCCTGTCTGTATTTTTTCGGCATTTAACAGACCTTCATACTCTTCCATCTGGTCAGGCTCGCTTTGTTCCCTGACTCCTTTCGATTCTGCCCAAAGCTTTTTATTATATTCATCAGCCTGATTCCTTAATTGTTCAATTTCATCTCCTGTTGTCTGTTCCACAATCTGTTCATATGTTGCCAACACATTTTGTGTTTTCTTCTGACTATACCAGCCAGTCAAAAGAGGTATACTACACAAAAGAACTCCTATCCATAGTAAAAGATCTGACTGTAATCTATTGTTTTTCCTTTGCATTTTTTCTGTTTCTTCTCATTGCTCCTGCAAGAACAAGAACACTTCCGGTTGTAATACAGATAACAGCTGCTGAAGAACCTGTTACCGGCAGTTTTTTTCCAACTGTATTAATTACTGTTAGATTAGCAGATCCTTCGCCTTCATTTGTTGTCAGACTGATTTCTGATTCTTTCCAGTTTCCGTTAATAAATTCTTTGATCTGCGCAGATGTCTCCAGTTTTTTCAATCCTTTGTCTGTTTTTCCGTCTCCTTTTACATATGCGTTTCTATCATTTGGAAAACTTGCTTTTATATTTAACACAATCGGCTCTGTCAGCAGACGGTATCCTGCCGGTGCCTCTGTTTCTTTCAGATAATAGGTGCCACTATCTAATCCATAGATCATAAAGGTTCCATCCTGACCGGATTTCATCTCCACCGCATTTTCCGGCTGCTTTCCACCTGTATGGTCGTTTCCTCCAAGACTGTCCCGGTTAATTACAATGTACCCACCTTCTCCCTGTTTTACATATACTTCATTTTTTAATCCAGCGTCAGAATAAAGTCTGAACCTGGCATTTTCCAGACTTTGTCCATGGTTATTTGATTTCAATGCATTGATTTTATAAGTGAAACAAACAACTGTATCCCACGGTGTATATCCTGTACTTCCTCTCACCGCTGAATCCGGATCATTTGAAAATTCCAGCCGAACATCATTTTCAAATCCCGGACGTCCTGTATTTTTCGCTGCCTTTTCATTCAATGTTGCCTGATAGGTAAGCACTATTTTCTGTCCATATTTATTTTCTCCTGCTTCATTTTTACGATTAAACTCTCTGTCTATGATTTTTTTCATATCAGAAACAACAACCTGAAACGTATCTCCTCCTCCCGGAGCTTCCTTTACTTCAAATTCGTCTTCTTTCAATTCATAATAATTTCCTGCATTTGAATTTTCATAAATCCGGATGGCAACAGAATCCTTTTTGAAAGTAAGTGCTTCACTCATCACATCATGCCATGCGTAATAATAATTGTTATATCCGTTAACATCAGGCATATTTGACTCATACCGATATGGCACAGTCTGCCCGATCTCAAAATCAGCCAAATCATTCCATCCCTGATTTCCAACTTTATCCTGCTCATCATCTTCCCGGATCTTTTTTGTCACAACCGGATAGTCTGATTTTATGTTGAGGTTCATTTCCGGATTAGCTGTACTTACCATACACAAAGAGGCTGCTGAATTCGTTCCTTTTACTGCTGTCACCTCATCGATAATATAATATCCGTATGGTAATCCCTTAATTTCAAATGAATTGTCCGCTTTTGTACTTGTCACTTCAACAGATTGACCTGTTTTTCCATTTCTCTGTAGATGGGTTCTTAATTCTTCTACAAAAACACGATATTCACTGTATGCTCCTTCCTTTTCCTGAGCGGTCTGCGCCCCTTCTGTCTGATGCGTATTCAGAGACTGAATATAATCGATCACCAGACTCTGTCCGTCATTTCCTTTGATCGTAATACTTGCAGGACCATTATTAAGATTCAAAATTCCATTTGTAGTTGCTGCTCTTCCCTGTACTTCATTTTCCGCTGCATATACAGATTTGATTCCGGTCGCACCTATTGTTCCCGAAGTACAGAGTACCGCTGCCAAAGTCATCATATAACAGATTTTCATCATTCTTTTTTTCATTTTGTCACCTCCTCATTTCTCACCGTTTTACTACTATCTTTTTTGCTCTTTTTTTCTGTAAATCATTGCCATGATTCCTACAGCTAAAATTCCCGTAAGTAACACAGGTTTTCCTGCCGATCCTGTATCTGGAAGCTTCTTTCCTGTCTGATTTATAATCTTCATTTTCACATTCCACTCCTTAATTGAACCTTCAATACTTATCTTGCTGTCTGCAGTATCTTTGCTTCTGTATTCTTTTCCATTTACAACCAACAGAGGAATTCTGTAACCTGTCGGTGCTTTTGTTTCTTTCATATAGTACTTTTTCTTTACTTCCAGATTTTCGAACATTGCAATTCCATTTCCATCCGTCAACACCCGGTCAATTTCTTTCTGACATGCCTGGTCTTCATATAAAGTAAACTCAGCTCCTGCAAGTGCAACACCTTTTTCATTTTCCTTTTTCAGCTCAATCTTGTAACAGGCTGGCTTATCTTCTATCGTCACTACCGCAATTCCATCCTCTGTATATTCGATAACAACCTCTCCTTCTTCTGTATTTACCTCAGATAAAATTTCTGTTTTCCCGCTCTCATCAACCTGGAAAATCAGTTCATTATTATTTGTCCGGTACCCGTCCGGTGCTTTTACTTCCTTTAATTTGTGAATTCCATGCGATAATGGCATTACTTTCAGAGTCCCTTTTTCATCTGTTGTCAGAATTTTTTCACTTCCATCCGGTCTGATATGCTTAAATTGCGCTCCCGAAAGAGGATGTCCTGTTTCCGTTGCTTTTTTCACCAAATGAATCTGGAAAACCCGGTCCGGTATCGTAGGGTTCTGATATACATTTATTTTTTCTCCCGTACCTTTTGGCTTTATCTGACAAACAAAAACTTCCTCATTCAGGAAATACCCTTTTGGCGGTTTTATCTCCTGAATTGTTACGGTTCCCAGCGGAAGTGCCTCTGTTCCGTCTGTCGTTTTATACAATGCATCGCCTTTCACCTTATACTTCTCCTGATAACGGCAAACTGCTTTTGCATCTGTTTGAAAGACCCAGATTCTGACTGGCTTTTTCCCTGCTTTTTTCGGATCTTTCCCCGGCTCCAGAAGTTCTGCATAGAATTTCACTAAAAACTGTGCTCCCTGATACGCCGCTGTCCCTGACGGATCAACATACTCCTGTTCCATACCTTTTTTCTTTAGCAAAAGCTCTACAGGATTCATCTGCGGCGGGTCTGAAAATGTCACTGTCGCTTCCTGTCCGGATTTTACGGTAACCGTTTTCACTTCATCTACAAGTGCATAACCTTTGGGAGCTTTTAGTTCCTTTACGTAATAAGTTCCTTCATTCAACACAACTGTTGATGAATTTCCTGCTGAATCTGTTCTGAACGTTCCTGCTCTTGATTCACTAGAAAGAGTGGGACTACTATAGATACCGTACTCTGCTCCCTCCAAAGAATAGCAACTGTTCTTTTCTGTCACAGAAGTATTCGCCGACACCTTCTTTAATCTCCCTGTTCCGGTTGGCTGGTATGTT
>QWCK01003650.1_pt1 | contig 16455 bp, 7 predicted proteins | sample 1972571 | NCBI WGS metagenome assembly QWCK01 (sample SAMN09866710, study PRJNA288562) | Human gut metagenome isolate term2_stool, whole genome shotgun sequencing... | isolation source: gut | host: Homo sapiens | place: USA: California
AAAAGAATTAGCTAAGTCTATTGACGAACTAGCAAAGAAACTTAAAATTAGTGAAGATGAAATTGCTAAATCAATCAAGTCTATGTCTTCATTTGACTTGAACACTAAAGACTTTGAGAAACAAGCTAAAGACGTAAAGAAGTTTATTGACGTTCAAAGACAAGAGTTAACTAAATGGGCTAAAGAGAAAACATCACTAGCTAAGGAACTTAGTCTTAGAGATATCTCTAAAATGGTTAATGATGACTATAGGCGTGCTAACAAGAGTGGTAATGCAACTGAAAAAGCTGAAGCTATTAAAAGAGTTAAGCAAGCTATGTCTGTTCTTAATTTTACTATGGAGCAAAACAAGGCTAGAACTAAAGACCTACAGGTTGAGTATGACAAGCTAAAAACAAAAGCTAATGCTCTTACAGGTGAAACTAAAAAGATAGCCAATGCTCAAGCTAAGTCTGTTAAGAGACAAATAACAGATATCACTCGTGAGACAAGTAAACTAGAAACTCAAGCTGGTAGATTAGATAAGATACTTAATTTTACTGACACAGACCAATCAGCGAAAAGAACAACAAAGTCTATGGGTATGCTCTTGGGGCAAGCTTATGCTATCAAGAGAGCCTTTGGATATATCAACAAAGAAGTCAAAGAGTTTGAACGTAATGCTGTTGAAATTCAACGTATAGCTGGATACACCAAGAAAGAAATGGATGAGCTTGCTCAATCTACTTTTGAGATGGGTAAGAACATGGGTCTCAATGTTAATAGAATACAAGAGATTGAAGCTTTATGGGCTAGAGCTGGCAGAACTGGACAAGCTCTTGTTGACGCTACTAAGACTACAGCTTTAGGATTTAACGTTGCAGAATTTAAGGATGCCGAATCTGCTGTTGCTTCACTTAATGCCATAATTAACCAAATGTATAATGGGGATGCAACTAAAGCTCCAGAGATACTTGATGCCTTAACTAAGGTTGCAGATAAGACAGCTGTAAGAAACGTAAATGACCTTGTAGAAGTCGTATCCCGTGCTGGTGCTAATGCCAAATCACTTGGTATGAACTTACACGAATTGAACGCCGCTTCGTCTGTAGTTATGGAAAGAATGAAAACAACTGGTGATGTTCTAGGTACTCAATTCAAGACTATCTTTGCTTATATGGCAGACGGTAAGAGAATTGATAAGCTAAAGAAATATGGTGTTGAATTTACTAACATTGGCAAAGACGGAACAGAATCCTTAAAACCTTTTATGGAAATGATGGATAACCTTGTAGCTAAGTACAAAGAACTACAAAGTCAAGGTAAAGACGTTATGGCTAATGATATGATTAAAAATCTATCGGGTGTTCGTAACGTTGCAACTCTAAAGAACTTAGTTGAGGGTTGGGATTCCATGAGAGAAAGAGTTCTCTTATCTCAAAACTCTAAAGGGTTTGCTGAAAGACAAAATGCCAAAATGATGGAAACTTATGCTAAAAAGGTTGAGCAATTAAAAGTTTCTTTTCAAGAGTTAGCTGTTACTATTGGGAATAATGGTTTGTTGGATGCCTTAAAGCACGTTGCTGATGGAACAAAATCTGGCATTGAGTTCTTCTCAAAGTACAATAAAGAAATATTAACACTAACAAAAACTGTTGCTACATTCTATGCCACAATGAAAGGTGTTGAGGGTGTAAAGAAAATCTTTGGTGCTAATGGTCTTGCTGGAATGTTCGGTATGCTTACCCAAACCAATTATTCAGGCTTTGCAAAAGCTGGAGCTGTATTGTCTAAATTATCTGGCACAGAAGCTTTTATGAGCAAGGAAAAACAAGGGCAAATGTTATTTGAGGGCTTTGAAAAGATGGGCAAAAGTGCTGGCAATGCTGTCTCTCCTGTTAAAATGTTAGCTGGCTCTATGGGTGGTCTCAAGGCTCAAGTAGTGAGTATGACTGCTGGAATGAGTATGGCTGTTCCTGTTATTGGTGCTGTAACTCTTGCTCTTGGTGCTTTGTTGACTAAGATGTATTTAGACAAGCAAAAAAGATTGAACATATTAGAGGATTTTACTTCTGGCAAAGCAGATGAAGCTATTGGCAACATTAGAGAGCTAAAGAAAGAGCTTGACGAGATTACTGACACAGAAGCGTTCAGAAGTGGTGATGCTAACGCACTAGACGCTTATAAATCCACAACAGAAGAACTTGCTAGAATGTTAGGGATAAACCACTCTGTTGTGGTGGGTAACAAAGAGTCTATGGAGCTATTCAATAAAACACTTGTCACTACCATAGGTCTTAAAGAACGAGAGTATGAGCTTAACAAGCAGATTGCTAAGCAAGAGTCTGAAATTAGAGCGAAGAAAATAGCTGGTAAAGACGGTTTTGGTGGAGATAGCAACATTGGTGAGCTTGGTCGTGCAATAAGGAAATATCAAAATCTTGTAGACAAAGTTCAAACGTTACAGGATAAAATCAATGATGGTGACCCAAATAAATGGCTATCAAAGCGATTAGATAAGTCGTCTCAAGATATGAATGAGGCTTATGTAGAAGTTATAAAGTTAGCAACAGAATTAAAAGAACTACAAGCTGTTACAGGTATGACTGATGAAGAGTTAAAAAAGCTCTTTGACGGAAAACAACTAAGTGACGGAACTCCTGTGTATGATGCTTTACAAAAGATTATTGAAGCCTCACCAGAAGTAAAAGATGGTTTGGATAATATTGGCGAGGGTGCTGATGGTGCTAAAGATGCGATTGACGAGCTTAAAGAGAGTATAGATAAGTTACTTTCAGAGTTTGATGACATAGGTAAACAAACAAGTACAATAGATGATGCTTTTAAAGAGCTATATGAAAATGGTTCTATAAAAAATGGTACTGTCATGAAGCTCCTTGATGTTGACCCAGAAATGGTTGACTACATATATAAAACTAAAGATGGCTATGGATTGTTAGAAGGTGCGATAGACCATTACAATGAAAAACAACAGAGAGCTAATGAGTTAACAGACGAGGCTCTTAACACACTTAGAGAGAAAGCTGACATGGCAACGGATATAGATGGAAATCCTATTGCTAAATCTTTGCAATCAGAGGAGTTGCAACAAAGTTTAGATGAGATGGTTAGCTCCATTCAAGAAAGTGTTGACAAGTCTAATGTTGCTTTTGAAGACGGTCAAACTGGTGTTGAAGAGTATTTCAGAAAAATCAAAGAAGCTTCCGATGATGCTGACTTATCTAATCTATTAAGTGGACTCGATACATCACAAATTGGAGCGTTGAATGAAACTCTAGCTAATGATTTACAAACAACTTTAGGTAACCTTAGAGGGGAATTTGATTCTGGTGTTATAAACATTGAGCAATACGCTAACGCAATGAGTAACGCTCAAGGGGATGCTTTAAAGCTTTATACGGAACTTAATAATTTACACCAAAACGATGATAATGTTTGGGTCAACAAGGCTGGAGAAGTTGATAAGTTTGCCAATGCTTTACAAAATTCTGTCACTAAAGTCGATGGTGCAAAAGAGTCCTTTAATAGACTAATGGATGCGTTTGAAAAAACTCCAGATATGGCATTGATATTCTCGGAAGACTCTTTTGACATACCAAGAGAGCAAATCGAAACCTTTGCTGATGACTTCACTTCTATTATGCGTGACACCAAGAAAAACAACAAAGAAACTTGGGATGCCATAGTAAAAGAAATTATGGAACAAACTGGTATGTCTAAAGAAGAAACTGAAAAATGCTTAACAGATAGCAATGAGTTTGTAAAACAACAAGATGCCATAGTTAAGAGTGCTGTAAAGGTTAGTTTCGCTCACCTAGCAAAAGCCTTAAATTTAACAGAAGCTCAAATAGCCACAACGGCTCGTGGCATCAAATCTAAGCTATCTGCTTTAGCTGACTACGCCCTTAGTAAAATGTCGGTTGTTAATATGGCTATGGGTGGTTCAGCTATGAAACAATCTAAAGACCACTTTAAGGAGATTCCTAGAAGTCCTATTGGTGATTCCCTATCCACTACAAACACAATTGAATCGGTGATGAATGGTGGCAAAACTAAAATTGCTACCCCTAGTGGTAGACTGGTAGAAAAGAACTCTACTATTGCCGATACATTTGCAACAAGCTTGGAAGACTATGCAAAGCAAACAGCTCAACTTAAATCACTCAATGCACAAGCTGACAAAGTGGGAGCGAATCTTGATGCAGAGCTAAGTAAATCTTCGGGAGTTCTTGACGCCAACAATGAGAAGCTACAAGAGTGGTATAACAATAACAATGAGGAGAATAAAAGAAATCCTCGTGGTGGTGGAGGTCGTGGTGGTTCTAAGTCCACACCCGACATTCCTAAAGTGGTTGAAGATAAGCTTGAAGACCTAAGACATGAACTTGAAATGGGTCGTATATCAGAAGAACAATTCTATAAAGGTGTAGACAAACTATACAAAAATAACTCTGGTAAAATGTCTAAGCGTGGTAAACAGAAATTTGAGAAAATGCTCAAGGATGCTAAGACAAAAGCTGATAGCTCTATTCCACCTTATGCTAAGGTTCTTATTGACGACTTAGAAGAGCAATTAAAATATGGTGAGATAGACCAATACACTTATGCTTCTAAACTTGATGATATAGCTAGAAAGTACAAAAATCAACTTGGTAAGAAAGCTGTCAAAGAGATTGAGAAGAAAATTAGTGAAGCCAAGGTTGGTGGTCTTGATAAATACTTCAAAGCTCAAATCGATGAGTTTGAAAATATTATTAAGGTGTCTGACCTAGCTGTGAAGAAAATACAAGCCGAGCAATCCCTATATGAAGCTCTGAATATGGGTGATACTGCTGGTATGAGTTTACAAGCTTCTAAAATCAATGTCATTAACAACAAACTTTATGCAACGGAAGCTCTTGCAAAGAAATATGAATCAGTCTTAAAAGTTATCAATGAAGAAATTAAGAAGTTAGATAAGCAATCAAATTCTTACAAAACTACCCTATCTGGTTTAGTACAAAAGCAAGAAGAGTTTACTAATAAGCTTAATGAAACTAGGATAGCAACTATTGAACTTCAAAAGCTAAGAGTTGAAGAGCAAATGAAAGTCTATGATGCTATGCAAGCGAAGTATGATGATGCTGTTAGTTCCATTGAGCAAATAGAATCTAAACTTGTTACTTTCATTCAACAAAGAAACCAAAAGATTAGAGAGCAAATAGACAAGAACCATAAAACTAAAATGGATGCCCTTGATAAAGAAACTAAGGCTAAAGATAAAGAACTTGAAAAAGAAAAGAAAAGACTTCAAGATGCTTTAGAAGCTTATAGAAAATATACTCAAGGGAAAATGGATTCTCTCGACAAGCAATGGGAAGAAGAAGATTATCAAAAGGAACTTCAAAAGAAATTAAATGAAAGAGACGAACTCCAACAAAGAATTGACACTCTATCTCTTGATGATACATCTTCTGCTCGTGGTAAGAGAATTGAGTTAAAGAAAGAATTAGCTGACAAGGATAACGAAATTGAAGAGTTTCAACGTGACCGTTCAAGAAAGCTTACTAAAGAGGGTCTACAAGACCAACTGAAAGAATATGAAGATACTCTTGAAAAGAAACAAAAGAAACTAGACGACCACTCAAAGAAAGAGCAAGAGGATTTAGATAATAGACGTAAAGCTCTTGAAGATGAATATAGACACGAACTAGAAATGTTAGATGAGAAAATGAAAGCATCTAATATGTATGCTGAAGCTAAAAATGCAATACTGTCTGGTTATGTAGAAAATGCTGTTGGTGCTTCTATAACTATAAGAGATGCCATGATACAAGGTATGAGAGAACAAGGTCAAGCTTCTGGTATATTGGCTCAAAAGTATATCAATGACCTAGACGCTGTCATTAGGAAAGCTCACGAAGCTCAACAGATAATGGGTATGGCTAAATCATCTGCTGGTGCTGGTAGTTTACAAGCTATGCTTGGACTTACAGATGGTGGATATGAAGAATACTTAGGTTCAAAAGCTAATTATCTAGGCTACAGTCGAGACGACACAGAGAGATATATCAAGAACAAGACTAACTGGCAAAATGCTAGTGCTAGTGAGCGAAAAAGACTTGAGATGGAGAACCATCAAATAAGAGCCAAGTATGCTGGCAATAAGAGCAACTGGAATGACCCAAGACATAATAGAGATATCAATGGTGAAGTTCTTGGTATGGACTGGATATTAGATACTGGTTCTGCTATGAAAGTTGGACAAGCTGGTGGACAGTTTACTCCATTAGGTGGCAACTTTGGCAGAGACGAAGCAAGGGCTACAGCTCAAGCTGATTTAGGTCTTTACAATCCAAGAACAAGAGGTTCAAGTGAAGCTTTCTTTACTAACCAAATGAACCAATTCAAGCGTATGGGTATGCCTTATAGTCAACCTAATCTTAGTAATTGGACAAGCAATAGTTATTACGACAACTGGAAGAAACAAAGTGATACACTAAATAGGTTTGAAAAGACTCCCCTATCTAAGAGCGACCAAGTTGGTGCTATGGGATATATTCAAAATTACAAACAAAACCTATTAGATAAAGACAACTATAATAGTGAATTGCCTAATGAAAATACTGGAGATATGTCTGCCAGAGAAGCCTTAATGTCAGCAGCGAAAGCTCAAGACGGTATGCCTTATTCTCAAACTTCTAAGAGATATACAACTCATAGAGACTGTTCATCTTATGTTTACTATGCTGTTAAAAACTCTGGTCTTTATGGTGGTGAGGGTTTCTATACAGGTGATATGATACCAAAGCTTGCTCAATACGGTTGGCAAGATTTAGGACATATACCAAAGGAGCAAATTAGACGTGGTGATATCTTCTGGATAAGAGATGGTAAACACAATCATACAGAAATTGCAATGCAAGACGGTACATTGAAGTCTACTGGTGCTCACAGCCCTAAGAAGCCTGCTGGTCCAAGTGTATGGGGATATAACTATAGAATACTTAGAAATCCTAAGATAAATGGTTATTCTCAAGGTGGTATTGCAGACTACACAGGTGTTGCAATGCTCCATGGTTCTAAGTCTTCTCCAGAGTATATTTTCAACACTCCACAGTTTGATGCTTTAGGTCGTGTTATAGCTAGTTATATATCAGCACCAGCTGTCTATGGACAGGGTGTGTATAATGGCTCTGCCTCTCCCCTACCAGAAATCAATATTGATACTTTGGTAAACATTGAGGGCAATGCAGACCAACAAACAATAAGAGAGTTAGAAAGACAGTCAAATGATATTTTAGATAAGTTAGTAATAGGTTTAAAGAAGAGGGGCATTAGGAGATAATGCTCCCTCTAAAATCCATTCTAACGCACGAGAATACCCCTAGAAAACGTTTTCTTTTTTAAGAGGTATAATTGTATTAATGAAACGAGGTGCTTATGCAATCTAGTGAATTTTCCTTTAATGGAATACAATCCTACGACAAGGGATTTATGAATATAAGAATGGGGTCTGAAACAGCCAAACGACCTATTGTAGGTTCAAGAAAACCTAATGTATCTAACTATAGCAACAAGGGTGTCTATTTCCTACAATCTGTTGAAAAAGAACCTATTGAGTTTGAACTCTTGATTGCTCCAACAGAAGACAAAAAGTGGACTAGAGAGCTTTATAATGAGGTTGTTTCTTGGCTTGTCCATGACGAGTTCAAAGAGTTCTATTCGGGTGATGACCCACACAAAATGTATTATGCAATATGTAAAGATTATCTATCTTGGGAAGGTCTTAATGATTATGGTGCTATTCCCTTTTCCTTTACGACTAATGCCAATCATGCTTGGACAATTCCAGAGCGAATGGTAGTTAAGAATAGTGGAACTAAGTTTATTGATATTGAAAATAAGAGTGTATTCAACACAAACTTCTACCCTCTTATCACTATCAAAAAGAACAAATCAAAAGGAAATGTATCTATTACAAATTATACTAATAACAAATTCGCTTTAGAATTAAAAAATATCAGCGAAAATGAAATCATTGTTATTGACAATGAGTATAGAATTATATACGCCAAAGACAATCCAAGAAATGTATATGGACAATCTTTTAATAAGAATTGGTTTTATCTAGTCAAAGGTAACAACCATATAGAAATTAAGGGAGATTGTGAGATAACTTTTGACTTGCAATTCCCTACAGCCTAAGGGGGTGTAATTATGGATATATCACTTAATGGTGTAGATTTTAAGAAAGGTATGAGGTTATCTTTGTGTAAGCCTAACAAAGAACCTCTAATGGAAATACATAATGTTAAGGGTTTAACAAGAAAAATATCTCTTATAGGTGTAGATGAGCTATCTTTTGAAGTTCCTCTATATCGACCAACAATGCGTGGTAAGAAAGTAAGAAACGAATTATATGATGCTGTTGTTGGAGATTATTATATATACCTAAATGATGGCAAAGATGACAAGAATGGACAATATTTTGTTATTCAAAATCCAGATGAGACCAAAGACTCTAATGGTGAGGTTGTAAAATCTGTTGTAGCTTATTCTTCTGAATACTTATTCTCACACAAGAAGATAACAGAGTTCAACAAAGCAAGTATGATGCTCTATGACCCTAACTATCTGGTTGACGAGAATGGAATTGAGAATGGTTTCTTAAACTTTATTGAAAGAAAGAGTTCTTGGAGAGTGTCTTATGTAGCTCCTAAATTATTATCTAAGTATAGAGAGTTAAGTTTTTCTAACACGTCTTTCTTAGACGCATTTAAGACTTGTCAAGAGAAATATAATTGTCTATTCCAATACGATACAGTCAAAGAGGAAATTAGAGTTATTACAGTTGATGACGAGAAGAATGGTCTTGGTGGGAATCAAGGTATAGTTATTTCAGACAACAACTTTGTTAAGTCTATCACTAAAAGAATTAATACAGACGACATTGTTACCAGACTTTATGTTGAGGGTGACGATAGGATTTCTTTCAATGATTACACTATTGATGGTGCTTCTTATGTGGAAGACATTTCTTTCTATAAGGACTTCAATTACTTATCTGATTCTTTATTGAGTGCTTTAGATAAATACGAAAAGGCAGTTAAAGAACTAGAACCAGATTTCAAGAAAGTCATAGCAAAGATACATGAGATACAAAAGACTGGTAGAAAAATAGAATCAAAACAACTAGAACGTGTTGAAGAGATTAAGAGATTGAATGTATTGATAGACCAGAACATTGCTGGTTTAAGGTTAGACAATTCTCAATATGAAAATGTCGATGAGATAAATGCTAAGTTAAGAGAGCAAATGAATTTCAATAAAAATCAAATCAAATCAGCAGAGAAAGAAATTCAAGAACTCAAATCTCAATGGGCTGACAATGAATCTAAAAGAATTAAGGCTGTTCAAGAGAGAGAAGCTATAAAAAAGAAACTAAACCCTCCCCTATTCTTTACAGAAGATGACATAAGGGAATATGAAAAATACATCAAAGAAGATGTCATGAGGGATAGCTCTTTCAAAAGAACAGATGAAGCTAATCTATATGCTTATGCTCAAGAAGAGATTAAGAGAATTTGTTATCCAACTATATCTTTTGATATTGACTTAGATGATTTTAGACAAATGGCTAAGTTTGAAACACCAATGGCAAGACTAAAAGTTGGAGATTTAGTTAACCTAGAATCTGATGACTTAGACGTTCATTTTGATGCTAGACTACTTGAAATGGAACTTAATTATGATTCAGAAGGCATTAGCTTACACTTTGGGAACAAGTTCTCAACAACAGATTCTGCTGTATATCTAAGTGATTTAATTGCTAATATTCAATCAGCTTCACACCAAGTAGCTCTTAGAAATGGTGATTGGAATAAATCTATTGAACAATATTCCTCAATCGCTAGACGACTTGATAACGACTTAGATTTATCTAGGCAAGCAATTGTATCAGCTGAAAATCAAAAGCCTATATTAGACGATAGAGGGCTTTGGCTAATTAAAGAAAACCCAGATGGAACTATCGATAACAAACAAGTAAGAGGAATTAATAACGTAATAGCTTTCTCAAATGACAACTGGGAAACTGTTAGTACAGCGATTACAGGTGATGGTATTAATGCTGAAGCTATTCGTGGTAGACTTGGTGAGTTTGTTACTGTAAATGCAAATCAAATAAACATTACAGACCAAACAGAAGAATCTCAATTAGCAGATTTTGTAAGAGCCAATGGTGGTAAAACTTACAGACAAAAAACACCACCAGATATTAAGAATGGGTCTGTTGACAGCTCAATTAAAATACCAGATGGAGCTTTGTGGCTTAAATCTACGAACGAAGATGGTTCTGGTAAGGTCGTAGGGATTTATAGATACAATAAAGAAAAGACTTATTCTTGGTCTGGCATAGGTTCATATAGTGGAACTTGTCATTGGCAAGAGGTTTCTGATTTAGTTTATAAAGATAAATCCTATGGTGGTGCTAAATTAGGTAATAATGGTCTAACTACTACATCTAATGGTGTTCGTATTGACAAAGATGGTGTGACCGTAAGTAATAATGATAGTGGCGTACGAGTTAATACTGAAATGAACTCTAAAGGTTTCTATATCAAAAAAGACGGCAAAGAGGTATTTTATGTAAACGACAGAGGCGAGCTATCTATTATATCCCCCGAAACTAGAGAAAAGATAGTCGTGGATAGGAATGGTATATCTATGCCAGCAACCTCAAAGCTTAAAATTGGAGATAGAGGCAGTACAGGCTATATAAACATATCATCTGACGGTGTTATATTTGGGTCTAATGGATTTGAATATAACACTCGTAACGGTACACTAACTATCGGTGGCTCTAGTGGTTTGAGGTGGCAGAATGGAAGCTTATATATAGGGAATGTTCCTGTGTCCAGTATGGAAGATATTCAACGTATATATAACGAATTAGACTATTTGGCTGGACAAGTTCGAGACGGTAGAGTTCCTGCTTATGTTCAATTTGGTTAAGAGGTGATTAGATGTCTTATGCGATTATTGAAAATTATAACAACTCAACAGCTACCGTAAGAATTGGAGGACTAGAACATCCAGCTCGAAACTATGATTGCTTTAGGTTGTATCTTGACGGTACTAAAATGGGTTGGAGAGACCCCACTTCCTCAAGTAGTTCTGGCGAAGCTTATGTTGACTTCGATTTAACACAAACGTATGACGGAAGAACTACAGCCAATGGTTCCTATTCTGCTAAAGTATATGCTGTTTGGAATGGTAGAGAGTACAATGTTCCTATTTCAAACAGTTCTTGGATAAAAATTGATAAAGGTGGTGGGTCTGGTGGCGACCCCAAACCAAGAAACCACCCACTAACTCGTGTAGATATATTGGAGTTTGTGAGCATGGAAGATGACCATGTTGAAATTAGAGTAAGCACAGATGGCTATGGTGAAGTTGACCTTGTTAGTGTTACAAAAGCATGGAATTTATATACAGGTGAAAAAGATACTCGTTATGTTTATATTGGCACTTGCAAGATTGGGGAACACCTTTTAGAAGATGGTGAATTTTATGGCAGGTTATTGTATTACCCAAAAGCTACAGACATGAGTGTATTCCCCAATGTTCCCACAGGTACTTGTCACTTGAGGTATAACGGACACTATTCAAAAGAATTTATATGTATGAGTCCGTATAATAATTGGTCTGTATATAATGGCACTTACTCTACTACCTTGAAGTATGACAATGGCAGAATGTATGCTGGGGTTGATTATCTAAGTACAGTGCGTGACGACTGGATGAGATTAGTTAACATGGCGTTCTATTTAGAAGCAACAGCTTATGGCACAATTAAGTATGCTCAATATAGTAACTACATACCAAGATACGGTGATGTGATAACTGCTGGTATGTATAATTCTTTAATTGAATCGGTCGATAGGTGTTGTCGATATTTGGATTTTAGATATTATGATATGCCATCCTATGTGTCATCTGGACAAATTATTCCAAGCAACTTTATACACAAGTTAGGTCGAGCAGTTGATGCTTGTTTAATACACCAAAGATTGAGGGTTAATGAACGAGTTCTTAGAGGTTATTAGAAAGAGGTGCTAAATGTATTACAAATCATATTCCAATCCTATAATTAACAATTATCATTACACAACAGATGGTAACAGAATGTCCAACCCAATTGAGGGAGAAAAGCATTTAGTTAGTCATGCTTGTGTTCCACTCAATGAATTGCCAGACGAACAAAAGGGCGTTACTGTAAAAGTTGCTGGTAAGACTTTATTTGAGGGAAGAGATAATGAAGTCGAACTTAAAAGCGATAACTTCTATGTTGATTATATTAATGGGTTTATTTATTTGAACGAACAATTAAATGGAAAAGAGCTAGAGGTAAGCTATAGTGGACTTGGTGTTACATTCTTCCCTGCTTCAAGGGTGTGGCTCAATGTAAACAATCAAAACAAGGTAACAAAAACATTAGCTGACATTGAAGACAATATTAAGGAATATAGTAAGCTTGCTTCGGAACAGTCCACATGGCAAAAAATAAGTTCATCTTTAGTTGATGAGCTAGACAAAAAGACTACTCAAGGGGAACAAATAAGAGATGAGTTACAGGTGTCTGTTGATAACGCTAAGGGTGCTATGAATGAAATCTCTAAATCCCCTATTGCTCAAAACTTAAAAGATGCTAGAGAAATAAACACACAACTAACAGACAATATTACTAAGGCTGATAGTGCTAACAATAAAGCTGAAGGTGCTATCAAGAAGATTGAGGGTATGAAATCTGACATAGACAATCAAACAAATACCCTTAAAGAGAATATTAATCTAGCTAAGACAAGTAATAGTGAGTTATCTAATACTATCACATCTGCAAAGTCTAGTAAAAGTGCTTTAGATAGCTCAATATCAAAGGCTAAGACAGAAAGAGAAAGTCTTGACAACAGCACTAACAAGGCTAGTAATAGTAAGAGTGCTCTAGATGAATCGAACCTTAAAGCAGACAAAACTTTAAGCAATCTTGAAGCACAGAACACTAAAGCTCAAGAAAATATTGGTAATCTCAAAACAGAAAACACTAGAGCAGAAAAGAATATCCAAGACTTAAAAGATAATTCTGATATAGCAGAAACTAAAAATACAGACTTAAAAGAAAGTATTGCTAGTGCTAATATTATAAAGCCTAAGTTAGACGATAGTGTTGCTCAAGCAAAAGATAGCAAAAGCAAATTAGACTCTGCTAATGAACAGGCTATACAAAATCGTGATAATTTGGATAATAGTAGAGCTACAGCTTCTGAAATCAATGATAAACTACAAAAATCTAGTACAACAGGTAAGCAAGTTCATGATGAGTTAACTGGTGCGACTACAAAAGCTCAAGAGACTAAAAGCCAATTAGATAATTCTAATCAAACAGCTACGGCAACTGACACAGAGCTTATTGAAAATCTTAATGAAGCTAGAGAATCCATTAAAAAGCTTGATGAGGTTATAGCTTCTGCTGACTTGTCTAAATATATTACTGAACCTAAGTTAAATAACAAATTGGAAAGCTATGTATTGGCTAGTGACATCACTATTGCAAGCACAGAAGAGGTTGTGGCTTTAGTTTAATATATATTTTAAAGAGATAGTACACGCTATCTCTTTTTTTATTGGAGGAATTTATGGTTTATAAATTAATAGATTATGAGGATTTAAAAGCTTTTAGTGAGAGTCAAAAAGTTAAATATGCTAAAAAGAGCGATTTAAATTCTGTTGAAAATAACCTAGCACTATCTATATCAGATATAAACACGCTATTAAAACAAAAGATAGATAATAAAGTTGACAAAAAAGAGGGATATGGACTATCCAAAAATGATTATGATGATACAGAAAAAGAAAAGTTAAATAGTTCTATCAATAAAATTGTGTTTAAGGCATTACCTAAGCGTGATATAGCCCGTCTTATATGCACTAATAATACAGGAGACACTGTGGATGTTGACTTACCAATGGCACGAGGGTATTTCTCTGGACTTATGTCTTCTGCAGATAAAGGAAAACTTGATTCTATTGATGGTGGAGCTAACAAAACAACCAAACTATCTCAATTAGAAAATGACACTAATTTCAAGACTGAATCTGAAATACAATCAATGATTGAAAAGGCTAGTTCATTAAAGAAAGAAGTTGTCACTTCCCTACCTACTACTGGCAAAGATGATGTTATTTATTTAGTAAAAGACCCTAAAGGTAAAGATAACAATAACTATCTTGAATATCTATGGCTTAATGGCAAATATGAATTAATTGGGTCTACACAGGTGGATTTGAGTGGATATGCCACCAAAGAAGACATTAATGGCATAAACAGAAACACTGAAAATATCCAACATTTACAAGACGACATGGACAATTTTATACCCAAAACCGATGTATTGCACGCCAGAATAAATGGTGAGTCTTCACAACTATATACTGCAGGTGTAGTTAATTCACTATACGCTGAATTGATGATAAATGTACAAGCTGCAACTCAAGGTGTCGCAAATGAGTGCGAAAACAAGCTCAATAAAACTGATATTCAAGAGTTTACTCAACAAGAGTTAGAGGAGGCGTTTAAATAATGAAAGCATTAGGACAGGCTGGTCTTGATTTTATAGCTGGTAAATATAAAGAACTAAAAAAATCTCTTAAAGATTATGCTAAAAAATCAGACTTAGATAATAAGATAGATAAATCGCAAATATCACTGGATGTAAATGACACAGATGGCAATAACGTTGCGAGTGCATTAGTCGCCAGTATGATGTGGCATAAAATATCTGAACATAAGAATGTATATAAAGATGAGGATAAAGCTAAGGTGCAAGCTATACCTACCAATCCAAAATACACAGACACTATCACAGAAGTTGTCGACAATTTGACGACAAGCTCTTCCACCAAAGCCTTATCTGCTAAACAAGGTAAGACATTGAATGATTCACTATCTGGCAAAGCTGATAAGTCTAATATAGGTAGATGCAAAACTAAGGGATATAGTAGTGCTTCTTCATGGTCTAGTGCTTCTTCATCAAGAGATTTAGAAGATTGGATTGGGGATTTTGACAAGAGAACTAGAGAGCTTAGAAGTGTTGGTGAAGTTGACAAATGGTCTTTCAAACCCAACAACTATGGCGTAAAAGGTGAGGTCGTGCTATATAAAGTGGGTAAGCTGGTATTTGTATATGCTTCTGGGGAGCAAACAGGTAGTGATAGCTCAAGAATAATATTTAGCACTACCATTCCTAGCCGATTCAAGCCAATCCAAATTGTGAATACTGTTGGAAGAAATGTAAGGGTGTACATAGGTGTGTCGGGACAATTGGACTTGACTAAAGAAACCGACTCCAACTGGGGTGACGTTACCACTACATATCTTGTAGATTATTAACATTACAGCATAAAACCATAAAGGAAGTGATTAAATGATAGAAATGTACCAACCAATTGTTAATTTTGGTATTCTTGTTGTCATTGCGGCTTTGTATCTAACTCAAACACCTAAAATGCTTGAAAAGGTAACTAAGGTAGTGGAGTCTAATACTAATGCTATTAGTGATAATAAGCAATATCATGCTAGACTTGAAGAGTTTATTATGACTATGAAAGATGATATTGAGGATATTAAGAAAAGTCAAAATAATGATGAGATATTAGCAATATTACAAAGGTTAGAACAAAAAGTAGATGATTTGGGAAAATAATTTGGGAGGCTTAGTCCTCCCTAGTTTATTGGAGGTATAAATGGAAAAGAAATTCTTAGATAAACAGGGTTTAGCTGAATTTTCTAACAATTTTAAAGATAAGCTTGTCAATGAATATAAGCTGTCTAGAATAGATGAGCGACTACAGATGATAGCTAATCAAATGCGTACAAGAGCTTTGAAAAGTGATGTTCCTACTAAATTATCCGAATTAGAAGAAGATGAAACTCATAAAGTTGTTACTCAAGAAGAAAAAGATAATTGGGATAAAAAACTAGACGAAAATTCTGATATTGGGAAAAATATGGTGACATATCAAATGCCAAGATGGCGAAGAGGTAAAGTTGTGGGTCAAGCTGAGAATTCGAAGCCTCTTGCAGATTGGGTAACCAATTTGGAATACGTACTGGCTCAAGAAGCAGAAGCAACAAACAAAGCAAACGGCTATCCCACACTAGACGAGAAGGCCAAGATTAAGCTCGACCAAATACCAAATGAGGCTTTAAAGAATACATCTCCAGCTACTTTCACTATCGCTAATTATGATTCATCTGAAAACTCTAAAGCTGGTGCTGATTATATCATACAAGAAAATGAAAGCCCTTGTGATGTTATTAATAGTTTTATAGAAAAGTTGCCAGAATATGGTGGAAAGATTCAACTAACAGAAGGGAATTTTGTGGAAAAAGGACAAAAAACTATACTCATAGAT
>QWCK01003658.1_pt1 | contig 16427 bp, 16 predicted proteins | sample 1972571 | NCBI WGS metagenome assembly QWCK01 (sample SAMN09866710, study PRJNA288562) | Human gut metagenome isolate term2_stool, whole genome shotgun sequencing... | isolation source: gut | host: Homo sapiens | place: USA: California
ACTCTCAATTAAAAAGTTTTTTCCATTTTATCGTCTTTAGACTGACTCCGGATTCTTCACTGAAGTTCCGCTTTTTTTGCTTTTGCTTGTGTGTTCATTCTCTTACACTGTTTAGTTTTTTTGGTTCTGTTTAAACTGATCTCTTTACGAGATAGCTTATCTATAATATCAAGCCTAGAATCTTTTGTCAAGAGTTTTTAAAGATTTTTTTAAAAACTTTTTACAAATTCTTCTATCAGTTTTATTTCGCCGCTTTTAAGCGACAACTTCTATAGTATAGCAGGGCTTGGAGGTCGAGTCAAGGATTTTTTTATTTTTTATTCATTTTTTTGAACCTGGCTTCTTATGCTATACTAGCCTTATGGAAAAAGAAATTTTTAGTCAAGAAAATAAAAAAAAGATAGGCCAAGCAATCCATGCCTATTATAGAGAGTTTGGTCGAGACCTTCCTTGGAGGAAGGATCCTTCCTTTTATCCTGTTTGGATTAGTGAGATTATGGCCCAACAAACCCGGATGGAGGTAGTGGTTTCCTACCATCAAAACTTTATGGAGGCCCTACCGACTATCCAAGACTTAGCAGATGTCCATGAAGAGGTCTTGTTAAAACTTTGGGAGGGCCTGGGCTATTACAACCGGGCTAGAAACTTAAAAAAGGCTGCCCAAGAAATTGTCTATATTAGGAAGGAAGTTCCTCAAAGCTACCAAGAGCTCTTGTCTTTGCCGGGGGTTGGCCTCTATACGGCAGCTGCCATTGCTTCTATTGTTTATGGCCAGGCCTATGTGGCCTTGGATGGAAACTTATCTCGGATTTTTTCCAGACTTTTGGCCTATGATGGGGATATTGGAAAGGCCCAAACTAAGAGAGACCTAACTTCTTTTGGTCAGGAGATTATGGGGCCGGACCCTTCGGCCTTTAACCAGGGTCTAATGGATATCGGCTCTAAGATTTGTCTGCCCAAGGACCGGGCCCTCTGCCCTTCCTGTCCCTTGAAGGCCTACTGCTTGGCCTACCAAGAAGGGTCTGTGGCCAAGTATCCTGTCAAGGCTCCTAAAAAGGAGAGAAAGCTTGTGGAACGAACCATCTTTATCCTGGTTAAAAATGGAAACCTGGCTCTGAAAAAGCGACCAAACCAGGGTCTTTTACGGGGGCAATGGGAACTACCAGGAGTAGATTCCTATTTGGATTTAGAAGATGCCAAGGCTCTTTTGTTGGAAAGGGACCTACCCTTTTCTTCTATTAAGAAGGGGCCTTCTAGCAAACACCTTTTTTCCCATATAGAGTGGCGGATGGAATCCTATCTTGTCCAAGTCCGGGACCTGCCCTTTGCCCGGGAGGATGATGGCCTTCAATACTTCTCCCAGGAAGACTTAGACCAAACCATCGCCCTTCCCTCTGCCTTTAAGGCCTTTGTCCAAGAATGGAGGCAAGAAAATGAAAGAATCTAAGGCCTACCAATACTATTTAGACCACCGGGAAGATCCGGCCCTTTACCAGCGGGAGGTCTCTCCCCATTTAACAGCTTCTGCCCTGGTCTTTTGTCCAGAAAAGGAGGCCCTATTAATGGTCAACCACTTGATTTTTCAATCCTGGTCCTGGCCCGGAGGCCATGCTGACGGGGACCGGGACTTGGAGGCCTGCGCCCGACGGGAGGTCTTTGAAGAAACAGGTCTGGAACTTCCTGAACCGGGACTTTTATTGGATGTTCGACTTCTTTCTGTAAAGGACCATTACCGTAAGGGGGTCTTGGTCCAAGCCCATGACCACTTAAATTTTACCTATGGCTATAAGATAAAAAATCCCCCAAGTCTTCATCCTAAACTGGATGAAAACAAGGGGGTTGCTTGGATTCCTCTTGACAAGCTAGACCAAGAGGTCAGCGAAGACCACATGGTCAAACTCTACCATGAGCTTTTAAATGATTGGCTTAGTCTTCCAAAAAGACCTTAAAGAGCTTTTCATAGTTGATTTGATCCACCCAAGCACCTAGCTCCCGGTTACTATGCATGGCCAGGATGGGGGTTCCCACGTCTACACCTGGAATAGTCAGACTGTGTTGCATCAAGGGCCCCAGGGTAGATCCACCCTTGCGGTCGGATGCATTGACAAATTTCTGATAGGGAATATCGTGCTTCCTGCAGAGGGACTCAATGACAGCGGATGTGTAGCCTGTTGAGACATAGGACCGGTTGGCCGCCAGCTTAATAACTGGCCCTTTACCCATCAAGGGTTGGTTGGAGGGGTCGGCACATTCTAGATGAGATGGATGGACGGCATGGGCCAAGTCGGCACTTAGGAGGAAGCTCTTGTGGAGGGCTTGGTAGAATTCTTCCTTGGTCCCTCCCAGGGCATAGACAATCCTCTCTAAAATTTCATAGCTTAAGTTTCCACTGGCTCCCTCTTCTGTAAGGGAGCCTATTTCTTCGTGGTTTAAAAAGGCCAAAAACTTACTCTTATCCCCAGGCTTGGATTGGAAGAGTCCTTGTAAAGAAGCATGGGCACTGGCCAGATTGTCCAACCTGGGGGCAGAAATCAATTCTTCCCTTAGGCCTATGCTGGAGGATTTTTCCAGGGGAAGGACAAAGAGGTCAAAGTCCAAGAGATCTTGGGCTTTAATCCCCAACTCTTCTTCTAAAAATCCAAAGAGGGGGTCTTGGAGATTTTCTTCTAAGTCTACAAAAATTGGTAAGAGGTCCACTTGGGGGTTGGGGGCAAATTTTTCATTGGCTCCCCGGTTCATATGGATGGCTAAAGAAGGAATAATGGTTAGGGCCTTCTTACTATGGACTAGCTTTTCCTTTACTTGACCCTCTTCTTGGTAGTAGACCTTGCCGGCCAGGGTCAGGGGCTTGTCAAACCAAGTGTAGAGGAGGGGACCTCCATAAACTTCTGTATTGATTTGGATGTAGTTTTTCTTTTTAATATGGGGATTGGGCTTGACCCGAAGACAGGGAGAATCCAGGTGGGAGCCAATAATGGCAAAACCTGTTTCCCAGGGTTTCTTTTTCCCTAATTCAAAGGCAAAAATAGCTCCTGGGCTTTTTGCGTAAAACTTCCCTCCCTCTTTACATTGGAAGTCTTGGTCCAAGGGGCAGGCAAGGTAGCCTTGAGCTTTAAGCCTTTTTTCAATTTCTTCCACTCCTTGGTAGGGAGTAGGGCTTTGGTCTATAAATTCCAATAGGTCATTTTTCATCTTTTTCTCCTTCTTCTAACCAGGCCTTAATCCGGCCCATTTCTCTTTGGCCAATTTCCAAGCCATGGGCATAGGTCTTATTGAGGGCTTCCAGGTCCCGGTCATGGTTACTAATCTCCATAACTTCCGGACAAATCATTAGGGCCTTATTTTCTTTTTCCATCAATTCAATCACTTGAACTGTTTTATTGTAGTTCTTATAACGGTTAAAGAGATCTTCTTGCATCTTTTCGTTGTCCTTGAAGTTCCGTCTCAAGATGCTTTGCCTAAGGGAGTTTAGGGGTGGTCGAACATAGTCCCTGGTCTTGGTCCGAATGACTAAAATCCGGTCAAAACCATCTTCAAAGGCAATATCAATGGGCAGACCATTATTGATTCCCCCATCATAATAAGTCTTGCCCTGGTAGTGGGTAGGGGGCATAAAAAGAGGTAGGCTGGAAGAGGCCCGAACCTTCATCATGAGGTCTTCCGGGTCCTGGCTATCTTTTTCTGTCCAAAACATGGGGCCTTGATTTTCTTCATAGGCAACAATTCTGTAGCTAGCTGGATTGAAAAAAAAGTCGTCAAAGTCAATATGGAGAGGGCCTCCTGGTTGGCAGGCCTGGCCATAAATGTAGTCACTTTGCATATAGCCTCCCCCCTTAAAAAAGCTCCTCCAGCTCATGGCATTGGGGTCTGTTGCAAAGTCAGTAAAGCACTTTTTCATAATGTCGGGCCGTCTGGCTAGGTAGTTCACCAGGCAGCTGGATCCTGCCGAGACACCAATAACATAGTTTATAAAGATGCCTTCTTCCAAAAGACGGTTGAGGATGCCGGCAGAAAAAGCACACCGCATCCCACCCCCTTCGATTAAAAGGGCTGTTTTAAATATATTATTTTTCTTTTCCTTGTCCATAGTCTTTCAACAACCTTTCTATGACATGGAGCCTTTGAAAGGGAGTAATGAGGTAAAAACCAGCTACTTCATCCCCGATTTCATTCATAAACTCCAAAGCCCATTGGATGCCCAGAGCCTCTCCTTCTTCCCGGCTTAAACCTTCATGGAAGCTGTCCAAGACTTCTTGGTCTACCTGCATTCCAGAAACCTGGTTATGGAGGTATTGGGCATTTCTGTAGCTTACCAGGGGCATAATCCCTGCTAGAATTGGAACATCTAGTTCTTTTTGGGCACGTCTCAATTGTACTATGGCATTCTTACCCATTATGGGTTGGGTAAAAAACAATTCAACACCGGATTCTATTTTTCTTTTGGCCTTGTCCAGCTCACTGTCGAAATTTTGGGCATTGATGTTTAAGGCTCCGCTGATGGTAAAGGGGTTTTCCAGGTCCCGGTTGAGAGTTTTTACAAAGGCAGCCAGGCGGGCTGAGTTAAATTGGAAAACTGCCTTGACATCTTCCCGGTCTACCGATGGGACTGGATCTCCCGTAATTAGGAGGATATCTTGAATCCCCTCTAGGGAAAGGCCCAGCAAAAGGGCCTTAATGGCATTGATGTTTCGATCTCGACAGGTCATGTGGACCACAGAGTCTAGGCCGTAGTCCTTTTTTAAAATCAAGGAAGTCAAAGAGGCATCCATCCTAGGACGACCAATGGGGCAATCTGCCAGGGTCACCGCATCTACTTCCATCTGCCTTAGGAGGGAAAGCTTTTTAAAATAGTCCCGGGTAGCCTCTTGGGGAGGGTCATATTCCACAACCATAACTTGCTTGCCAGATTTTAACTTCTTCTTGAGATTACTTTCTGTCTTTTCTAAAACTTTTTCTTCTTTTTCCAGGTTCTCTAGCTGGTCAGGAACTTCCTTTAAGTGCTGGCTTAGCTCCAGAATATAAGAGGGGTCTGTTCCACAGCATCCCCCTAAGTAGCTCAGGCCATAGTTGAGACCCTGGGCCAGGGCCTGGGAAAAATAGCTAGGGTTTTCCTTGTATTGGAGACGGCCATCCACCATGGTGGGGTAGCCTGAATTGGGCATTAAACCCATGGGAGTTTGGAAGGTCGGAAGGTTTTTTACCAGTTGGACCAGGTGGTAGGGGCCGGAAATACAGTTTAGGCCCATGGCTTGAACATGGGGATTTTTATCTGCTGCTTCCAGGGCCTCTTGGGCCAAAACACCCAGCCTGGTTTCTCCAGAGGGGAAGACGGCAAAGCTAGTTATATGCAGGGTGTCGGCATGGTCCTTGCAAAAGCGATCTATGACTTCCAAGAGCTTGTCTGCTTCAGGAAAGGTCTCCCAGAGAAATTTTCGAATTCCCGCCTGGTAAAGGACTTCCGCTACACAAAGATAGTCCTGGGGGTCTGTGGTTTCCATGGGACCTATGGACCCATAGACCTCTGCCTGGTCCTGAAATTTCAGGGCAATTTTTGCTCCGGCTTCCAGGTAGGTCCGACAAAGGTCCCTATCGTATTGGATGGGGTTGGCCCCGAAAGTATTGGTCTTGATGGCCTGGGCCCCAGCTTCAATATATTGCCGGTGGATTTCTTCAATAATGGCCGGTTTTTCTATATTATATTCTTCAATAGTAAGGTCAGATGGGGAAATCTTCTGTAAATAGGTCCCCATGGCCCCGTCAAAAATCAAGGGTTTACTTTTGCTTCCTGTGAATTCTGTCAATCGTCTTCTCCTAGTCCTTAAATACATTTTTTGCGATTTCTATATCTTCCTTGGCGTCTTTACAATAGTAGTGGGCTCCAATTTCATAGGCATAGGCCTGGGTTAAAACAGCTCCACCCACCATGATCTTGAGGTCGGGTCTTTTTTCTTTTAAAAGTTGGATGGTTTCTTCCATGGAGGAAACCGTAGTGGTCATAAGGGCAGAAAGTCCCACCAAGTGGATGTCCTCTTCTTCCACAGTCTGTAAAATTTCCTCCTTGGACACATCCCGACCCAGGTCATAGACATCATAGCCATAGTTTTCCAAAAGAACCTTGGCTATATTTTTTCCAATATCGTGGATGTCTCCTTTTACCGTAGCCAAGAGGATCTTTTCCCCCTTGCCGTCTCCCTTGACTCTTAATTGGTCTCTTAGGAACAAAAAGGCCTCTTGGGCTGCTGATGCGGCCCCAATCAATTGGGGAAGGTAGATTTCCTTTTTTTCATAGTCCTGGCCAATGGCGTCCAGGGCTGGAATTAACTCTTCTGAAATAATTTCCATGGGGTCTTTTTCTTGGATGGCTCCCTTGACATAATTTAAAAGTTCTGTCTTTTGGGACCGTCTCATGGCTTGGTAGGGTGAAAAGTCCCCTTCTTCCTCTTCTAAACTAGCTGACGCTTCCTTCTTGTCTTCCATAAAGGCAATGTAGCCCATGGCCTTTTCATCTTGGCCCATTAAAAGCCGGTGGGTATGGATGACCTCTTGGATTCTTGGGTCCAGAGGGTTCACAATGGGCATACTACAACCCTTAGCCAGGGCAGCTTGCAAGAAACTTGCAGTGACTAGGGACCTCTTGGGCAAGCCAAAGCTGATGTTGGAAGTTCCCATAGTGGTGAGGTAGCCTTTTTTTGTCAGTTTTTCAATAGTTTCCAGGGCCAGCTTGGCTGAATCCTTGTTGGATGCGATAGTTAAGACCAAGGGGTCAATTAAGACATCTCTCTTTTCCAGGCCATAGGATTCTGCTGTCTTGACAATTTTTTCTGCAATTGCCAGGCGTTTTTCCGAAGTCTTGGGGATCCCATCTTCATCCAGGGCCAGCCCCACCACCATGGCCCCATATTTTTTGGCCAGGGGAAGGACAGCGTCCAAGGATTCTTGGGTCCCATTGACGGAGTTAATCACAGGCCGGCCTGGAGTCACCATCAAGGCGGCTTCCAGGGCTTCTACATTGGAGGAGTCCAATTGTAAAGGGAGGTCTACCAGGGCTTGGAGGTGGAGGGCCGCCTTCCTTAGGAGGTAGACTTCATCCGTTCCAGGTAGGCTGACGTTGACATCTAAGAGGTCGGCTCCCTTTTGGTCCTGTAAGACCCCCAGCCTTAAAACTTCTTCCATGTTTTTCTTTTCCAGGCTTTCCTTTAACCTGGTCTTACCTGTGGGGTTGATGACTTCTCCTACATAGCGGGTTTGGTCCAGGGTCACCACCCGGCTGGATGAGGCTACGTATTGCTTGATTTCCTTGTTTTGCAGCAAGGCTTCCTTGCCCTTAAAGTGCTTGGCCAGGCCTTGGATGGTTTTTTCCGTGGTTCCACAACAGCCCCCAATATATTGAACCCCCAGGTCCAGCATGCCTTGGATCCCCTCAATAAAGAGGTCATCTTCCATGTGGTAGTTTCCCTCTTCATCTGGAAGACCTGCATTAGCCTTGACAATCAAGGGCTTGTTGGTCACTTGGTTTATGGATTTTAAGATGGCTTGGATTTCAAAGGGGCCCAGAGAGCAGTTGACTCCCAGGGCGTCCACGCCCAACTTGTCTGCCATAATGGCAAAGGCTTGGGGAGAGACTCCGGAAAAGGTCCGGCCATCTTTTTCAAAGGTCATGGTGGTTAAGAGGGGGCCGTCATAGTGGGCCTTGACAGCTAAAATAGCAGCCCTTAGTTCCAATAAAGAACTCATGGTTTCAATCACCACCAGGTCAAAACCCTCTTCCAGGGCTATTTGGATATTTTGTTCAAAGAGCTCATAGGCCCTTTGAAAGGACATGGTCCCCATGGGCTCTAAAAGCTCACCCAAGGGTCCCATATCAAAGGCCACCTTGGCCTTGGTCCCTGCCGCCCTTTTAGCTATTTGTAAGCCTGTATGGATGGTCTTTCTCAATTCTTCCGGGTCAGGATAATTCCTCCCATGGGCACCAAAGGTGTTGGAGTAGATAATATCTGATCCTGCTTGGACATAGGCCCTTTGGATTTCTTCAATGACTTCTCCATGGCTGATATTGATACTTTCCGGTCTTTGATGGATGCCCCTTTTTTGGATTTGTGTCCCCATGGCCCCATCTAAAAGGATGATTTTATTTGTCAAAAACACTACACCTTGCCTTTCCTTTTTCTCTACAAGTTTGACGTGAGCAGAAGCTACAGCCGTTGCGATAGCTGGGCTTAATTGGGCTGGCCCCATAGACGGCTAAAACTGTTTTTCTGGGTATTATAATATTTTCCTTGGTCAGCCCCACCCCCAACCTCTTATAGATTTCTAAAAGGTCGGCAAAGTTTCTCTGCATATCATGGGGGATATCCCCATAACCTGGGCTAAATCGATCTGTAATATAGAGGTTTGTCTTTTCCTGGTCCTCCCTTTGGATCCTGTCCAAAGAATCTTCAAGATAGGCTGATAGGGCACCATCCAGAACAAAGGCCAAGGAGGTGTCCTCCAGGTTGGTCCTTTGCAAGAGGACGTCGGCCTCCTTGCCCAGGGTGGCCCCGATAAAGATTAAGTATTGAGAGTCTTCTTGTAAGTCCATCAGGGTTTTTGATGGACCAAAAAAATCCACCCGGTCCATCTTTTTTCGCACAGTCCTAAGCTGGATATTTTTTCGAATCAGGTCCTCACATATTTTTATTTTTTCCTCTAGTGGGTCGTCAATCTTTGGCGTCCTTAAAAAACTGCCAATGGTCTTTCTTGTAATCATATATATCCCCTATTTTTCACTCTATGTTATAATGAAGAAAAAAATCCCTGGTCCTTTTTCTTCTGGCTTACCTTATCTAGCAATTGTTTGGCCATATAGCCACAGGCCAGACCCACCAAGATTCCTCCCAGGATATCTGTGGGAAAGTGGACAAAGAGGTAGAGTCTTGAAAAGGCAATAATCCCTGCCAAGACAAAGGCCCCTAGGCCCCAAGAGGGCTTGTTTAAAAAAATAGCCTGGGCCGAAGCAAAACTCACCATGGTATGGCCACTGGGAAAAGAATAGTCCCTTAGTGGGCCCACCAAGATTTGGACCGAGGGGTCTATCCAGTAGGGCCGCATCCTTTGGAATAGGTTTTTTAAGATTAGGTTGCCAAAAAGGTAGGTCATGGCCATGGCCAGGAGGATACAAAGACCCATCTTCCGACTTTTTTTCCAAAATAAAAAAAGAAGGCCTAGGCAGATCCAAAAGGCCCCTCCTGTAGCAAAATGTGTAATGAAGACCATCAGCTTGTCAAGCCAAGCTTGATGGATTCCTTGTAAGCCATAAAGTATGGTCCATTCCCAAGACATGTTTTCCTCCCTTTTTCCCTAGTTGAATTTATTGTTTTCCTATTGTAACATATTTTTTCCAATCCACCAACTCAAAGGAGCTTTCCATGAAAAACCATCTAGAACTTAATTTCTTTCGCATAGAAGGCCACTATGGTGTTTACCAGGGCTGGATGAAGAAGTCTGATTACTTTATCCGCCGGTCTTGTGGTCTCGCAGCCCTCTTAAATATTTTAATTTATGAAAAAATTCTCCAGGTCCATTCCATTGCTGAAGCTGGTTTTTACTTGGACCAACTGTCCAAGCCCTACCTCCCCAGACCCTGGGGAATTGTCCGTTTTTCAAGCCTCCTGGCTATCCTCAACCGGGTCAGTCCAAAAAAATACCAGCTGGTGACCTTTAAAAAGCCCCTTCAGCTGGATTTTGTCGTTTCCTTTATTCAAGAGGCCCTGGAAAAGGGCCATCCCCTCTTACTTTTAACCTTTAACCACAAGAGTCCTGCCTTCCACAACCACTGGCTTACCATTACAGGACTCAGCTGGGAAGATGGCCAATACCAGGTTATTTGCTCAAACTGGGGCCAAAGGCGGATCTATTCCCTAAATAAGTATTTATCCAAGGCTTCCCTCTATCGGGGCCTGGGATATTTTCAAGAAGTTTCCTCTTGATTTTTCTTTCCACTGGTCTCTTCAAGGGTCATGACAAAAACCTGGGTATGGGCCAAGGCTCGGTCAATATAGTCCAGGCCTTCTTTTTCATAGTCTTTGGAGTATTTTTTAATCAGACCCTCTAGGGCTTGTCTCTTTTCCCGAGGATCTTCCAAGATTTTGACTTGGCCAAAGCAAATTACCGATTCATAGTTGGATGAAAACTTGTCCGGAACCACTTCTTGCCTGTAGACCAGGCTAAAGGATGCCTGGGTCCCGGCACCTATGGCCCGGACCTTTTCTCCTTCTTGGGCTCCATGGAAGTAGATTTTACCTTCTTGGTAGTAGTAATTGAGAGGGATCCCATAGGGCCTAGCCTGGCTATCCAGGATGGATAAAACCCCGTAAGGGGCTTTTTTTAATCGTTCTTGGCACCATTCTTGACTTTGACTCTTATCTTTTCTCCGCATAGGAATCATTTTGCCCTCCTTTACTTGTCTCCTCTTAAAAGATAGGTTAGACCCTCGTCTAACATATTGGTAGTCACCACATGGCCTACATCTTCAAATAGGCTAAAATGGCAGCTTCTAACTCCGGACCCAACCAGGGCTTGGTAAAAAGATTCCTGGATTTGGGCCGGAATGCTCTGGTCCTGACCTCCATTGGCCATATAAAGGACCTTGCCCTGGTAGGATGCCAGGTCCTCCATGGGTAGGTCAATCCCCTCTAGGTCCTGGGGCTTGAGACCATAATGTTGGCCCAAGGCTACAAAGTCAAAGGCTCCATTAATGGCCAGGCCTCCTTGGACGGGATAATTTTTTAAAATCATACCCACAGTAAGGGCCCCCATGGAGTGGCCAGAAAGATAGATTTTGCCTGTCTTTAGATAGTCTTGGATGTCTTGAAATTCATCATTGTTTCTTTGGACCAGGTCCATCAGGGTTCTCCAGGGGATGTCCTCTCCAATATCCAGGTCCGGACTCTGCCTTTGTCCATGGTAGGGGGCATCTGGCAAGTAGGTGTCAAAACCATAGCTAGCAAAAATTCCCCCTCTAAAGATAGAGGATTCTGCACTGGACCCCCAGCCATGGTAGTAGACCATGCTCCCATGAGGGGATGAGTCTGCATATAGGTGGATTACTGGCCGCCCGGCTATATTGATTTTTTCCATTTGAACATGAACTGGTAACATGACTTCACTCCTTAATGGCCCAATCAATGGGGCTTAGCTGGTTGGCTTCTAAAAATTCATTGCTTTTAGAAAAGGGTTTGGACCCGAAAAATCCCCGGTAGGCCGACAGGGGAGATGGGTGGGGGGCTTCCAAAATCAAGTGTTTGGGATTATTTAGGAGCTTTTTCTTGCTCCGGGCATGGGCCCCCCATAAGATGTAGACCAGGGCCTGGTCTTTTTTGTTTAAAAGAGACAGGATGGCGTCGGTAAAAATTTCCCAGCCAATGTCCTTGTGGCTGGTGGGACTTCCCTGGCGAACAGTCAAGGTGGTGTTTAAAAGTAGGACTCCCTGTTGGGCCCAAGACATGAGATAGCCGGTATGGGCCATGGGAATACCCAGGTCAGATTCTAGTTCTTTGTAGATATTTTGTAGGCTTGGGGGAATGGGAACCCCCTTTTGGACGCTAAAGGCCATACCATGGGCTTGCCCCTTGCCGTGGTAGGGGTCTTGGCCCAGAATTACCACCTTGACATCCTGGTAGCTGGTGGTTTGCAGGGCATTGAAAATATCCCCCATTGCCGGATAGATGGGATAATTTTGGTATTCTTCCAATAAAAGCCTACGCAATTCCTGGTAGTAGGGTTTTTCCATTTCTGGGCCTAAAAGGTCCTGCCAATCGTTGTTGAAAATTTCTTTCATCGACTTCCTCCAATCCATTTCTTCAGCATAGACTGTTGGTCCTTGCGGTAGATCCTATTTAGGAGGTCTTCCCGAAGGCTGGTTTTTTCGAGAATAATCAGGCGGTCGTCCTTTTTAAAGGTCAGCTGCCCACTGGGAATAATCAATTGCTTATGCCTTAAGACGGCCCCTATAATAACCCCATCGGGAAGGACCATATCCTTTAGGGACTTGTCAATAATAGGGGCGTCCTTTAAAAGTTCCAATTCCAAGAGTTCGCAAGTTCCTCCTGGCATGGGGGTAATGTGGATTTTCCCCGGTAGGTGGACCATGCTGAAAACCTGACTGGCAATGGCAATTCTTGGAATCATTTGAACTCCATGGACCACCTTTTCTGTAGCCTTGGCGTAGTCCTTGTAGTTTAAGAGGCAAATCGTCTTTAAAAGGCCCACCTCCCGGGCTAAAAGACTCATAACTACATTTTCATTGTCATCTTGGCTGGCACAAATGACCCCTAGAACTTTCCTTGTATCCATTTGGTTGAAGGTCTCCAGGCTGGTGAGCTTAGCCTGGTTAACCAAGGCATTGGGAAGAGCCCTACGCCAAGCCTTGAGGGATTGGTCCTGGGGAATGGTAACAATGCATTCATAGCCTTCATCTTCCAGACAAAGGGCCAATTCCTTGACATAGATGGAATCTCCTAAAAGCCAAAAAACCTTGCCATTGGAATTATCTTGGTCCAGGGCGTCTTGGCGACGGAAGGCCTCCAAGGATCCGTTACCCAATAAAAAGAGCCGGTCTCCCTTTCTCAGGACTGTTTCTCCCTGGGGAATTAAAAAGTCTCCCTTCCGGTAGATGGCCACAATTAAGGTTCCGTCTAAAAAGAGGTCCTTGACCTTTTGTCCTATCTTGGGATGGCGGTCTTCCAGGGTATAGGCCCAAATATTTAAGTGGGGATGAAGGTACTTCCTCCGGGGCAGCCCCTGGTCTTCTATGGAAAAATGGATGATATAGTCTGCCATATTTTCCGAAGGATAGAGGTATTCATCTACAAAATCAAAGGTTTCTGAGATGTTGGTCTTGGTTAAACTGTGGTTTTGAACTAGGACAATGGTATAAGTATCCATTTGCTTTTTGCAAAAATAGGCCTGGAGGATGTTTTCTTCATCATTGTCTCCCAAAATCAGGGTGTAGTCCATGTCTCCAAAATGGTCTAAATTTTGATAGGAAAATTCTTCCACTCTTAAGTTTTTATTTTTTGGATAATCCCAGGACTTACTTTTGCAGAGCCAGTAAACTTCAATTTCTTGGGTTAAAAGGCGTTCCACCAAGTCCAAGGCAATAAGGTTGTCTCCAATTACACAAAATTTCATTCTAACCACCTAGTATTTTAAATCAATATTTATCAAGGCCCTGTAGCCTGGATAATTTTCCTCTAATCTTTCAACCAGGTCCTTCTGGATCCTATTTCTAGACGCCTGGTCGGGGTAGTGACTTCCAGAAACCGTTAAGTCCAGGTAGATGGTTTTTTCCCCACTGTCCAGGGTGAAGTCATGGTAGCTGTCAACTCCGTCTTTTTCTTGGACAAAGTCATCAACTACAGCCATCATTTTTTCTTCAAAAGGACTTAATCCCCCTACAGGATCTACATGGATAATAAGGTGGATGTCCATGGCTGCAGAAATTTCTCGCTCAGCCCGGTCTACAATTTTATGGACTTCCAACAAGGACATGGTGCTTGGAAATTCTGCATCTAGAACCACAATGGTTTTTTCTGGTCCAAAGCTGTTAAAGATAATATCATGGACCCCCTGGACATGGTCGTAGGTCATCATCCTTTGCCTAAGTTCCTGGTAGGTTTCCCGACTGGGCCCTTGACCAATTAAGATGCTCATGGTTTCTGAAATAAGCTCCCAACCACTTTTAATGATTAAGATAGAAACCGCTAAACCCACGAGTCCATCCACTGCTAGGTCTGTTAGGGCATCTAGGATCATGGAAACCAAGACCACCCCAGTCACAAAGCAATCTCCCAAAGAGTCTGCCGCTGTGGCCTTTAAAGGGGTGGAGTCAATGGCTTCTCCAACCTTTTTATTAAAATGAGCCTGCCAAAGTTTTACCCCAATGGACAGGACCAGGAGGATAAAGCCCAAAAGGGTAAAGTGAGTTTTTTCTGGATTGATAATCCGCTCAATACTGGTTTTGGAAAATTGCAAGCCCACCACAATAACAAAACAGGAAATAATTAAGCCCGTTACATACTCAACTCGACCATGCCCCTGGGGATGGTCTTCATCCGGGGGTTTATCTGCAAAATGAGTCCCTGCTATGGTAATAATGGAAGAAGTTGAGTCCATTAAGTTGTTCATGGCATCTGCCAAGACAGATACCGAGCCTGAAATAAGTCCAATGGCCAATTTGACAATGGTCAACAAACCATTGGACACCAGGCCCACCAGGCCGGCCAAAAGGGATATTTTTGTGCGATTTTCATCTTTTTTCCCAAAATGGCCCTTTTTTAACACCCATTGAATCATCTTTACTTTTCCTTTTCCCTTTTTAATTTTTCAGGAGTAACATCTTGGCCTGTTTCGTCCACAACCTTGGTATTTAACAGGGTGGAGCGAAAACTTTTTCTAAAGTCCTCCAGGTATTCTTTTCTCAATCTTGCTTGCTCTTCTTTTTCTTCTGCTGTAAGCTCCCTGGTTTTTTCCAGGCGAGCCAAGGCATTAATTCGATCTAAAGTTTTCATAGTCACCTCTTTTCCATTATACCATGTTTAGGCCTAGTTCTTGGTGAAATCTTCTTGGCTAAAAGTTAATAAAATATTTAATTTTCTTTAATATTCCTTTGAAATCATTGTCTAGATGGGTTATGATTAAAAGAGAATACTTAGGGGGGAATTATGTCCATTTATACGGTTTTTGCCATGTTAGGTGGTTTGGCCTTATTTCTATATGGGATGGATTTAATGAGCGAAGGCTTGGAAACTACAGCCGGTAACAAGCTCCATTCCATTATAGAAAAATTAACATCCTCTACGTCTAAGGGTTTACTGGTAGGTATTGTTGTAACAGCTATTATACAAAGTTCTTCTGCCACAACCGTTATGACCGTAGGGTTTGTAAATGCAGGTCTTATGACAATTCGTCAGTCTGTAGGAATTATTATGGGAGCCAATATTGGGACAACAGTAACAGGTCAGTTGGTGGCTTTAAATATCACTGATTCTGCACCCTTGCTGGCCTTTGGTGGTTTTATTGTCTACAAATTTGTCAACAAAAAGACCATTTCCAGTTTGGGCTCCGTTATTATGGGTCTGGGTCTCTTGTTTATGGGGATGGAGATTATGTCATCATCCATGAGTCCCCTACAAGACAGTCCTGTTTTTTCTAATCTCATGTTGAAGTTTTCCAACCCCATCCTAGGGGTTTTGATTGGCTGTCTTGTTACAGCTCTTATCCAATCATCCAGTGCTTCCATGGGGATTTTGCAAGCTCTGGCCAATAAGAATTTAATTGGCCTATCAGGGTCCATCTATATCATCTGCGGTTTTAATATTGGTACCTGTGTCACCAGTCTCCTCTCTTCCATGGGGTCTAGTGTCAACGCCAAAAGAACCGCCATGGTCCACGTTTTATTTAACCTGATTGGGACCATTCTCTTTATCCTCATGGTTCAGGTACTTCCCATTGAACAATTCATTTTATCAATTTCTAGGGATCTACCAGCAGCCCAGTTGGCCAACCTTCACACCATGTTTAACGTGGTTACCACCATGTTGCTATTTCCTTTTTCTAAGCAATTGGCCAGTTTGGCTACCCGTCTCTTGCCCATGAAGGATGCACCCATGGACTCTATGAGCCTTCGCTACATCAAGCCTAAAAATGTCCATGATGCCAACCTGGTTTTAACAGATGTCCGGGCAGAAGCTGACCGGATGCTGGATATTTCACTAAAGAACTACTATCTAGCCATTGAGTGTTTTTACTATTATGATGAAAATAAACACAATGAAATTCTCCACAATGAAGAAGTCATCAACTATTTAAACTCCCATATTACCAAGTATATTATTGACCTTTTAAGTGAGGCCATGGATGACCAAACTGCATCCTACTTTACAGGTTATATGCGGATTGTTCGAGATATCGAGCGGATTGGCGACCATATTAAAAATATTGCTGAATTCGCTGAAATCAACGAAGAAAGACAGCTTACTTTTTCCGACAAGTGCTATGAAGAGCTGGATGTTTTAAACAAGTCCCTCCTCTCCTTCTATGACCTTGTCACCAAGGAAGAAGACCGAGACCTTCGTCGGTCTAAGTCTAAAGAATTGGATTTAAGTATTTCAAATTATATTGATACCTATCGAGAACTCCACCTAGACCGGATGAAAGAAGGTATTTGTAATCCAGAAAGTGGTTTGGTCTATGAAAAAACCCTCACTGCTTTTGAAAGAATCTCTGCCTATTTGAGAAATATTGGTAAATTAAAAATGTAAGTTTAAAAAATTTTCATAAAAAAAGACCAGGAAATGATCTGAACCCCAAAATCCGGAATACGGATGGAGGGGTTTTTTGTATGCCAAAATACACAAAAGAATTTAAAATACAACTAGTGCTAGAATATT
>QWCK01003661.1_pt1 | contig 16404 bp, 12 predicted proteins | sample 1972571 | NCBI WGS metagenome assembly QWCK01 (sample SAMN09866710, study PRJNA288562) | Human gut metagenome isolate term2_stool, whole genome shotgun sequencing... | isolation source: gut | host: Homo sapiens | place: USA: California
ATGACACAGCACCAATTGGCAAAATGGAGCGATGCAGACATAATCGTATATATAGGCTGCGGCGAACGTGGCAATGAAATGACAGAAGTTTTGGAAGAATTCCCAAAACTGATTGACCCAAGAACAAATAAACCACTGATGGAACGTACAGTTTTAATTGCAAACACATCAAATATGCCGGTTGCTGCCCGTGAGGCATCAATATATACAGGTATTACCATAGCAGAGTATTACAGAGATATGGGTTACAACGTAGCCATAATGGCAGACTCCACCTCAAGATGGGCAGAGGCACTTCGTGAAATCTCCGGCAGACTTGAAGAAATGCCGGCAGAAGAAGGCTATCCAGCATATTTGCAATCACGCATAGCACAGTTTTATGAAAGAGCTGGATATACAAAGGCATTATCAGGGCAAGAAGCGTCAATTACAGTAATAGGTGCAGTATCTCCTCCCGGAGGAGATTTTTCTGAACCGGTTACAGAAAATACAAAGAGGTTCGTATCAGCCTTTATAGGACTTGACAAAAACCTAGCATATATACGTCACTATCCGGCAGTAAACTATTTGACAAGCTACAGTGCTTATACAGTGATGGTAAAAGATTACTACGATGAAAATATCTCACCTGATTTAATCAAGCTGAGAAATAAAATGATGGAGCTACTTGCAGAAGACGACAAATTAAATCAGATAGTACAGTTGGTTGGAGAAGATGTACTACCAAATGACCAAAGACTAGTGCTGGAAATTGCAAGCATAGTAAAAAAAGGCTTTTTACAGCAAAATGCTATGCACGAGATAGACTCCTATGTGCCCCTTGAAAAACAATTTAGAATGTTACAGACGATAGATAATCTGTATGAAAAATCTTATCAAGCAGTAAAAGCTCAGATAGGACTTGCAAAGGTTAAAAATAACGAACTCTTTGATGAAGTGATAAAAATGAAATACAACATCAAAAACGAAAACTACGAAGAAGATTTTAAAAATCTGAACGATAAAATCAACAAGTATTACGAAGACTTGATAAAAACTAATGAAAACGAGTAAATTAAGTTTTATTGAATATAATCATAAAACGAGGTAATTATGCAAAAACAATATTTAAGATTGGCAAAGGTAGAAGGACCCCTTATAATGCTTGAAGGGGTAGACGACGTCAGCTATGACGAAATCCTCCAAATAGATTTATCTGACGGTCAAAAAAGAAGAGCCAAAGTAGTAAGAATACAAGGAAATAAAATAATTGCCCAAGTATTTGAAGGTACAAGCGGTATATCTACTACAAATGCAGTAGTTACCTTTACAGGTAAAATGCTTGAAGTGCCATTATCTAAACAAATATTAGGCAGGACATTTAACGGAGTTGGCGAGCCGATGGACGGAGCAGGTCCAATCGTATCTGATAAAAAATACGACATCAATGGTCGCCCTATGAACCCAGTTGCTAGAATGTATCCAAAGGATTACCTAGAAACAGGCATATCTTCCATTGACACACTTACAACACTAATCAGAGGACAAAAGCTGCCGATATTTTCAGCAAACGGACTCCCTCACAACCAATTGGCTGCACAGATAGTAAGACAAGCAAAGCTAAAAAATTCTGATGAAAAATTTGCCGTAGTATTTGCAGGCATGGGCATCAAGCATGATGACTATGACTTTTTCAAAAAAGAATTTGAACAGTCAGGAGCATCCAGCAGAGTAGTATCTTATATAAACCTTGCTGATGCACCAATAGTTGAAAGAATATCTACACCAAGGACAGCGTTGACCGCTGCTGAATATCTTGCATTTGAAGAAGATATGCACATACTGGTAGTTATGACAGACATTACCAGCTATGCAGAGGCACTTCGTGAATTGTCATCAGCAAAAGAAGAAGTGCCATCGCGTAAAGGCTACCCTGGATACTTGTACTCAGACCTATCCACATTGTACGAAAGAGCAGGAATGATAAAGGGCAAAAAAGGCTCAATCACTATGATACCTATCCTTACAATGCCTAACGATGATATAACTCACCCAATACCCGACCTTACAGGCTTTATCACAGAAGGACAAATAGTTTTATCCAGACAATTATTCCAAAAAAATGTCTATCCTGACGTAGATATCTTGCCATCACTTTCAAGACTGATGAAGGACGGCATAGGTGACGGATTTACTAGAGACGACCACGAAAATGTGCAACTACAATTATTTGCACTTTATTCAAAGGTTATAGACGTAAGGTCATTGTCTCAAATCATAGGTGAGGACGACCTATCTGATACAGACAGAATATATATGGAATTTGGTAGACAGTTTGAAGAAAAATTCTTAAAACAAGGAGCATACGAGGCTAGAACCATTGAGCAGTCACTAGACATAGCTTGGGATTTATTTAAGCTGTTCCCTAAGACTGAGCTAGATAGATTAGAGGATAAGCTTGTAACGAAATATGGTAGGTGGTAGACATGAAAAACATAGCACCTACAAAGGCAAATCTATTAAAAGTCAAGGATAATTTAAAATTATCTAAGGTTGGCTACAATCTGATAGATAAAAAAAGAACAGTGCTTATAAAAGAAATGATGCAGCAAATTGAAAAAGCAAAAAAAGTTCAAAACGACCTGAAGGTAATGTTTGAACAAGCTTATAAAATGCTGCAAGAGGCAAACATCACCATGGGCGTCATGGAAGTCCAAGACGTATCCTACGGTATGGATACCTCAGAAAATTTTGATATAAGCTATAAATCTGTAATGGGATTAGATGTGCCAAGAGTAAAATATACAGTAAAAGAAGATAAAACCCCAAATTACAGTATGCACATGACAAACGAATATGTGGACAAGGCTATAGTAGAGTTTGAAAAGATTAAATACCTTGTATATCAATTAGCAGAAACAGAAAATACAGTTTATAAGCTATCAATAGAGATAAAGAAAAATCAAAAAAGAGCAAACGCCTTGGATAAAATACAAATCCCTGATTTATCAGAAACAGTAAAATATATATCAGCAACCTTGGAAGAAAAAGACAGAGAAGACTTTTTCAGACTAAAAATAATCAAGAAAAGAAAACAGCAATAAAAAACGAAGATAGCATATTAATGTTGAAAAACATTGAGCTGCTATCTTCATTTTATACTAACTTACATAAGAAAATGTAGTATTATATTTATAAATATAATATTTTAATGAAAATTCAAATTATACAACAATAATGTTACTTTTTAAAAAAAATAGGTATAATGATAGTATAATAAAAAAAATAAAAAATTTTAGGAGGCAAATATGTCAATATTAGGCGGTACAATACAAACAGGTGATTGGAAAGGCGAAAAACACGTTCCAGTAATAGAAGCTCCAGCGTCTGCACAAGCAGGTGAAGTATTTGAAGTAAAATACTACGTAGGAAAAGAAATTGCTCACCCTAATACTCTTGAACACCACATCTCTTGGATAAAATTATTCTTCGTACCTGAAGGTGGAAAACCGGTAGAGCTTGCAGACAGCCATTTTTCTGCACATGGTGAATTAGACAGCTTTGACGAACCATGTAGCCTAGCAAAAATAAAACTACAAAAGAGCGGTAAACTTGTAGCTTTAAGCTATTGTAATATCCATGGTCTATGGGAAAACAGCGTAGATATCAAGATAGGCTAGTTTTATAATTGTAAATTTAATATATTTTAAATAAGATACTCAGCCCTTAGGCTTTTATTTGATTTATTTCTAATAAAATTCTTTTGGCTGAGTATTTTAATACTACATCATATAAGCTACCAACGTTTTTAAAACATTTAAAATATTTTATTGAAAAATATAAAGAGAAATTTACATAAAAATAGCAAATTCATAAAAAAATACCCTAAAATAAAAAAATACGATTTACAAAAAATTATTCATCAAATTCATGCAAAACTCCTTTTGCTTTAAGCTGGCACTGACATAAACATCTATAGTAAAAGACGCATTCTTATGCCCTAAAACCTCTGATAGAGTTTTTACATCAAAAAAGTTAAGTAGTAATGCGTTACTAGCAAAGGTATGTCTTAAATCATGAAATCGGATTTTTTTGATATGATTTTTTTCCAAAAAGCAATAAAAAAACCGTCTAAAGCTATGTGGCTCAAGCGGCATGGTAGAATTTGTCAAAAAAATTTTCGGCATTATCGGACTTGCAAAGTCCTGATAGTATATAACCTAACCTTGACGGTATAGGTATGGCTCTGTCTGATGAATATGTTTTAGGTGAGCCTATGTCAATATATGATGAATGCGAGGAGATATCATATATGCGTTGGATTGTCTTATTTATTACGATTTTATTTGAAATAAGGTCAATATCCTTCATTTTTAGACTGCAAAGCTCACCTATTCTGATACCGGTTGCAAATGCTATTAAAATGCCTGCGGTTTTTGGATTTAAATCCCTATAAATTGCGTTTAACAGATTTTTTTGCTCAGTATCGATTAGTACACAAAATCGCCTTGAGTGAGCCATTTTGGGCAAATCTATGCTTTTAAATGAAAAGTCCTGCATAAGCCCCATTTTAAAGGCATATTTAAATGACAGCTTCATAACTCCTAATATATCCCTTACAGTCTTAGGACTTAGACCTGTATTTTTATCAAGTCTGCCATAGTTGCTAAGATAAAAAACATACTCTTGCACTTGATTTTTTGTGATTTCACATAGCTTTACGCCATGCCAATAAGGAGCTATATGATTTTTGCAAATCACCGCAAAATTAGAGTAGGTGGATTTTTTTACAAGCTGCTTTTTATAAGCCAAAAAATCAACCAACAGCTCAGAGTACAAAATGTTGCCTTTCATAATTACCTCCATGGTTAAATTTTTAAATATTTATGCAATAAAAACACAGGCAGTTTCCCGCCTGTGTCTTTTTATGATAATTCTTTTAATTTGTAATGTCAAGCAGACTATCTTAGTAACTGAAGAACTTGTTGAGGCAATTGGTTAGCCTGAGCAAGCATAGCCTGAGATGCCTGAGTAAGGATATTGTCCTTAGTAAACTTAGACATTTCTTTAGCCATGTCAGTATCTCTAATTCTGCTTTCTGCTGTCTGAGTATTTTCAGCAGCGTTGTCAAGGTTTCTGATAGTGTGTTCAAGTCTGTTTTGTACAGCACCAAGGTTTGATCTTTGTCTTGAAACTTCAGCTATAGCCTTGTCTATTTTTTCAAGAGTGCCGCCGGCCTTATTTATAGCATCGCTTGACATAACGTCAAGTGTTGAAGCGAAAGTCTTCTGTCCGGACGCAACTGCATCTGCCCCAGCTGTTTTAGTTGCAGTAACAGCAGTATTTTTAGCTGCTTTAAATCCTATTTCATTAAGTTTTGTGACATTTTGTTTTAGCTCAACGGCTTTTAGCTTGTAATTAGCAGGGTTTGTTAAATTATTATTACTAGTTAGTACTAATTTACCATCACCGCTCTTACTTGCAGTAAATATGTTCTTAACTTCTGTATCAGAGTTTATTGCAGTTACTACATCATCTGCAGTTATTTTTCCGTCAGCATTAGGAGCGACTGATATAGTTCTTTTTACGCCGTTCATATCAAATTCCAGCTCATATCTGTCGTTTTTGCCAAGACCTTCTATATCCTTAAAAGCATTTGCACTTTCTAGTTTAACTTTTCCACCATCGTTTGCACCTGTAATGTCACCTTTTATACCAACATCAGTCATAGTTAATTTAGCAGGTTCTACAATTGTGTTGTTAACTTTCATGTCTATTGTGTCAGCTGTCATAGCTTTACCAGTTTCAATAGATGTTAAAGTTACTTTGCCGTCCTTAGCTTCTGCTTTTACTAATTTTTTTAATTCAGTGTCTGCATTTATTTTGTCAGCTACTGTTTGTGCTGTAATAGGCTTTCCATCTTCAGCTTTTAAAGAAAGTGTAGTATTTACATTTGGAGCAGTACCATCTTTTACAGTTATGTCAAGCTTGTATTCGTTAGGGAATTGTTTTACGTTTATATCGCTAAAATCAGCTGACCAAGTAGCAGCCTTAGCAGGAGCAGCACCCCAATCCTTAATTTCACCCAAGCCTAGCTTAACAGCAGACATAGACTCTATGTTTATGTCCAATGTTTGTCCTTGGTTAGCACCTGTTTGTAACTTTTTTGCTGTGAATGAACCATCTAGTAATACCTGTTTATTAAACTGAGTTTTATTAGATATAGATTGTATTTCGTCTGCCAATTCGTCCATTTCTGCATCGATGGCTTTTTTATCTTCGTCTTGGTTAGTTTCGTTACCTGCTTTAACTGCTAATTCTCTCATTCTTTGTAGCATACTATGCACTTCGTCTAGTGCACCTTCTGCTGTTTGTACTGCTGAGATACCGTCAAGGGAGTTTGCAGATGCTTGTTTAAGTCCTCTAACCTGAGAACGCATTTTTTCAGATATATATAGACCTGCTGCATCGTCTGCTGCTCTGTTTATTTTCATACCTGAAGAAAGCTTTTCTACAGATTTTCCCATTCCTGCAGCGTTAACGCCCATAAATCTATGTGCATTGTCAGACATCATGTTGTGATTTATTATCATAATAATTTCCTCCTGAAATTTGTAATTGGGCTTCTTGCCCGAATATTTTAAATTATAATTTAAAATATACTGAAAACTAAATCAAGAAAGTGCTACCTAATATCATACCTAAGGAGCTACCATGTAAACAACGCCGGCTTTTGTATACATGGCTATCAACCACGATATGATGTGTAGGCGACTACTGATTTCGCGCCGTCAGTATATCTGCCTTACACATATGATATCGGTGTTTAAGTAAATAACTAAGTAACACTGATTTTGCAATAAAAATATAAGTATAAGCTAGCAATATCAAATGCTATGGCTATAAGCTACTTATGTAAATATAAAAACTATAAATTACTTAAATACAAGTGATAGATTTATTGAATAATAAAAAATATACTCTCCAAAGTATTACAATTTAGCCATCTAAAAAAAATTAAAAAAAATTTTAAAAAAATACTAAAGTTATTTACTTAAATCCATCAATCATTAGAGCATAGCGTAGATATCAAGATAGGATAGTTTTAAAGGTTAAAATTAATATGTATTAATAAAATTACTCAGTCTATAGATTTTTATTTCTAATAAATTTCTTTTGACTGAGTTTTTTTGTAAATATTTAGTATTCTTGATAGTTCGCACCTTTTGGTGTATAATAAATCGACTGAGCAAGGTAGTTTAAGTCTTAGTTTACATAATTTATTTTGACTTTATTTTAAGTGTTTTAATTATTGGAGGTAAAATTGGGAAGAAATTTACCGCACGACCATGGGAATAAGGATATAGAGCAATTACAAATTCAATTAGATAAATTAGAAAATTTTCGAATACTTTCTGATATATTTAAGCATCTTGGGGATAGCACTAGGGTAAGATTGTTTTGGACTCTATGCCACGTTGAAGAGTGCGTGTTAAACTTATCTACTATGATGGGTATGAGTAGTCCTGCTATTTCTCATCACTTGAGGTCGCTAAAGGATGCCGGTCTTATAACTAGCAGGAGGTCAGGTAAAGAGGTTTATTATAAGGCGGCAGATACTCAGGTTGCACATCTTTTACACGCAGCTATTGAAAAGGCGATGGCTATAAGCTGTCCTAAATAAATATTGTATGGATATTTTTAATTGATAAAAAAGTAATAGTGTTTTACCAAAATTAGATTAAGGGGAAAAAATGTATTTAAAGGACAAACTAAAATGGATACCATTTTTGATGGCATTACTCATTATTCCAATTACTATGAGACTTGTTGCTGTGCAAATTCCGTTTGATGTGCAGCTAAATTGGACAGGGGCAACGGTTGATTATGATATTTTTTCTTATGCAAAAGCTATACTAATATTCATATTTGCAATAGTTACTAGTATAATTTTATTTTTTAGCGTAAATGCTAGGAACATACAAATAATAAAAAAGGGAAAAATATTTTTTGGAGTAATTGGTTTTTTAGCTATAATGGCTATTTTGTCTACATTTTTTGGAGGTAACTGTGTTATTTCCCTTGGCGGTGCTCCATCAAGATATGAGGGACTTTATACATTCATTGGATATTTTATTTTTTGTGTGTATGCAATTTTATTTGATTACGACAAAAAATCGGTAAAGCTAATAACAGTTTTATTGGCAGTATTTACGCTCTTATGTGCACTAATTGGCTTTTGTCAATATACGGGCAACGACTTTTTTACAAGCGACATGGGTACAAAGTTGATTGTGCCGGAGGCATTAAAGGATTTAAGGTCAAGCCTTCAGGCTACAAAGGCTTCATTTAAGACTATGTATATATTTACTACTCACTACAACTATGCCTCCATGCTTACTGCTATGCTTAGTATGTTTTGGCTGAGCTATTTTTTAGCTACTAAGGATAAATTTTACAAGATATTGACTTTAATTATGTCTATTTTGTCAGTTTTAATGCTACTTGGCTCTAATGCAAGGTCAGGGATAGTAGCAGTAGCAGTCAGCATGGTAATATTATTTTTTGTGCATTTGAAAACAATTATATCAAATAAAAAAATACTTATAGGCGTAGTTGTATTTATAATTTTGGCAATAGCAGGAGCATCAAAGCTAGGGCTGATGTCAAGGTTTGGGTATTTAGTAAGTGATTTAAACAAAATTGAGTCTACTAGAAAAGTATCAAGGGACTATATAAAGGAATTAATTCCATTAAAAAATATATCTAAAACTGATACAACCTATACTATTACTTGGAATGACGGGAAAAACGATTTCACTTTAAATTATGATAAAAATGCGGATGTTTTTTCTGATAAAGATGGGAATAAGCTCATTTTAATTGTAAGAGATAACGGCACAATAGGACTTCAAGATAAAAGATACAGCATAGTTACTCTTTTACAAAAAAAGACTCAAATTACAGAAGATGAACCAATGAGGACACTACAAGTAGTAACGATAGCAAACGAAAAATTTAACTTTGACATAACAAATAATGTTAAAATAGTAAATCATATGGGACAGGAAATAAATCCTAATCAGCAATTCTTAAGAGCAGGCTTATACGGCTTTGAAAAGTTAGGCTCAGGGAGAGGATACATAATAGATTACACTTTACCTCTATTAAAAAAGGCGATGATAATCGGCTATGGACCTGATGCTTTCTTGCAGGTATTTAATCAGGACGATATATATACAAAATTTTATGTTTATGGCATGACTTCCCATGTAGTAGACAAGCCACATAATATCTATTTATTATATGCTATAAACTTCGGGGTAATTGCAACACTGGCTTTTGTGGGAATGCTTATTTATCTTACTGTAAAAAGTGCTATCAAATACAAAAGCTTTGACATATCTAAAAATCCTCTAGCAGTTGGGGCGTTGTCAGGGGTAGTTGCTTATATGATGAGTGGATTTTTCAATGACTCAACGGTGTCGGTATCGACTATATTTTTCATATTTTTAGGCATAGCTATTAACTCACTTTTAAAGGGTGAATAAATTGATTAAAGAAAATCAGAGACTATTTAACTTTATTAATGTGGTGCTGGACGCATTAATGATAGTAATTGCATTTTTGTTAGCATATTATACAAGAACACAAAGTGATTTATTACCATATCAAGAGTCTATCACATTTTATGAGTATTTACGTTATCTTGTAATAATACTGCCTATTTTTATAGCTTGCTACTTTTGGACAAAGGTATATACACCGCAAAGATTAAAATCCATTACTAATGAGATTTTTAGACTTGCTAGGGCAAATGTTATAGCAACAGCTATTTATTTTGTAATACTGTTTATAATTAAAGATATAGATTTTTCAAGATTTTTAGTATTTATATTTTTAGTATACAACGTAGCTTTGACATCTTTGCAAAGAATGGCTTTGAGATATACCCTCAGATATTTTAGAGCTAAGGGATATAATATAAAAAATGCCATCCTTATAGGTAGCAGTGATACAGCAATGGATTTTTTGAAAAAGACACAAGAAAATCTATACTGGGGATATAAAATTTTAGCAATATTTGAGGAAAAAATTGACGAAAAAAAACAGGCTAGACTAAAAAAAGAGCACAAATTGAAATATGTGGACAGATATGAGCTGGAAAAGCTAGAGGATTATCTAAAAAAAAGACAAATAGACGAAATAATGATAGGCTTGTCATTAAATGACTACAGCCATTTGCAAGATATTGTGAGGGTTTGTGAGAAATCAGGTGTAAAAACTCAAATAATACCCGATTATATAAAATTTATACCTGCTCAGCCTGAGGTAGAGCAAATAGACGACATCACAATTATAAACATAAGGAAAGTGCCACTGGAAAATCCGATTAACAAATTTATAAAAAGAAGCTTTGATTTATTCTTTTCGATAATATTGCTAATAGTCTTGTCACCGCTGATGCTTATAGTAGCCATACTTATAAAATTAGACAGCAAAGGACCGGTTTTTTTTATACAAGAAAGAATTGGATATAACCGCAAAAAATTTAATATGTATAAGTTTCGCTCAATGAGAGCCCAAGACAAGAATGAGGAAAAGTCTAAATGGACAGTAAAAAATGACGACAGAAAGACAAAAATAGGAGCATTTATCAGAAAAACCAATATAGACGAATTACCTCAGCTATTTAATGTGATAAAAGGCGATATGTCACTAATCGGACCTAGACCGGAAAGACCATTTTTCGTAGAAAAATTTAAGGAGCAAATACCAAAATACATGGTAAAACACCAAGTACGCCCTGGAATTACAGGACTAGCTCAGTCACTAGGCTACAGAGGAGATACCTCCATCACAAAAAGAATAGAGCATGATATATTCTATATAGAAAACTGGACCTTGAGCTTGGATATAAAAATAATACTTTTGACAATGAAAAATGCCTTTAAAAACGCATATTAAATATATGTCATAAGATGTGGTATAGAGATAGTGGGGCATATCCTATATGTGTAAAATAATATGTAATAAATAAAAAGATGTAATAAATAAAAAGCTTGCATATACTTTGATATATGCAAGCTTTTTTGTCATTTGGTAAATTTATTTCAATGTTTTATTAACTGAAATTAGTGTTCCAATTCAACTACATCTTCGACTGCGTCTAGGATTTTGTCATTTAGTAGTAATTCAGTAACTTTATCTAATTCTTTATACATTTCGATGTCACTATCAAATTCGATGAATTTTGTAGCACTTCTGATTACGTCATAGGCTTTTTGAGTAGCTGGAGCTAGTTTGAAGTTTTCTTCTTTTCTAAAGTCTATTGCTTGGCAAGCTGCCATCATTTCTGTAGCAATTACTCTTGTAGAGTTTTTAACTATGTCTCTTGCTGTTCTAGCAGCTATTGTTCCCATGCTTACTAGGTCTTCTTGGTTGGCAGAAGATGGGATAGAGTCTACTGATGCTGGATGTGCAAGTATTTTGTTTTCGGATACAAGTGCAGCTGCTGCGTACTGAGTAATCATGTAGCCTGAGTTTAAGCCGCCATGTTTAGCTAAAAATGCTGGTAGGTCATTTAATTGGTGATTGATTAATCTTTCTAGTCTTCTTTCTGATACGTTAGCTATTTCAGCAGCACCTATTCCTAGGAAGTCAAATGGTTGTGCCATTGGTTCGCCGTGGAAGTTGCCTCCGGAGATTACGTCTCCTTGTTTTGTAACGATTGGGTTGTCTGTAACTGAATTGATTTCTATTTCTACTTTTTTAAGTACATAATCTATTGTGTCTTTGTTTGCTCCATGGATTTGTGGTACGCATCTTAGTGAGTAAGCGTCTTGTACTCTTAGTTGTGCTTGGTGAGTGGTGTATGTGCTGCCTTCTAGTAATTTTAACATATTTCTTGCTGTTGCCATCTGTCCTGCATGAGGTCTGATTTCGTGTAGTCTTGGGTCATAAGCGTCAGGTATGCCTCTAAGAGCTTCTACTGTAAGTGCAGCGGATATGTCAGCTAGTTTTAATAATTTTACTGCATCGTAAGTTGCAAGTGCACCAATTGAGGTAAGAACTTGTGTGCCGTTGATTAATGCAAGTCCTTCTTTAGCTTGAAGATTTATTACTTTTATGCCGGCTTTTTCCATAGCGTCTTTTCCGCTAAGTTTTTCGCCTTTGTATTCAGCCTCGCCAAGTCCTAGCATAGGTAATACCATATGAGCTAGTGGAGCAAGGTCTCCGGATGCTCCTAGTGAACCTTTTTCAGGGATTAGTGGGTGAACGCCTTTATTTAACATATCTATTAATGTGCCAATAGTTTCTTTAGATATTCCTGAGTAGCCTTTTGATAATGAATTTATTCTAGTAAGCATTATAGTCCTTACTACGTCTGTTTTAAGTAGTTCACCATAGCCACAGCAATGAGAACGAATAAGATTTTCTTGTAATTGTCTTGTATCCTCTTTGGATATGCTTACGTTGCAGAATTCTCCAAATCCTGTTGTAACTCCATAAACTACTTTTTCATTAGCAACGATGTCTTCGATTATTGCTTTAGATTTTGCTATGTTCTGTTTTGCATCTTCGCTTAGAGTTATTTTAGCTCCAAATCTTGCTACAGCAACAACTTGGTCAATGGTAAGGTCGTTGCCGGTAATTACTACTTCTTTGATTTGTTTAACTGATTTCATATTTTCTCCTTATGACATAAATTTTATTATTAAAATTTAAGTAATCAAAAAACATTATATGAATATGTAGGATAACATATAAATGTCTTGGAATAACGTTTGCACATATATTGTAAAACTACTTCGTCAAATAATCGTCTATATTTTTTTATTAGTATTTAAATTTTATGTCTAAAAATTATTTTTTAAAAATTATTTTGAATTAAGGCTAGACTAATAATTAACAATTTTGTAATTTTATCTTTGATGTGGTATAATATAGCCTGCATGATTTATTAAACTTAGTTATCAGCCTTTAAAGGATTTTATATATGAACTTAAATACATCATTTTCTCGTGTGTCAATCTTAGTGAGCTTATCTGCACTGTTTTCTATTGTTGGTGCATATATTCCATTTTTGAGTTTTTTAAATTTATTTGTTGGCGGAATATTTTTAGTTATTGGACTTTTTTCTGCTACTGTTTCTATTTCAGTGATAGCAATTTTGGCGTTTTTTCTTTTATGTTTTATGTTTTTGGGGTTTTTAGGAGCGGTGCAGGGGTTATTTACTTTTGCACTCCCCGGTATTGTCATGGGATATTTGATGCAAAAATTTGATGATGATACTCCATTTTTTGCAGGGATTGTAGTCAACTGTATAGGCTTTTTTGTGATGTTAAATATTTTAAAATATATTAGTGGTGCGGATTTTATTACTACTTATGAGCAGGCATTAAATGAGTCGGTGGCTATGCTCAAGAATATGAATATGCAGGGGGCTGTCACTAATGAATTTTCAGTCACAAGATTAATACAGAGCATGAAATATTATTTTCCGGCAATAATCATTATTATTTCGATTGTACAAGCGGCATTTACAAAATATATAGGTTTATTTTTAAATAGCAAAATTAACTCTCAAAATAAAGTTAAGTCGATTTCTTTTACTTCGTTTAACATTCCTGAAGGGACTGGGATTAGTCTTTTGGTGCTTGCGTTATTTTTGTACGCACTGTCATTTTTAAATCTTATCACAAAAGATTATGCTGATAGGCTGGTTTTAAATGTTTTTTATGTGACGATGGGGCTTTTACTAATTCAGGGGTTGGCAGTATTATTTTATGTAATTGGTACTTTAAAAGGGTATAAGAGGACTATAGCTGTTGTTGGTGTAGCGGTATTTTTTGTTTATATAGTATCTGCACTTCCGATACTGGGTATTCTTGATTTATTTCTCGATATGAGAGGAAATAGATTTAGGAGGAGTAAATGAAGGATAAAATAAAGTTTAATTTCCCTGAAGTCAATATATATATGGCGTTTATTTTTACGCTTTGTCTTATAATTTCATATTATGATTTTATAATTGGTATATTCACGCTACTTATATTGATATATATATTCTATTTTAATGCAAGGATAATAAGGCTAAAGGCATCAAGCCTAATGGTCAATCTTAGAAATTTAAGTATTGATATGGACGAAACGGCAAAGCAGACTTTGCTTGAGTTTCCTGTGGCTATGGCGATAGTGGATGAACACACTAATATTATTTGGAGCAATCCAATAATTTATGGTATGCTAAAAAGAGATAATCTTATTGGTACAAAATTGTCAGAGTATCTTTGTGACATAAACTTCTCTTATTATTTTGGCAGTGAGCAAGATGAGCTACACGTTGCTGAAGGATATAGAATTGGTCATGGTTACTACGATATTAGAATTATAAAGCTACCTATTCAAAATGGCTTAGAAAAAAAATATATAATTTATTTCTTTGACGTAAGTAAACAAATTGAGCTAAAGGAAGTGTATGATAACTCTAAGCCTGCGGTTTTGTCTATACAAATTGATGGCTATGATGAGGTTATGAACTCCACTCCGGATGATTTTAGACCTCTTATGCAGTCAGATGTTGAAAGAAGGGTAAGGCTATATATTGAGCAAAAAAATGGTATCTTTACAAAGAGGTCAAGCAGTAAATTTTTAGGGATAATTACTGATTTTGATTTGAGAGAAATGGAAAACAGCAAATTCTCTATCTTAGATGATGTAAGAGAGATTGATTTTTCCAATACTGTACCGGTAACGTTATCAATTGGTGTTTCTAGCTTTGAAAGCAATTTGATTGAGACCAACAAAAATTCGCTTGCGGCATTAGAGATTGCATTAGGCAGAGGTGGAGACCAAGCTGTATGCAAGATTGATGGCAAGACTGTATTTTATGGTGGAAAATCAAAAGAAGTAGAGAAAAAAACTAGAGTAAAAGCTAGAATAGTTGCCCATGGTATTAAGGATTTGGTTGAGAGTGCGTCAAATGTGCTTATCATGGGGCACGCTTATCCTGACTTAGATGCTATAGGTTCATCCATAGGCGTACACATGATTTGCAAAATGCTCAATAAAGACTCACATATTATTCTTGATAATTCAAATGCGTCTATTGAAGAGCTATATCAGGATATAATAGCTCAAGAGGGCTATAAAAATGTTTTTGTGTCACACCAAAAAGCGGAAAATATGGTAGGTGATGACACCGTACTATTCGTGATGGATACCCATAGACCAAGTAGTACGGAGTATCCTGATATAATTTCAAGAGTAAAAAGAGTAGTTTTAATCGACCATCATAGGAGAGGAATAGAATTTTTGGATGACGCATTTATTTCCTACCACGAAACCTATGCCTCATCTACCTGCGAAATGGTAACAGAGCTATTACAGTACATCAAAGAACCGGCAAACCTAGACGTTGTTACAGCCAATTCACTACTTGCCGGCATAACTCTTGATACGAAAAACTTTTCATTTAAAACCGGAGTTAGAACCTACGAGGCAGCGGCATTTTTGAGGCGTAATAATGCAGACCCGGTAAGAGTGAAAATGTATTTCAGACGTGACTATGAAAGCTTTATAACCAATGCAAACAGTGTTAAAAATGCTGAAATAGTAGATAATATTTATGCTATATCAAAATCGGACAAAAAAATAGCAAATACATCATTAATCGCATCTCAAATAGCAGATGAGCTATTAAATATCCAAGGAGTAGAGGCATCATTTGTAGTAATGCTAAGACCGGACAACGTGGTTCACGTTTCAGCAAGGTCACTAGATAAGATTAATGTGCAGCTTATAATGGAAAAACTGGGCGGTGGAGGTCATATCGATACAGCCGCCACACAAATAAAAGGAAAGTCAGTAGAAGAAGTAACTCAAATGCTCAAGGAAATACTAGCTTCCATAAAATTGGAAGAAACTGAGCAAAAAATTAAAACAAATTAGGAGGAGCATCATGCAAGTAATACTATTAAAAGACATAAAAGGAACAGGCAAAAAAGGAGATTTAAAAGAAGTAGCAGATGGCTATGCAAGAAACTATATGTTCCCAAGAGGTTTGGCTGAAGAGGCAAGCAAAACCAATTTGAATTTATTAGCTCAAAAGAAAAGCTCAGATACATTTAAAAAACAGACACAAGAGGCAGAGGCACTAGAAATAAAAAAACAATTAAAAGATTTTACACTGCTTATCAAAGCTAAAGCCGGTGAAGAAAACAAGCTATTTGGTTCAATTACATCAAAGGATATTGAGCAAGAACTATTAAGTCAAAAGGGATTAAGTATAGACAAGAAAAAAATAGATTTAAAAGAGCCTATCAAGACTTTAGGCAGCTTTAGTGTGGATTTGAAATTATTTACAGGAGTAACATCAACACTAAAAGTTGTAGTGGAGGCATTATAATTTTTAATGGATGC
>QWCK01007081.1_pt1 | contig 16387 bp, 9 predicted proteins | sample 1972571 | NCBI WGS metagenome assembly QWCK01 (sample SAMN09866710, study PRJNA288562) | Human gut metagenome isolate term2_stool, whole genome shotgun sequencing... | isolation source: gut | host: Homo sapiens | place: USA: California
TCGGATTCCTTGAGCGCTTCGGCGGCGGCGATCTGCTTGTTGAGCTCAGCCAAATCGACCTTGCCCTGTTCAATGCCGTCAACCGTAGTATCGGATGGATTGACCAAACCATCGGTGTAGCCGTCGTAAGCAACCGCAACAGTGCCAGAGACGCTGGCCGGGAGGGTCACAGTGGCCTTGCCTTCGGCGTCGAGCTTCACGGTCTTGGACCAGTCGCCAGCAGAGAACTTCACCGAACCGGCGAGCGTGCCCTTATCGGCGGCGGTCACCGTGGCGGTGAGCTCGCGGGTGCCGGCGTTGTACACGGCCTTGGTGGTGGAGTCAACAGCCTCGATGTGCGTCGGGTTGGCAGCGGTCCAGGACTTCGTCACCTTGAGCACAGACTCAGGCACGTTCACGAACGCACCGTGACGCACCTTGTCCGGCAGACCGCCGTTAGCACCCTGAGTGATGTAGCCCTGAGCGCCCGGCTTGGCTTTGACCGGCTTCTTTTCGTTGTTGAAGTCCGGGTAACGCTTGGTCATCGGGTTGTCCCACGTGGTCTTGGAAAGCTCGGCACCCGTGGTCATAAATGCACGGTAGGCGAAGTTGTCGGACAGCAGAATGTAGCCGTCGTCGTCCTTCGTGTTGAGTTCGTCATCCTTGTTGAGCTTGATGGTCTCTGGTCCTTCGAACGGCAGCAACGCCTGCTCGAGCAGCTGCCAACCGGTGTTCGGGTCCTGACCCGGAGATGCCTCGGTGGTCGGTGCAGTCAGCACCTTGGAACGCTCAAGGAAGATGCTCTTACCAGTGGTGATGTAATCGCCAGCGGCACCGCCCTGCTCATTCTTGGTGAATCGGTAGTAGTAGCCACCGATCTTACGCACGGTGGAATCAATGCGCGAGTAGCCGGTGTCCTGCCACATCTGCGGCTCGGTGAAGTTCACGAAGTCGCGGGTGATGGCGTAACGCACCTGAGCATAGGAGCTATTGCCGGTTTTGTCGTTCTTGACCGGAGTGGTACGGGTGTCATCAGTGAACATGCGGGAAGAGAAGAACACCACGTAAGCGTTCAGGTCATCATCCCAGTAAGCTTCCGGCGCCCAGGTCATACCGGCGTTCGGCGTGTTGATGGTGATGCCGCCGTTGCCGTCGCCGTTGGTACGGGTCCAGTTCATCATATCGGTGGACTCGTAGACCTCAACTTTCCGAGAACCGTTAACCTGGTTCTGGCTCCAGCCCATTGACGAGACCTTGAGATCAGTGGCAATCAGGTAGTACTTGTCGCCTTCGTGGGAACGCAGCACGAACATGTCACGCAAGCCACCCGTGTCTGCATCATTGGTAAGTACCGCCTGGCCATTGTTGCGAGTCTTAAACGTGAAGAAATCGTTCTTCTCAGTGGAAGCCACCCAGGCCTTTTCTCCACCGTTGCTGTCGCTCTCAAAAGTGACGGCCGCATAGCCGGTGTCAGGCGCGATGCGGGTCTTCTCCTTGACAGTGACCTCGATGGTCTTGGTGACCTTCTCACCGCCGTTGTAGGAAGCGGTGGCGGTCAGCGTAACCGGCTTGGAATCACCGTCGCCGTAGGCCGGACGATTGATGATGCCAGCACCACGATACGGGTCATCGGCACCAGTGGTCCTGTTTTCGTACTTCTCGTTAGTGGACGTAATGAGCTTCTCGTCCGAGGACTTCCACGTAATCGCCGAGCCGTTCTTGGTGCCCTTGGCGACTAGCGGCAGATTCTCGGCCGCCGGAACTTTCAGCGCAGCAATCGCGGCATCGAGGTCGGCTGCGGCGGCGTTCTGGGCGTTCATCGGCTCAACGGTGACGGGCAGTTCGGCCTTCACACCACCCAGCTCAGTGGTGGCGGTGATGGTGGCAGTACCAGCCTTGACGCCGGTTACAGTACCGTCTGCGGCGACCTTGGCCACGGACTCATCGGAGGAGGACCAGGTGACGTTCTTGCTCACGGCGTCGTCCGGAGTGACGGTGGCGGTGAGCTTGGTGGAGTCCTTCTCAATCAGGGTGAGCTTGTTGTTCACCACACCGGTGCCGGAAATCGCAACGGCGGTCGGCATGGTCAGGTCAGCGCCCCTGTAGACCTTGATGTCATCCATTGCACCATTCCAGTACTCATCGACGGAGTAGAACGACTTGCCGATGTAGGTGGTGGTCGCGCCGAGATCGCTCATCTTGATGCCGGTGTTGGCCTTGAAAATGATCAGGGCATTGTTGCGGAACACGGCAAGGTTGGTGCCGTCCACGACAATCTTGTAATCGGCCCAGCTGTTGTCGTTGCCGGAAACGGTGACCTTGGATCCCTGTTCGTTACCCCAGTTGTTGTTGGAGATAACGCCCTTGATGGCGGTCTTGCTGTTGTAGAACATCAGGTACTTGTTGGCGTTGGCCTGATCGGTGGTGTTGGCGTCGTTCGAGCCGTCCTTGCCGACGATGAACGAGAAGAACTTGCCGCTGTTGTCGTGACGAGTCTTGGACGCGAACTCCAGAGTGAAGGAGTCGCCCGCATCCTTGAACAGCTGGTCATTGATCTGGGCGTACTGGCCATCGCCGCGCAGTGAGAGCGCCTCGTTGTTGCTGCGGTCACCGTACTGTTCGATCTTGGCGCCGTCCTTCAGCGTCAGGTTGTACTTGCCGGTCGAATCGGCAATCGCGCTGTTCGTGGTGCCGTTTTTGCCCGTGAAGTCCCAGCTGGCGAGCAGCGTCGGTTCAGCAGCCTTAGTAGTCTGCACTGTCGCGGTATCGGTTGTCTGTGGTTGGGAATCTTCCGATTCCATGGCATACGTCGTCGGAACTACTGCCACCATCGTTGATATTGCAATCAACGATGCTGCCATCTTCTTCCAATGCTTCACCGCATCTCTCCTTGTCCTTTGCCTCGACCCACTTGTCGGGCGTCTCGTTCGCCTCTACGTGAACGCAAACATTATTTGCGATGATACCATTACGGCACTGAGACTCAGTGTGCCAGATTCCTTATGCATATAAGCACTTACGGGGGCAGCCGCCCAGCCCGAACACACCCCCCGTATGTCCAAAAGCCCCCTTCCAAGCCAATCACTAATACCCCTCAATCGGCACCCCGCTCCGCCAGCCGCCCCAAACTGTTATCAATTTGTTATCTTTACCGCGCTTGCGTGGACAGAGAGCGCTCAGACCTCGAAGATCGCCGCATATTCGCGAGAGAACCCGCCTAGTCAATGAGATATGGTAAGCCAGAGGATGGTCAGCGCGAATTTGATGATGAGCAGCGGCGTGATCTGCAGGACGATCCATGACCAGACCAGTGCAATCAGCGCCACCAAGAACGGCATCCACAGCAGTGTGGCTTTGATGAAGTTGGCTTTGAATGACTTGAAGTAGTTGGCGGTTACGCCTTTGCCCTCGCCCTCGATGGAGCGGCGGCAAGCATCATGACCGGCGGTCAGGGCTGCACCGATGGTGATGAGCGGAATAGAGGTGACCAGCATCAGAATGTTGATCCACACGCCGTCAACAAGATTGCTCCACGCGCGCATGAATTTCGAGTCCGGTGCCAGCCAGTTCATCAACTACTCCTTGTACAGCTTTTGGCTCCCCTCAGGGAGGGGAGCCAAATTGTCGGGCTCAACCCTTGACCGCATCCACGGAACCGTAGCCGCCCTTGAGGTATTGCACGGCGACCGAGACGGTCTTGTACTTGCCGAGGTCGAGCGTCAGGTACGGCAGCAGGTAGTCGTTCCAGATCCACATGGCTTCGAGGATGGCCACCGAGACGATCGACGGCTTCATAATCGGCACCACGATCTGGAAGAAGATGCGCGGCACTGACGCGCCGTCGATCATGGCGGACTCCTCAAGCTCCTGCGGGATGCCCTTGATCACGCCAGTGAAGATGAACACGGCCAGACCGGCACCGAAACCGAGGTACACGATGCACAGGCCCCACGGGGTATTGAGCTTCAGCATGTCGGCGATCTTGGAGAGGGTGAACATCACCATCTGGAACGGCACGATCATATTGAACAGGAACAGGGTGTAGAGCAGCTTCGCGGCCCAGTTGTTCACGCGCACGATCCACCATGCGCACATCGAGGTGCACACCAGAATCAGCGCCACCGAGCCGACGGTGATAAGCAACGTCCAGCCGAAGGAGGCGAAGAACTGCGTGGTCTCGATGCCGCGCACATAGTTCTCAAGTCCCACGAACGCCTTGCCGGCAGGCAGGGAGAACGCGTTCTTGGAGATGTACGCCTTCTGCTTGAAGGAGTTGATCAGCACCAGGACGATCGGGAAAATCCAGAACAGGGAGACAACGGCAAACAGCACGGTCCATAATGCGCCATGCTTCACAGGCTTGTTCTCGTTCATCAGGCTGCCACCTCCTTGCTCGTGGTGAGCTTGTTCTGAATCAGGGCGATGACCGCGACCAGGATGAAGAACAGCACGGCCTTCGCCTGGCCGACGCCTTCCCAGCCCATACGGCCGTAGAAGGTGCGGGTGATGTTCAGCGCCAGACCTTCAGACATGTTGCTCGGCGCACCGTTGGTCAATGCGAGGTTCTGATCGTAGAGCTTGAAACCGTTGGTCACGGTCAGGAAGGAGCACACGGTGATGGACGGCATCATCAGCGGGATGATGATGCGGAACATGGTCTGCCGTCCGTTGGCGCCGTCCACGGCCGCGGCCTCCAGCACATCGGTGGGCAGGGCTTGCAGGCCGGCGATGTAGATGATCATCATGTAGCCGATCTGCTGCCAGCACACCAGGATGACCAAGCCCCAGAACCCGTAGGACGCCTTATAGGTCAGGGCGCGGCCCCAGTGGGCTAGTACGCCGTTCAGGAGCAGCAGCCAGATGTAGCCCAGGATGATGCCGCCGATAAGGTTCGGCATGAAGAATACCGAGCGGAACAGCGTGGAGCCCTTGATCGCCTTGGTCAGCATGTAGGCGATGGCGAAGGCGATCACGTTGATCACGATGGTGGTCACGATGGTGAACGCGGTGGAGAAGCCGAGCGCGTGCAGGAATTCCTTGTCTTTCAACGCTTTGCCATAGTTCTTAAGCCCCACCCATTCACCGTCGGTAACGGTGGTGAATTCGCAGAAGCTTAAGTAGACGCCCATGATGAAGGGCACCAGGAACCCGATGATGAATGCGGCGAATGTGGGGAGCGCGAACAGCGCCCACCATCTGCGTATCGCCTTGCCAGCCATGCTGATCATGACTTTTCCTCCTCCTTGAGTCCGCTGCGTTGTGACACTGCATCGTGCGCCGGCTGCGGAGTTCAACTCAATGCGAGCTTGCCGATCGAGAACCGCATGCACGGCCTGTTCTCGTTCAAGCCTATGTTCATAGTAAACGTCGAATCATTATATGTCAAACGTTGTCATTTTAGGCGTTTCAAGTTCGAGCACACTCCGGCTCCAGCAATCTTCTTTCACCTAAGATAATGGCTATATAAAGCCAATCTAACGCCGACATAGACACTTTGCAAACGTTTGTAATACAATCGTTGTCATCGCCGCAGATCAATCAATCAGCATGTACACTGGAGTCAGTTGTGCATGTGTATTGCGATTTTCCATTCAACGCAAGGGGGCTGCAATGGCTACGAGCATTCAGGATGTCGCCCGCGAGGCCGGCGTCTCCATCTCCACCGTCTCACGTTCCTTCACCAGGCCGGATCTGGTGTCGGCCAAGACCCGCGAGCGCGTGCTCGCCATCGCCGACAAACTCAATTTCTCACTCTCCCGCTCGGCTGCGGCCCTGAAATCCGGCCGCTCCCTGCGCATCGCAGTACTGATGAGCGGCCATATCCGCCTGTGGTTCACCGCCTCGGTCATCGAGGGGCTCAACGAGGTGCTGCACACGCAGGGCTACGATATTTCGGTATTCCAGATTTCCAGCATCGAGGAGCGCAAGGAATTCTTCGAGATGTTGCCGGTACGCCGTAACGCCGATGCCGTGATTGTGGCGTCTTTCGATATCGACAACAACGAAATCGCGCAACTGGCTTCGGTCGGCGTGCCGATCGTCGGCATCAATTCAGTCGAACCCGGAGCCCGCGGCTTTACCGCCGCCGTCAATATCGACGATGTGCAGGGCTCCACGCTGGCCGCCCGCCATCTTATCAATCTCGGACATCGCCGCATCACCTACATCAGCACCAATCGCGAGGTGTCGCTGAGCTTCTCCGTGCAAAGCCGATTCGACTCATTCACCGCCTGCTGCCGCAGGGAAGGCATCGAGCCGCAGGTTATCGTCTGCAAGGTCGATGACGATGGACGTTATGAAATCAGCGACGTGGTCAACCAACTCATAAGCCAAGACGAGATGCCCACCGCCATCGCATGCCAGGAGGATGGCATTGCTTTGCCGCTTATGTTCCAGCTGGAGCGCAATGGATTCTCCGTGCCCGGCGACGTCTCGTTGATCGGCTACGACGATAGTTTCTACACCGGCGATATCGGCCTGACCACCATCCGCCAGGATCCGGTGGAAATGGCCCGCGTGGCAGCCCGCATGACGCTCGATCTCATTGACGAAAAGCCGATTGAGCAACCCTACATCGTGTTCCCGGCCCAGCTGAAGGTCCGCTCCTCCACCTCCCGCGTTAAGTAGGCTCACACAACAAAGCCCACCATAGAAAAAGTGTGAGGCAACCGCACAATAACGCTCAATCGCACATTGTGGGAAATGGCGAAAAATCGCCGATTCATGGCCCCACAGCGTGCGATTGAGCGGGTGCGTGCCTCACACTTTTCTGCGGCGGACGATTTTGTGCGAGACTCAGCAATACAAAGCGGCGCCCCCGGAGAAGGAAATGGCAGGGGCGCCGCGGATTGTTGCTTATCGGCTATGGGACTCTATGAGACTCAGTGCGAAGCCTCGTATTCGGAAGCCCAACCGTCCACGAAGGCGGTCTTGACGGCATCCCACTTGCCGGTGCCCTGCGCGTACTCGAGCAGTGCCTGGCCGACCTTGTTCTTCCACTCTTCGGACGGCATCATGGTGAAGTTCCAAGAAACCTGGGTCTTGCCGGACTTCTGATCCTCAACAGCGGCTTCAGTCAGCGGGTTGTCAAACTTGACATCATCGAAGGTCTTGAACGGGGTGGTGAAGCCCATGTCCTGAGAGATGGCCTTCTTGCCGGTGTCGGAGGTGATCACCCAAGACAGGAAGTCCTCGGTGGCCTTCTTGTCGGCGTCGGAGGCCTTGTCGTTGATGCACCAGTAGTTCTCGGAACCAGTGGCCAAGCCCTGCTTCTCTTCACCCTTGACACCGGTGTAGATTGGCATCATGCCCACGGATTCGGCCTTCATGCCGGCCTTCTGCAGGTCGGTCCAGGCCCAGGTACCGTTCTGGTAGAAGGCGGCCTCGCCGAGCGCGAACTCGGAGTTCGCATCATCTCCGGTCTTGGCGCTCAGCTGGGTGGGGTCGGTGGTGGAGTCGGGGGCCTGCATGTCGTCGGCCACGGCCTTCAGGGTGTCGAAGTTGTCGATTTCGTCCATGGACGTGGCCTTGGCGCCATCCAGCGCGAAGTACTTGTTGAGGATGTCCTTGTTGTAGATCAGGCCGTAGGTTTCCATCACGTACGGCACGCCGACCACCTTGTCGCCATCCTTCAGGGCCACATCCTGGTTGGCGAGCTCCTTGTACACATCCGTGTTGGACATGTCGGCGGTGTACTTCTTCCAGTTCTGGTAGCCGACCGGGCCGTTCACCTGGAACAGGGTCGGGGCTTCGGTCTTGGCGATTTCGGACTTCAGGGTCTGCTCGTAGGTACCGGAGGCCGCGGTCTGCACCTTGACATCAACGCCCTTCTCCTTGGTGTACTCCTTGGCCAGAGCGGTCCACTGATCAGCCGCTTCCGGCTTGAAATTCAGGTAGTAGACCTTGCCCTTGGAGTCGTCGCCGGAGGTCGAGCTTCCGCAGGCCGCCAAAGCGCCGAGGGACATCGCAGCGACAGCCGCCATCGCGACTGCTGACTTGACTGTACGATTCATCATCGAACCTTTCTCTTTCATCGTCGACCCGGCCGTCCCCGGTCAGGACAGGTACGCTAGCACGCACCTTTACGACTATCGACATGCACTATCGTGCAACGGTTTGCTTCTTTTTGCAAACGATAGCAATATCAGCGCGTCATAAATCATCATTTTCAGGCCATTGTCAACAAATATCCCATTAATTCAGTCATTTTTGCCTCATTATCGCAATGCAAGCGTTCGCAATCATGAGAGCGCTAACATATCTTTCATGGCAATCGATTGCCACTTATACCCATCAAAAAAAAAACAACACGCCGACGCTATCGTTTGCAAATCATTTATCGACATACCGCAATTCCCGCCACAAACAATAAAGGCCCGCCCGCAGTAGCGGGCAGGCCAGCGCAATCGCAGCGCAACCGGGGCTAGGCGTTCCACCGTTCGATGACGTTATCTCCCTTATAGACGCTGAGCACCGAGTAGTGCGCCGTATCCAAACGCAGCAACCGTGCGAAATGCGGGTCCACGCCCAGCCATTGCGAGGTGAGGATGCGCAGGATGTGCGCATGAGCCACCAACAGCACATTATGGCCGTCTTTCAGCAGCGGCGTAATCTCGTCGATGGCGCTCTTGGCGCGTGCCGCCGCTTCTTCCAGCGTCTCGCCAGGCCCGGCATGGACCGGCACCTGTTCGCCCGAAGGCAAGGTCTCGACCCAGTCGCCCTCCAGCGTGGGCGTCAGCGAGCGCGGCCCGTCACGCCACACATCCCATTCAAAACCGCTGGCCTCACTCACCTGCTGGCGCGTACGCCCCTCGGCTCGGCCGTAATCCCATTCAGCGATGCCGTCCAACACACCGTGGTCCGCAAAACCAGCCAATTCAGCGGTTTGGCACGCCCGCTTCAGCGGACTGGAAAACACACAGCTCTGGCTGAATCCTTCGGGGAAGGCCTCGCGCAGGCGCCTTCCGGCATCCGCTGCCTGCTGCTCGCCGACCGCGGTCAACGGGATGTCCGTGCGCCCGGTATGCTGCCCGGATTCGCTCCACACGGTCTGGCCGTGGCGCAGCAACACCAAAAATCCATTGCCGCCACGAGAGTTCTCGACGGCAACGGTGCCGTTCACGTTCTGTTCGCTCATGCCTCCACTCTAGTCTGCGCTCGTTCATGACTCCACCATTAACGCCCATCTTTTGCGCTGAGATGATTGAGATGCTATTAGACTGAGAGTCATGAGCGACGAAACGAACACCGACTTCCCCTCCAGCGCCGACCGCGCGGTCGACAGCCTGCACCGCATCGACGAGAAGGTCAACAGGCTGCGCGAGGACCGGCTCAACGACCCTGATTCTCTGGGCGACAAGCTCATCAAGTCGGCAGTCCCAGCGCTGGCAGGCTTGGTTGCCGGCAAAGCATTCCAGATGATATGGGACAAGGGCACAAGCAAACGCAATCTGCGCAAGGGACTGGCGGCAGACGCGCCGCAAAGTCTGGCAATGAGTCTGGCATTCGCCGCCGTTTCGGCCGCACTCGGCGCAGTGGTTTCGCAGCTGTCGGATCGGGGCTCCAAGGCGTTCGTCGACCACCGCCATCGCAAGCCCAGCCGCTAATCCCCCGGTTGGATGATGGTTTCTGTTGGCTGACTGATGACTCATCGCTGGAATTTCGTCAAGGAACCATCAGTCAATCGACAGGAACCATCAGTCCAGCACAGTTCCGCCACACAATATCGGCATTTCACTGTGAGGTAATCCACCGTGGCGTCCGGCGTCTGCCGTGCGACAATAAAGCCATGGTTACCAACGCAACAATCGAGGCTCTTCTGGGCCGCCGCTCCATCCGTAAGTTCAAGGACGAGGCCATCGACGACGATACCCGCGCCACGCTCGAAACCGTCGCCCAACATGCCGCGTCCAGCCAGTTCCTTAACGACTGGTCCGCCATCCGTATCACCGACCCGGCCACCAAAGCCAAGCTCGCCGAATTCGGCCATCAGCCGTATATCGCCACCGCGCCGTTGCTGTACGTGTTCGTCATCGACGAGCACCGCAACGCACGCATCGCCGAACGCAAGGGTATCGATCCCGCTTCCGACGAATTCCATCTCAAGTACAGCTATCGCTTCACCCAAGCTCAGAACGACGCAGTGCTGGCCCTGCACGCCATGGAGACCGCCGCCTATTCGCTGGGACTGGGCTGCGTGATTCTCGGCTCTCTGCTCAACAACATCCCCGGCCTTATCGACGTGCTGAATCTGCCGGAATACACGTATCCGGTGCTGGGTCTGGCCATCGGCAAGCCCGATCAGAACCCGACCGTCAAGCCGCGCATGCCGCGCACGATGCAGTTCTTCGAGAACACCTACCCGGCTGACGCCGATGGCGTACTCGACCAGCTGCCCGCCTTCGACGAGGAAGTTCACCGGTACTACGATCTGCGCCAAGCCGACCGTCCGGTGGACGCTTTCAGCGATCAGGTCGCCACGATCAGTCGGCAGGATGTCAGCCATCAGACACTGCTCGACAAGGCCGCCGCTCAGGGCTTCCGTCTGGATCAGTGAGACCAGAACCAACGAGATAGCCTCGGATAGGCTCGTCACTGAGTCGTCTCGGTCTCAGCACTGCGACGACTCAGTTCCAACACCTCAACATTTCATCACCGGATACCGGCAAAATTGCACAACCATCCCGCCGGTGTCGCACCATCAACAAACGTTCACATATCAGTCCCATTATGCGGACAACCAACGGCCAGTTTTGCAAGAAAACCCACCAAACCAGCAGTATTCGCACCAGTGGTGGGAATAGACTGCATGTGGCCGCAATGACTACGAACCGGAAAAGAGGGACTGGATGCGGACGGTTTGGCAAGTCTTTCTACGCGATTGCAGACGTATCTTACGCAATCCCGTTGCCGTTGTGGTGACGCTCGGCGTAGCAATGCTGCCCTCGCTGTACGCATGGTTCAACATTCTCGCCAACTGGGATCCCTATTCAGCCACCGGCAATCTGCAAGTGGCCGTAGCCAATGAAGACCAAGGCACCACCAACGATCTGGTCGGCCATCTCGATGCGGGCCGGCAGGTCGTCAAGAAACTCAAGCAGAACGACGAACTCGGCTGGCGCTTCGTAGACAATGAGGAACAGGCCGTCCACGGCGTGGAGACCGGCGGATACTATGCAGCCATCGTGCTGCCCAAGGATTTCAGCACCAGCCTGGTCGAATCGGTGACCGGAACCTCCAAACAGCCAAAAATCAAGTATTACGTCAACGAGAAGAAGAACGCGATCGCGCCGAAAATCACCGACACCGGTGCCACCACCATCGACGAGCAGATCAACTCCGCCTTCGTCACCACGGTAGCCACCACCGTTGCCTCGGCCGTTTCCGAAGCGGGAGGCGATCTCGACCAAGCCACCGGCAAAGTCCAGCACGATACGATCAATGATCTCAATACGGTGATGTCCACGCTGAACACCGTTCAGGATTCACTCACCGACTTACAGGACACGCTGGCCCAATCAGACACGATTCTCGCCGACGCCAAACAGACCACCGCCTCACTCAAGCAGACCGTCGCGGCCGCGCAGAAGGCCTCCCGCCAGTCCGGCACACTGTTGACGGAAACACAGGCCGGGTCACAAGCCTTCTCCACCACACTGGTCGGCGCGCTCGACACCAGTTCAGCACAACTCTCCGGACTGGCCGTTCACGTCAACAACGCCGCCGGCAGCATCACCGGCTCCTTCAACAGCGCGCAGAACTCCGTCGACACCATCACCAACACACTTTCGGCCCCACTGAATGCCACCCAAACGTCAATCAGCGATCTGAAAGACGCGCTGACCAAAGCCGGCATCGGCAAAGACACCACCGACCCAGTCGGCCAGAACATCTGGAAACAAATCGATGCGCTCGACTCATTGATCAGCAAACAGCAGACACAGCTCAACACCTTCCATACCGACACCACACAGTTCATCAACTCCGGTAAAGACGCCACCACGAATCTTTCCGGAGCCATGACCAACACCACCACCGGCGGCATCGCGGCGCTGAATACCGCGCGCGGCTCGCTGACCGGCACCGTAATGCCGTCGCTCACCTCATCATTGAACAGTTTCGCCGCCCTGAATGGCACACTGGATGGCACGTTGACTTCGTTATCCGGCACCTTGGATCAGGCCGACGGACTGTTCGACCAGCTTGTCGATACCCTGAACCAAACAAAAACCACCATCAGCAGCACGCAGGATTCGCTGCGCCAGGTGGCCAGCGATGTCGCCACCGTACGCACCGATATCGCCACGCTCGATAGTTCCGCCGCTTACCAGAAAATCCGGGATACGCTGCATCTGGATGACAAGGGATTCGGCGACTTCATGGGCAATCCCGTCACCCTGACCACGAAAGTCGTGTATGCCACCGACAATTACGGGTCCGCAGTCACCCCGTTCTACACGAATCTGGCACTGTGGGTAGGCGGTTTCGTGCTAATCGCCATCTACAAGCTTGAGGTCGACCGCGAGGGCATTCGCCGTATCACCGCTACGCAAGCATATCTTGGCCGCTGGCTGCTGCTGGTCACCATCGGATTCCTGCAAGCCGTCATCGCCACCATCGGCGATCTGGTGCTCGGCATCCAATGCGAGCATCCGCTGCTGTTCATCTTGGCCGGAATCTTCTGTTCGTTCGTCTACATCAACATTATTTACGCGCTGGCCGTGGCGTTCCGCCATATCGGCAAAGCCATCGCCGTAATTCTGGTCATTGTGCAGATACCCGGCGCCTCCGGCCTGTATCCGATTGAAATGATGCCGAACTTCTTCCGCGAACTGCACCCGTGGCTGCCCTTTACCTACGGCATCAACGCGATGCGCGGCCCGATTGCCGGCCTGTACGCGAACCATTACTGGCTCGACATGCTGCACCTGTTCTGGTATCTGCCGGCGGCACTCTTCGTGGGACTTGTCATACGCCGGTATGCGATGAACCTGAACGCGCTGTTCGACCGTCGTTTGGGAGATACCGACCTGATGATCACCGAGCACAACAGCATGGTGAACGAACAGGTGAGCTTGAACTCCGTATTCCGCACGGTGTCCGACAGCAAGGAACTGCGCGATATCATCGCCCATCGCGCGCACCGGTTCTTCGCACGGTATCCAAAGATGATCGTTGCCGGTCTGGCATTGCTGACCGTACTCCCGTTCGTATTCCTGGTGCTGCTGTTCGTCACCCAAGAGAAAATCGCCATGCTGACCTCTTGGATTCTGTCGATTATTCTTATCGACGCCTATCTCATTGTGGTTGAATACGCACGCGAAGCCTACGCCATGCAGCTTGGCGTCAGCGCCATGAGTGCCGACGAGTTCCGCAATGTGATGCTCAACGGATATGTGTGGCGGCGTTTCCACGGCCACGGACGTCACGAAGCGGCGATGGACAGCAATCCGAATATCGGCGAAACCACTGAACGACTCACACCGTTCAGTGATCAGGCCACCGAGCCGACTGCGCACACCGCACAGTCCGGTCAGTCCGGGCAGCCTGGGCAGGGAGGCGCACGATGAAGCTTATCTGGAAAATATTCGTACGTGACGTGCGCCAAGCCACCCGCAATGTGATCGCCGTAATCGTGGCTATGGGATTGGCGATTGTGCCGGCACTGTACGCCTGGTACAACATCGCCGCCAGCTGGGACCCGTACGGCAACACCAAGGCCTTGAAGGTCGCTGTGGCGAACGTGGATAAGGGCTATAAGTCCGATCTGATGCCGATCACCATCAACGTCGGCGAAACCGTGACCAATACGCTCAGGGCCAATCATGACCTTGACTGGCAGTTTGTGGATCGTGCTAAGGCCATCGATGGCGTGAACTCAGGCGAATACTATGCCGCGCTGATTATTCCAAAGAGCTTCAGCTCCGATATGATGACGCTGTTTTCACCGAAGATCAAGCACGCCAAGCTCGAATACTATCTCAATGAGAAAATCAATCCGATCGCTCCGCATATCACCGACCAGGGTGCTACCACCGTGGCCACGACCATCGACCAGACATTCGTGAAGACCTTGGCGAGCGTGGCGCTGGATTTGGTTTCCAACGTGGCCGATTACGCGCAAAGCCCGCAAATGGAGCAGTACGTCAACAACGCCACCAGTCATATTGCCACCATGTCGTCTCGTTTGACCGGCACTGCGTCGCAGATGGATTCCTATGCCAATCTGCTCGGGGCCGCCAACAGCATCATTGATTCCACCGATAAGCTGCTGGGATCAACAGGCTCAGCTGCGGCCACAACCAAAAAGGCGTTGAAACAGACCCGCAACGGCGTCTCCAGCCTCGACAAGGCATTGTCCGGAGCCACCGATGGCGTCGGTACGGCATTGCAGCAGGCCGGTTCATCCTACGACACCATTGCCAAGCAAATCGATGCCGCTTTTGCCGATGTGGGCTCACAATCCTCGCAGATATCAAACAAGCTAACCGATATGCAATCCAAAGTGGAGGCTCAGGCCGACAGCTTTGGAAAGTATGCCGCCGCTTTACGAGATCTCGCCAAACAAGCGGCTTCACTGCCCGTGGGCGGAGATACCGTTGCCGCTCAACTGAACGCGGCTGCAGACCAAGCCACAAAGGCGCAGCAGAGCATGCAGCAAGCCGCCACCGCGTTGGGCGATGCGGCCACGCACATAGCAAACGGTACTGCCGATGCCGATACAGCGCGTCGAGATCTGAAATCACAAATCGCTGCCGCCAAACAATCGATTACTCAGGCTTCAGACACGTACAAGAGCACGCTGAAACCGCAACTGAACAATCTGACCTCGTCCATGGACGAAGTGACCACGCAGGCAAGTTCCGTAATCGACGGGCTTGCATCGACCGTAAGCAGCGTGTCAGGTCTTTCTGGCGGCGTTTCAGACAGCCTGACGGACATCCAGTCGGCCTTGACTGACGCAGCTAGCGCTTTGACCCGTTCGGCGAAGAAACTCGACAACTTGTCTTCCCAACTCGCCTCTATCACCAATGGCGGCACCATCGACCTGTCTGCGATTTCCTCTGCGAAGCCCGATGCCATTGCTTCCATGCTGGCGGCACCCGTAGCGGTCGACCGCATCGCGCTCTATCCCGTTGCCAACTATGGTTCCGCGATGGCTCCGTTCTACACGATTTTGTCTATTTGGGTCGGTGCGATCATTCTGGTCGCCATGTTGAAAGTATCGATTTCCGACCATGAGAAGGCTCGTATCTTAGGGTTGGGCAATGATCTGCCGCTCGGTTCGGAAGTGGGTCTTCGCGAGGCCATGATTGCCGGGCGGATTGCCGGACCGGCCGCCGCGTTGGATGTGCTGAAGAAGCCGCGTGCCGAGGCTCCCGGCAATGCGCGGCAGTTCGGTTTACGCTTGCACCACGAATATTTCGGCCGATACATGATTTTCGGTTTCCTTGCTTTGCTGCAAGGTACGCTGGTGTGCCTGGGCGATATGTTCTATCTCGGCGTGCAGTGTGAGCATCCGATTCAGTTCTTGATGGTCGGGTGGTTGTCTGCACTGGTGTTCTCGAATATTGTGTATACGCTGACCCTGTCGTTCGGTGATATCGGCAAAGCCATTGCCGTAGTACTGCTGGTTATGCAGGTAGCCGGTTCCGGCGGCACATTCCCCATTGAAACACTGCCGACGTTCTTCCAGGTCGTTTCTAAATGGCTACTGTTCCCCTATGCGGTGGATGCGATGCATTCGGCCATGGCAGGCTCATTCGGCATGGAATACTGGGTTTCCATGGGCAAACTGGCACTGTTCCTTGTCCCCTCATTGCTGTTGGGACTTATGTTGCGCAAGCCGGTAATTCGCTTCAACGATTGGGTTATCCGCAACCTTGAAAACACCAAGGTGATGTAAGTGTTGGACGAAGTGTGTCCGAGCGCCCTGAACGCTTAGCAGCCTACGACCTGACGTGTTTGGACCGTAACCTGTCTCAGACACGGCGTTGGCGAGGTCTGTGGAGCTTCTGACGCTAACGTCTACGTGGCTTGTAGCCCTTTTTACGACTGTGTGGCTTGAGTTGCTGGTTCAGCGGTACATGCCGGTAACTGGATTGCGGATCGCGATGCGTGAGATGCCAGCATCCGCAAAATTCGCAACGGTACACCCATAGCTCAACTCCGCGCTCGATTAGGCTTTGATCAGCGGCACGCTGAACCTGCGCCTTATCGTGATACATGATTTTATTCGACGTAGCGCAACGTTTAGGGGTGAAGTAATGCATAGCAGAAGCCAGTGTAGAGCGACCCCATAACCAAGCCAGGGCGGATTCTAGTGGTGGTTGCAACACCTGAGGTTTGAGCGGCCTTCCATGGTCACGTTGTCGGTTGTTGAGGTTATCACGCGGCGTCGAGCAGTTCG
>QWCK01009280.1_pt1 | contig 16382 bp, 14 predicted proteins | sample 1972571 | NCBI WGS metagenome assembly QWCK01 (sample SAMN09866710, study PRJNA288562) | Human gut metagenome isolate term2_stool, whole genome shotgun sequencing... | isolation source: gut | host: Homo sapiens | place: USA: California
AATGTGCTACAATTTTGCTACATTTGTTCTTTACCTTGATGTTATAACGCTGATATACAGAGAGGATAGGCTGACAAGTTCAGAAACCTGTCTCTCCGCTAGGTTGATTAAAAAAAAGTCCCGTAGAATTTATTCTATGGGACTTTTTTTATGATAATCGATCTAAATTGTTTAGAAAAAGGGATCAACGTAAAAAGTCATAATTTCCTTTGGGGATAAATCGTGTATTTAGTTTTCTATATGAACGGTTGCTCGTGTAATTGAATCTGAAAAAATCAGAAATGTTTTTTTGAATAGCTGAATTAATCTTCTAGGGGTATAGCGCGTTTTTATTGCTTGTGATCCTTTGTTGCATTTTGTTGAGTTCGAAAACGCAGTACGGTTTGACATCATGAAAATGGGTTGTCCGATATTTGTCCGGCCTATAAACGGACAAAAGCTGCAACTTTTTGAGTTACAGCTTTTTATCTCGGCACGGGAAGAGAGGCTCGAACTCCCGACACTCGGTTTTGGAGACCGATGCTCTACCAACTGAGCTATTCCCGTGTTTGCGGTTGCAAAGGTACGATAAATTTCTATATTTGCAAATCCTTTCCTATAAAAAATAGTACCCTTTTTCTTATATTAATCCTAAGTCTTTGAATATGAGTTGATATGTTTCTGCTTTTTTTTCTATTTTTAGTGGATAAGCCCGACTGGATGAAGGCATTCTGTATAGATAAAGTGTACGGTCGTTGTATTCAAAGGAGGATTTTCCTCCAATAGGAGGTTCTGATACATGTATTTGTTGGCGTAATGTATCTGTTGCCTTCTGACCTGTGGTAACGATTGCCCGACATTTAGGGAGTTGTTTTAGCAACAAATCGATGTCTGTAGGTTCAATTATCTCTAGAAACTTGTCTGATGCATTATCCTGTAACCGTCGTACGGCAGAAGCTGTATCGTATAGGGCTATCCCTTTTTCGTTGAGGAATTCTATGATTCGTTCTTTGTCGAATGATTTTTTGTCCGGATGCAGAAAATGATCTTTATCAGAAAAAAAGATTATTCCGATGATTCTCCACATATCATTTTGCAGGTTGGGGTAGAAGAAATCCATACTCCATCGTTTCTTCTGGGGAGGAAAGCTTCCCAGCATCAATAACACCGCATTACCGGGAAGGAAAGGTTCCAATGGATGAGTTTCTATTGGCGGAATAATCTTTTCTGCGTTCATATCTGAATCTGTCAATCAGGCTTTAGGTTTAGGTTCTTTTTTAGCCAGCAATACAATGTTGTATACATATTCGGTCATCCAGCTTTCTGAATAGCCTAAAGTGTGCTGGTAAATACGGATATTATGACAAGTTTTACGTACTCCATCATCTTTCCAGTCTGTCTTAGTCATAATGTCATGGATAGCTTTTTCTGTCATGCCACGCAACATTTTCTTAAACACTCCCGGCATACGGAATTTCCATTGCATCAGGTTGCCTATTACCATCATCAGATCCTGGCTGAAACCTTGGAACATGAAGAGGTAATTCTTGATATCATTTGCATTTTTACAGTTCTTCTTGATAGAATTGTCAATTTCTTTAAAGAATACGTCATTCAATCCATAGATATCACTTAGCATCTTTTTACATTTTGAACGTTCAGCGATTCCCAGTTTATTGTTTTGGGTAGGAATTTTAAGTGTACGCTTGAATACAGCCATGTCAGGCAGAAAATTGATGTTGCTGATACCTAGCTGCGCAGCCATTACCGACTGATAATATACACGTATAAGTGTCATAAAATCTTCCATTCCTCCTACGCGTACAGTTTCGTCGGTTTCTGAAGTTTGTTTTTTCCCGAATATTTTAGAAAATATGCTCATAATGATATAATTTGTTTATTTAGGTGCAAAGATAGAAAATCTTTTTGTTCATTCTTTTCATTCACCGTCTTTAAGACGAAAATAAAATGTATGTTCCTCGAAATATTGTTCTACCAGTCCGAAGCGGATGAAGTCGGCCAGCAAGCGGCTTATTTGTTTGCGGTTCATACGTGTAAGTTTGCTGCATTGTCCTAGCGTCAGAGCTCCCTGCTGTTTTAAGATAGTCAGGACTTGCTGTTCCCGCTGAGTATAGGTTATGATTACTTTCTTTTCTTCGCGGTCGTGTTTCCATATATTCAGATGTATAGGGTTGGCCAATATATTTTCGTCTTTGATGCGTACGTAGGCCCATGGATGATTATTTTCGTCTAATGCATATATGGGCTTTTGTGTACTTTCGTTTATTTGTACCTCCAATACATCTTTCCCTTCTATGTGATAGATATGTGTTTCCAGTTCTATTTCCGGCCGGCAGTATAATGTGGCTGCGGCCTCTACCATATAGATTTCCTCTTCCGAGCGGACACCGGCTATTTTCCCATTATCTTTTACTCCAACCAGCAGTCTTCCTCCTTCTGTATTGGCGAATGCAGACAGGCTTTTGGCAATTTTTCTTGCGTCGGATATGGCAAATTTAAAATCCTGATGTATATGTTCTCCTTCAGATATGAGTTTTTGTATGTATAATGTATTTGAATTTGTTTTCATAACGGCGCAAATAAATAAAAACGGCTGTTCTCCCGCATGAAAGTACGCTATCTTTTGCGAAAAACAGCCGTTGTCTTTAGGCTTCTGTACTTATTTAGTCACAGTGCTTATGGGTCATAATATCTAATACAAGCTTGTCGGTTTCGTTCATTCCTTCCGAACCTATCTTGGTAAGATTGCGTATACTCTGATTTACGTTTTCTTCGATGATACCTTCTACGGCAGTTACACATTTCTGTTCCATCGCCATGATGGCAGACATAACAGCAGTCGAAACTCCACTTGTCAACTTCAGTGCGCAACTTGGTTTGGCTCCATCGCAGATCATGCCGGTAAGTGTGGCGATCATGTTTTGTACTGCATACATTACCTGCTGATATCCTCCACCCATAAGGTAGGTGATACCGCAGCTACTTCCTGTTGCGGCAACAACACAACCACACAAGGCTGATAAACGTCCCAGGCTTTGTTTGATGTAGATAGCTGTCAAGTGGCTGAGTATAAGGGCACGTGTCAATTCCTCTTCCGAATTATGATTGTCTTCAGCATAAACAACGACAGGCAATGTGGCGGCAATACCTTGGTTACCGCTACCAGAATTACTCATTACCGGTATCATGGCTCCTGCCATACGGGCATCACAGGCAGCAGAAGTATACGATAATATGTGGGTAAATGTATTATTTCCCATGATATTTCTTTCTGTCTGACTGTTTCTTAACATTCTGCCCAATTCATGTCCATATTTCCCTTGGAAAGAACGTTCGGCTGCATTTTTGTTCAGACGTCTGGCCTCTAGAATAAATTCAATTTCTTCAAGAGGAGCTGTTGCTGCAAAATCGAAGACCTTACGTAAGGTCAGTTCAACGTGAGCAGCCTGAGCTTCGGCTGAGGCTGGTGTTCTATTGTCGAGAAGAACATCCTGATTGCGGCTTATGTAAACAAAATTAGTATGTCCGCCGCTAATGATAGCCGTTGCCGAATCATTGCCATGAGTACAAACTGCCTCTATATAAAGTTTTTCTTCAATATTTTCCTTTAAGGCAATGTCGATGCATTGTGATTCTATCATTTTTTTTCCTGTTTCAACAGCTTCGGGGTTACTGTCTTTTAATACTTCCAGTTCGTATTCAGATTTTCCAATTAAAGCCCCTAAAGCTACAGCTATGGGAAGACCGATCATATCCGTTCCCGGAATACCTACTCCCATGGCATTTTTCAGGATATTGGCACTTAAAAATACTTTTATGTTTTCAGGATGACAGCCTAAAATTTCTGTAGCTTTCGCAACACATAAGGCTACGGCAATAGGTTCTGTACAACCAATCGCCGGGACTACTTCTCTTTTTATAAGAGCTATAATTTGCTCTCTTTCAGGTTTTGCGATAATACTTTCCATTCGGTTACGTATTTAAACTGATGAAAATTCCTATTGTTTCAAATCAATGAATGTACAAAAGTACATTTTTTAGAGGAATAAATAAGTATAGTAAAGAGATAAAAATATATTGTTGAAAATTTGTAAATTAAAAAAATAATATGTACCTTTGCATCGCTTTTGAAAGGAAGCACTTTTACAAAAGAGTTTTGGAGAGGTGGCAGAGTGGTCGATTGCGGCGGTCTTGAAAACCGTTGTACTGCGAGGTACCCGGGGTTCGAATCCCTGTCTCTCCGCAATACGCTCCGCAAGTACGAAATAATTCTAACAAATATTCTTTTTAATATAGAATGAATCATCAAATTCATTTCATTTGTTGTTGAACGTATTCCAATTGTTTAATTTTATAGCCCAATAAAGAAATTGCAATTGAGCCGTTTATGTAAAATAGGAAATACAATGAATATAAAAAATTACTATGGCAACTTGTGCACAGAAATGTATGAAATCTTACATGATAAAGCACCGCAAGATGAATTGGATTTTTATCTTTCATATGCAGAAAAAAATAAAAAAATCTTAGAAATAATGTGTGGAAGTGGTCGCTTCCTTGTTCCATTTTTGGAATATGGATATAACATTCGTGGGGTTGATTTCTCGGTTGAGATGCTTGAAAAACTGAAACTAAAAGCTCCTGAAGCTGATGTGGAATATGCTGATATAGCAGAATATACGACCAATGAACAATTTGACTATATATTTATTTCTTCTGGGTCTGTGTCATTATTTACAGACATGAACCTTTGCCAAAAGATTCTGAAGAAAATAAAAGGCTTGTTAGCTCCTGCAGGAAAGTTTGTCTTTGCGGTAGATACTATTGCCGCTAAATGTTTGGACAATGATGATTATGAAATGTCCGTATCTGTAAAAATGAAAAATGGTTTCGATTTGGTCTTAAAGACTAAAAACTATTTTGATGTACAACAACAGGTACAGTTTTCACCGGGAATATATGAACTTTATGATAGGGACAAACTGCTGAAAAGTGAACATATGGACTTTCAGACCCATCTGTATAAGTTTGGCGAAATGGAAAATTATTTGAGAGAAGCAGGATTTACAGAAATCAAGACCTATTCCTCCTTTGAAAAGGAAATAGCCATTGATGACTGTTGCGATATGTTTTTGTTTGAATGCAATTTATGACATTTCATTACACAAGAGAAACAATGGATCAATTACACATAAAATTGGATGAGAATTCGTTAGCCATGCAATGGGCAAACAGCCAGACTGACAAATTGGGTGCCAGAGGGCATATAGGAACCCATCTGGACTGTTATACGATAGCTCCGGAAAAGAATGAATATGAGGTAAAGGGACTGATTCTTGACTGTAGGACCAGTATGCCTAAGCTAGAGGATATTTTACATATAGACTCGTTGGAAAATATGGCATTGGTACTGCATACGGGAAATTCAGAAAAACATCAATACGGAACGGAAGATTATTTCAATGAAGCTACTTTTCTGTCGGAAGAGGTACTAAATCTTATTTTAAGCAAGAAGCCTCTTTTCATTATCGTGGATTCCCATGGCATAGCTGAAAAAGGAGCAAAACATATTTCTTATGACAAGAAATGCGAAGCTAATGGCTGTCATGTCATAGAGAATGTGGATCTGACTTCCGTTAAGGACAAAAAATCTATTCAGATAAAAATATCAATCAATGTCAGTCATCCTTCAACGGGTAAGCCATGTGAACTGTATTGTATGTAATTATATCAAGATGCTATGGTCATATTAGTCACTGGTTGTACCCATACGGGAAAAACCTTGTTTGCACAAAGACTGCTGGAGAAATATAAATATCCCTATCTGTCAATAGACCATCTGAAAATGGGACTTATTAGGAGCGGGCAGACAAGCCTGTCGCCAGAAAGCCCAGATTCGGCTCTGACAGATTTTTTGTGGCCTGTTGTACGGGAAATCGTAAAGACCTGCGTTGAAAACGGACAGAACCTGATTGTAGAGGGATGTTATATACCGTTCGGCTGGGAAAAAGACTTTGCGGATGATTATCTGTGTGATATAAAATACATATGTTTGATATTCAGTAAAGAATATATAAAACAGCACATTGCGGACATTGTAAAAAACGAAAGCGTAATAGAGAAAAGGCTGTCTACAGATATTGTTGCCGATGAGATGATTAAATCTAACAGATATAATCTGGAACAATGCAAATTGAGAGGCTACGACTATATCCTTATTGACGATGTATATCAAATAACTACAGATATAAAATAAAGAGACAGCCTCTTTTTTTATGTCAATTTATAGATCTGAAGTCTAAATATATTGTGGTATTTATTTGTTTAAGATTTATTCTTGCAGAAACAGATACTTTCTTTTTTCTATGTGTAATAAACTGTAATGATATCGTTACAGGTTTTGTTTGAAGCAGACTGTAGATTTAGGATTATTCTATCTTTGAGTTTTGTGTTTTTTATATTCCGTTTAAAAAAGTTTCTACTTTTGTGTAGTTTTTGTGATACTCCAGGCGTCTAATGGTCAAAAAATAAATTCATACGATATGGAAATATTGGATACTGCATTTGCGCAAATGGTGAAAGAGCATAAAAGTACCATTTATACAGTGTGTTTTATGTTCTCGAAAGATTCCGATGAAGTGAGTGATCTCTTTCAGGAAGTACTTATCAATCTTTGGAAAGGATATGATTCTTTTAAGAATCTCAGTAACATCAATACCTGGATTTGGAAAGTGAGTTTTAATACATGTATTTCATGTGAGCGGAAAAAGAAAAGGCGGGCCGCTGTTCCTCTGACCATGGATATCAACCTTTTTGAGGATAAGGATGAAAATTCCCGACAGATTCGTTTGCTCTACGACCGTATCCACCGGTTGAGTCCCTTCGATCGTGCTATTGTTTTATTATGGCTGGAAAATATGAGTTACGAAGAAATTGGAGCTATTGTCGGAATTTCCACCAAGAACGTATCTGTACGTTTGTATCGTATTAAGGAAGAATTGAAAAAAATGTCGAACCATTAAAATGTAGTGTCATGGAAAATTATGCAGATAGATGTGAGTTAGACGAGATGAAGCAACAGATTCAGTTGCTGAAGGATAAGCTGGCTAAAGAAATCATTGTTAGTGAAAAGTTAATTAGACATTCTACCCAAGATAAGGTGTCCTATATCAACCGGAAGAAGAAGTTCATGTATTTTTTAATAGTCTTTGCACTTGTTTATTGTAATGTATTTTTCTTGCTGATGGGATATTCATGGATTTTTTGTGCTGTTACTTCTGTCTTTTTAATTATTGCCGGATGTTACCAGCGATATAGTCATAAGGGAGTAGGTATAGATTGCATATCAAAAGGTAATTTGCTGGATATCAGTAAGGCATTGCTTCGCATGAACCAACTGAATTTAAGATGGCTTTATTTCGGCATTCCGTTTGCTTTATGCTGGATTGTTTGGTTTATGTTTGAAAGTTATCCGAAAGTAGGAGGTGAAATGATATGTTACGGAGGAAGTGTTGGTTTTGTTTTGGGAGCTGCCGGAGGTATTTTACACTGTATTCGTGTTCGTCATAAAGCCAAAGAAGCTATTCATGATATTGAAGAATATACTAAGGATAATTGAGTAACTGCTTATCTTGATTATTTTTCGGATTACTGAATGTTGTTTTCCCCAGTTGGATTGTGTTCCGGCTGGGGAAAATTTTTACTTTCACCTTTTCTTGCCTAGTCCCATATGTAGCTGAATGCCCACAGAAACGCTGAGGTCGTTTGACCATGAACGGGATTTTACGGTTTCTGTTATAGATGGCAGATCGGGTTCTGTTACGGTATAGGTTGTATTACAAGACTGTAACGGACAGCGATAGCTGACGTCTAGAATTATACTGCACAGATTGGAAGTACGGTATCCTGCTGATATTCCGGGATTGAGGTATGTGGATGAACGGCTTATTTCAAGTTTATATGTTGTATCTTCAATGGTTTGAGTTTTTTCAGAGCCTCCGGCACTCATGCGTCCTATACCGACTCTTGGCATCAACTGCCATCTTCCTATTTCTTCCATATAGCCGATACCTATACTTGCAGAAGGTTTTATTCTGCTTAATCCGGGAAACAATTTATCGCCTATGGTTTGAGCGATGTTGCTCCATACATCATCTGTTTGAATTTTGAAGAAGCTTAATCCTATATCCAGATAGGCGTTCCAGTGGCGTGCAAATCCGACAGATATCCGCCAGTCAAACTGGGTAGCAACATCTGCGCGTGACCCGAAATATTCAATATGTTCACTTCTTCCGGTATTGAAATTAGGACCTATTGAAAACGACATGATAAATGGGGAGCGGGAGGATAGGGAGGAAGCTTTGTCTTGTGCAGCTACCGGTAATGTGCCGATGATGAAAAGAATAATCACTGCAAGCTTGTGTTTCTTCATAAGCTTAGGTAAAGGTTATTATAAATAAAAAAACTTTGATCTCTTCTGATTTCCCGAATTCTATAATTACAAATATAATTATATATTGGGTATTTTTATTTATTCCCCTGCAGATATTTTATGCAGGTACAAGAAACAGAAGTAAAGTAGTTTGATATGATTAATTCAATGTCTAAATTAAAGTATATGATGGGATAAGAAGGAATGAGCAGAAACTCTAAAAATAAAAAGATGCAGATCTTTTATTTAAAAGAACAGCATCTTTTGTCTGATTTATCTTGATGTTTTTTAAAAAATTGTACAAAAAATCCCTCGCCTTTTCCGTTAAGTTTTTTCAACTAATACGAATGGGCGAGGGAAACTTTAAAACTTATTGATTTTCAAATGAATACTTTCTAGTGAATTATTTATTCGGTGTGTCCCAGACTTTGGTTTCGCTGCATTGAATATCTGTCCATTGGTTGCCACATTTCAGTTTGAAATCACCTTTTTCCAGACGCCATTTACCGTCGTAACCAACAAATGCCAGATCACTGCCTTTCAGTTGCATGGTTACGGTTTTGGTTTCACCCGGATTGAGTTCGATTTTTTCGAAATTACGCAAACGGATGTTGTCGGGAGTGCTGCTTGCTACCAAATCTTTTGAATAAAGCAGTACGCTTTCTTTTCCGGCAACTTTTCCTGTATTGGTAACATCAACGCTGACTGTCAGCACGTCATCGGCTGTAAATGAAGTTTTGTCGACTTTCAGATTTGAGTAGCTGTAAGTTGTGTAACTCAGACCGAATCCGAACTCCCACTGTACATCCATTACCGAGTCGTAGTTGTAATTTCCGCCCATCTGTCCCATGTTTTCGCAAGGCTTATAGTCGTAGTTTGCCAGTGCATTGATATGTTTAGGATAGGTGAAAGGCATCTTTCCGCTGAAGTTGGCGTCGCCAGCAAGCAGGTTGGCCAGTGCATCGCCACCATAGTTGCTGGGCAGCATGACGTTGACTACGGCTTTTGCCAGTGGAACAATATCGTTGATGATACGCGGACGACCTTGATTCAATATCAGAATGACTGGCTTTCCGGTTGCAGCAAGAGCTTTTACCAGATTACGTTGGTTTTCCGACATGGTCAGGTTGGTCAGATTACCTGGAGTTTCGCAGTAAGAGTTTTCTCCGATGCAGGCAATAATCACATCGGCACGACTGGCTGCGGCAACTGATTTTTCGATTTCCGGCTGGTTTTCTTCCCAGCTGTACGACCATCCTCCGTTCAGGCAACGCATGGAGTTGGCATTCGGACCGGCAAGCAGGATTTTTGTTCCTTTGGCAAGCGGCAGGATATTGCCTTCATTCTTCAACAGTACTTCTGATTCTTCGGCGGCCTGTAAAGCAACACGGGCAAACTCTTCAGAACCGAATTTGTTGTATTTCTTGATGTCCCAATATGGATTTTCGAACAGTCCCAGACGGTATTTCAGACGTAATACGCGGGCTACGGCATCATCAATGCGGCTCATGGGAACTTCACCTTCTTGTACCAGTTCTTTCAGGTAGTCGCAGAAGCTTACTTCGTAGGGAACCATCGACATGTCGATTCCGGCATTGATGGCAATCTTGACAGCTTCTTTCTTGGTTGCTGCAATGTGGTCGCGTGTACACAGATTGTTGATGTCTGCCCAGTCGGTTACAATCATACCGTCCCAGTTCAAATCTTCCTTCAGCCATTCGGTCAGCAGTTCACGGTTAGCATGGAAAGGTACGCCATTGTCTACACCTGAGTTAACCATTACACTCAGTGCTCCCTGACGGATAGCTGCAAGGAACGGGGCGAAGTGCTTTTCGCGCATATCGCTGCGTGAGATAGAAGACGGTGTACGGTCCTTACCCGAAACAGGAACACCATATCCCATGTAATGTTTCATGCAGGCTGCCACATTATATTCGCCGATATGATTCGGATCACTTCCCTGAAAACCTCTGACAGAAGCCTTACCCATTTCTGCGTTTACGTAACAGTCTTCACCGTAGTTCTCCCACATACGCGACCAGCGTGGATCACGTCCCAAGTCGACTACTGGAGCATAGGTCCAGGGGATACAGCCGGCTTTAGTTTCGTATGCCGAAATGGCTGCTGCCTTTTCTGTCAGTTCACGGTTGAAAGCTGCTCCCATATTGATGCCTTGCGGGAACATGGTTCCATCGAGTGTATAGGTAGTTCCGTGAATCTGGTCGACACCATAGATACAAGGTATGCCGATTTCTTTCATGGACAAATCCTGAATCTGTTTGATTGCTTCAGCCCATTTTTCCTTTTTCTGTGCGACACTCAGCGGAACATTCAACAATGAACCTACCTTATATTTACCAATTACAGTGTCGAGCATGGCAGGATTCAGTGTAAATCCGTTTTTCTTGCTAGCTTCGAAGTCACTCACTACGTCGATGGTGATTTCACACATCTGGCCGATTTTTTCTTCGAGTGTCATTTTCTTCAGCCATTTCTGAATATGTGCCTCGATAACCGGATCGGAAGGAATAGCCGGAGCCGGTTTTTGTCCTCCTGCTGTCAGGCAGACACCAGTACATAACACAGATGCCAGTGCCAGTTTCTTGAAGTTTTTCATGGTCAATTATTTTTTAGTTGTTATAGTTTGTTTATCAGTTATTCGAATATGAACGTAATACATTGTCCTTGTTTTACAGTGAACGGGATGAAAGAGTCTGTGCGACAGGCTGTATCGTTGAGGAGTACTTTTTTGACTCCTTGGGGCCATTTCATCTTCAGGTTGTTCTGCCATCCTCCGGTGATGGTTGCCTGTACCGGCTTTCCATTTTTCCATACAAGATCGACTGTGGCACCTCCTCTTACTTTTAGTCCGTAAAAGCTTCCGTCTTTCCAGGAATCAGGCAGGGCAGGAAGCAGGTGGATGAAGCCATCCTGACTTTGCAACAGCATTTCGCTGATACCTGAAGTTCCTCCCCAGTTGCCATCCATTTGAAAGGGTGGGTGTGAGCAAAAGAGATTAGGGAATGTTCCACTTCCGTGTTGTGTGGGGTTCTGAGCCGTATATGCTGGGTAAAGCAGGCTGCGGAACAGCTTATATGCGCGGTTGCCGTCGCCCAGTCGCGCCCAGAAGTTGATTTTCCATGCACGACTCCATCCTGTACCTTCGTCCCCTCGTCGGTTTAAGGTTTTCCGGCAGGCTTCTGCCAGCTCGGGAGTTTTAAGAACTGAAATCTGATTTCCCGGATGCAGACCATACAGGTGAGATACATGACGGTGATGAATATCCGTTTCTTCGTAATCTTCCAGCCATTCCATCAGGTATCCTTTCTTGCTTATCTGGTGAGGTGGCAATAACCCGATGGCCTCTTGTAAAGCTTCAGCATAAGCAGTATCTGTATGCAGAATATGTGAAGCTTCTATCACGTTGGTGTAAAGTTCACGTACCAGTTGGATATCCATTGTCGGACCCATACATACACTGATAGGCGTACGGTCTTTTCTCGGTAGATAAAAAGCATTTTCGGGTGAAGAAGTGGGAGCTGTAACGAGCCATCCGTGTTTGGGTTCGCGTACCATGGTAGAGTAGAAAAACTCTGAAGCTCCTTTCATAATCGGGTAAATATCCGCCAGATAGTTCCGGTCACCACTGAAAAGATAATGTTCCCACAAGTGTGCGCAAAGCCATGCTCCTCCGGTATTCGTTGCTCCCCATGACGGGTGTTCTCCGGGAGCGGTATAGTTCCATACATTGGTCATCATGTGGAGTACCCAGCCTTTTGCTTGCGGACCGTAAAAGGCTTTTGCACTTTCTTCTCCGCTGGGAACCAGGCGTTTCACTAAGTCAACCAGTGGTAAATATAGTTCCGATAGATTAGCTTGTTCTACCGGCCAGTGGTTCATTTGTACATTGATGTTCGTATGATAGTCGCCATTCCAGGGAGTTCCCGGCTCGTTAGCCCAAAGTCCTTGCAAGTTGGGAGGCAGGCTTCCCGGACGTGTACTGCTTATCAGCAAATAACGTCCGTAATTATAGTAAAGAGCTGCCAGCGAAGGGTCATCCTGCTGCTGGAATCTTTCAATTCTCTGATCGGTAGTCAGATGTGAAACGGCTTCATTTTCGGGCAGACGGATTCCTGCACGGTTGAACAGAGCCTGGTAACTTAGGATTGCTTCCGATACAGTTTCGCAGAGATTGCTTTTCAATGCATCGTTGAGTATTCGGTCTGCTTCCGTTTCATAAATTTCTCCTGCCAGAAAGGAGGTCTTTGCCGATACTACAATCCATGCTTCGTCCGCATTTTGTATAGTGATAGACTGTTCGTCAGTCGACTGGTTTGTCTGCTTGCCCTTGCATGTTATTCCGGCAATGGCAGCATAACGGACCCCCGCTTGCGAGGAACCACTGTCCAGACTGCCGTACAGTTCCAGTTTTCCTTCAGCCAGTTTGCGTACGCTTCCTCTTTCCGGACGGCTCAAATTCATTTTGAAATTGATGGAACCAGGAACGTTTGCTTTCAGGTGTATCAGCATGACATCTTTATCACGTGAAACGACGTATTCGCGCACATAATTTACATTCCCGCGGGAGAAAGTTGTGTATGCGATTCCCTTATTTAAATCCAGCCAGCGGTGGTAATCAGCAGGAACATCCTTTTCATGTACTCCGTACTGATGCTCCAAAAATAAATCGCCCAACATCTGAAAGGCTCCATACGTTCCTCCTTTTTCCGGTTTCTTAGGAACAAAGCTGGTGTACATCAGCTCTTGTGCTTCTTTATTCTTTCCTTCGAACAACAGCCGACGTATTTCAGGCAGGCTTTTGGAAGCGTCGGGATTCAGATAATTGGCTTCCGACCCACTCCACATGCTGATTTCATTCAGAACAATATGTTCTTTGTCGATTCCTCCGTCGGGCATCATACCCAGTCTGCCGTTGCCTAACGGAAGAGTTTCTTCCCACTGTGCAGCAGGTTCGTCGTACCACAATGTTTGGTCACTGCGTCCTGGAGTTGGATGAGGTTCTTCTCCGGTAATACATTTATACAATGTTTCAGCAATAATAGCAGCTCCGTACTTGTCGGGATGCACTCCGTCGACGTAGAGTTGTGGGTAATAAGGAAGCATTGCTGTATGCAGGTCGATCACGGGTAAGCTTCTTTCGGCTGCAACTTCCCGGATGTATGGAATGATTCCGTTTACAATGATACTGTCGTTGATGCCCCATTCTTTACGGTTAGAAGGAATAGGCAGACAGAGGTAGATGCGAGGATGTGATGCAAGTGCCTGGAATTTATCGATCAACAGGTTCAGATCGTTCTTGAATGTAGCACGATGCTGCCAGTTCTGCGGCTTGGAATCATTGGTTCCAAGTTTGATGGTTACGATATTGGGCAGAAAATCCAGCGCTTCCTGAAAACGTGTAGTTTTCATATAAGGCAAATCTCCTTTCAGGCTCAATGTATGGGCAGTCACGCCAAAGTTGCCTACTTCGTAATTGTTTCCCAGTAATTTCTGAAGGGCAGCCGGATAACTTTCTTCTGAAGGATTCTTCAACAGAAACCCTTCGGTAATGCTGTTACCTACACAAGCTATCTTGATTCTCTTTTCCGTTTGTGCCTGTATGGCAAGAGGAAGAATCAGGAATATTCCTAATATATACAGGTATAGTTTTCTCATGTTTATTCTCCTTTATATTTCATGTATCGGAAGTCTGCATACGCTTTCGATTGTGTGGAAGCAGATACACTATATAGTCCGAGTACGACTCCGGTAAATCCTCCAGCTGTTTCGCTGCTGAGATAACGGGTATTCATTTTTCCCAGCTCATGATAAATGCCGTTTTCTGTATAGCCGAAGTAATAGAAGTTTATGTCCGATTTAATATTCAGTTCTATGTTTCCTTTACTGTTTAGTGGCATCTCCTTTTCGATATGTTCCAATTCTCCCAGTTTGTAGCGAAGGACAACCGAACGGCTTTTATCCTTGTTCTGACGGACGAACAAATCGTAGTGTGAGTGGTATTCCATATATACACTGATACCAGCTTCATCATTTGCTTGTGCATCTTTTAACTCCAAAGAAGTAGCGGCTTCCATATTGAAGTGTTCTTGCCGGATAGCGACAAAAGTCGGGCTCTTTTGCTCATTCAAAGAAACCGGAGTTGCTTTCAGACGGAGATTTCCGTTCTTGAATTCATAGTTCTGCATATCAGGATTTTGCAGGTACATCCATTCGGGAGATAATTGTTTGTTCTCGAAAGTGATGGTTTCGGGTTTTTGTTTTACTGTCTGAAGTGGAAGAGTAGGAACATTCATGTCCAGCTGGATTGTACCATTTCCGTTTACGACGGGCCATGCATCTTTGTCCCAGCGTACGGGAGCCAGATAAGTTTCACGTCCCAGGGTATGATGGAATCCCGGCATGATACGGTAAGCAAGACAAACCATCCACCATGAACCGTCTGTACCTTCTACCAGATCGGCATGACCTGTACCCTGGATAGGGTTAGTTTCTCCAGCCTGACAAGCATGAGTCAGAATCGGATTTGCCGGATTTCCTACGTACGGTCCGTCAATGTAACGGCTGCGTGCGATGGTGATGCTATGTGCTACTTCTGTTCCTCCTTCCGAAATGAGCAGGTAATACCAGCCGTCTTTCTTATAAATATGTGGTCCTTCCGGATAACGTCCTCCGGTTCCGTTCCATATCTTTTTGGAAGGTGTGAGCTGCTTTCCGGTCATCGGATCTATTTCGCACAGATTAATGTAACCGTCCGGATTACTTACCATGTAGCATTTACCGTTTTCGAAATACAAAGACGGGTCGATTCCTCCTTGTTCCAGCCATACGGGTTCCGACCATTCTCCTTTGGGATCGGTTGTGTGAACCAGAAAATTACATTTGCCTGATACATTGGTTGTAATCATGTAGAATACTCCTTCGTGATAACGTATGGTAGGAGCAAAGATACCGCTTCCTCCATTGGCTCCTTTCAGGTTAAGTTGTGATTCCCGTGTCAGGCAATTGCCTATCTGCTCCCAGTTTACCAAATCTTTACTATGGAAGAGAGGTACTCCCGGAAAATATTGAAAACTGCTGTTTACCAGATAATAGTCATCGCCAGCTTTACATACGCTAGGGTCGGGATGAAATCCGGGTATTACCGGGTTTTTATAACCCTGAGCAAATGTTTCGCATAGAGAACAAGCTAAGGCGCAAAGTAAGATACCAATGTTTCGCATAATTCATTAAAGTTAAAAAGTTACTAAGTCTTTACTTGACTTCGATTACAAAGATACATGATTTTGATTTTCTGCATCCGTTCTTTTGTTTCCTGTCACGAGCTAAAATGTTTCCAATAGGGTATTCAAATGTTTCAAACCTGTTTATTTCCCTGTTCTTTTATGATTTAACGTACATAGAAAACATTATTTTTGTTGAATAAAGTAGGTAGCTAATAATAAAATCTATAATCTTATTTTACTATGAAATTTTTTGTTTGGTTATTTTTTCTGTTAATTGGCGGGGTTAATGTTTGGGCCGCAGGACCTAAAATATTGTTCATCGGTGATTCCATTACTGATGGTAACTGGGGAAATAGTGATGGAAGTGCCCAACCTTCTTCTGTCCGCAATCATTGGGATATGAATCATATCTATGGAAGTGGGTACATGTATCTGTGTGCTTCTTACTATCAAAGTAATTATCCTGAGCAAGAATATCAGTTCTTCAACCGGGGTATCAGCGGAAATACATTAAACGATTTGAAGAACCGGTGGAAGGAAGATGCTCTTGCGATACATGCTGATGTAGTTTCTGTCTTGATAGGAACGAACGATGTGAATGAATATTTAGCCTAATTTCCGCAACACTATAATTTAATATTTTTTATAAGCACCTGAGCAACAAAAAGTTGCTCAGGATTTTGCCATGTCAGAAATTTCACTTATCT
>QWCK01003671.1_pt1 | contig 16368 bp, 12 predicted proteins | sample 1972571 | NCBI WGS metagenome assembly QWCK01 (sample SAMN09866710, study PRJNA288562) | Human gut metagenome isolate term2_stool, whole genome shotgun sequencing... | isolation source: gut | host: Homo sapiens | place: USA: California
TGACAAGGTTGAAGATATAAATGATAATATTAAACAGTTATTTAGAGTTATTGATGAAGTCAATCGTGATGGCGAAAAGGGTTATAGTTTAAGTGTATCCTATGGGATTGCAAGCAGTAAAGAGTTTGCTACTACAGGATATGAAAATGTAGTTAAATTGGCTGACGAAAGGATGTACAGCTATAAAAGCGAAGTAAAAAATCAGATTTGTGAGACATAAAGCTGCTAGAAAAATAAAGAGCAGTTTAGTTTTATTTTAGAGGTTTAGTAGCAATAAGCGTTAAAGCTTATTTAATAAAAGCTATTATAAAAGGCTCAATATATTTATCTTAGGGTATTTTTCGCTTTCTGCGATACTAGCATTTCCCTTTGATGAACATATTTGAGCCTTTATTGATGCTTTAATAAAGTTTTGTTTTATGCTTAGTATTCAAACGGTATTTCAACTTGTATTTTTTTATTGGCGTTATTGTAAGCCTCTGTACCATAGCCTTGGATTTTTTCTTTGATGTTGTTTTCATTAAAACCCATATATTCAACCATTATCAAGTCGAATTGAAATTTATATTTCATACCTTTTTCCAAGACTTTTGTTTGAAAGTAGCTTTTGCTGCTTTTATCGTCAGAGCTGATGCCTCCGCCTTTAACATCATACGAATTGCCATTTTCATCAGTCAATTTTACATTTTGTACGTCATATACATAGTTTACTAAGCCTAAGTTATTCCAAGTGTCAACTTGAATATTAGTAACTGAGCTGTCCACGCTTATATTATTAACTTTTGCAAATACTCCGTCTTTTTCAAATACATCTTTAGGTTTAATGACGTTTGCAGCAAGCTTTGTGACTTTTACTGGGAATGTCCAATTTCCTTTTATTTCTATATTTTTTTGGTAATCTTTATTGAAACTTTCAATTCTATCAGCCTTTATGATTAAATTCATTTGTTCGGGCGTTTCACCATTAAATGTCAAGGTTTGTTCGTCCACACCAACATAAGTGGTAGGACTTTTTTGCTCTACATGGGAGCTGCCGCCTAAGCCTGTTATACCATATTTTAACCATGATATATGGTCTATACCCATAAATGTGCTGACGTTTTTTCCTAAGTCGATGTCTTTATCAGTTTCGATAATATAAGTGTATGACAAAACATTGTTTGATAATATCACATCTGATAAAGTAATTTTTATCCCCTTGTCCTTTTTGGTCATAAGTATTAATTCACTGCTGTCTTGGTATTTTTCCATGCCCAGCATTGTAAAAATATTTGAGTATATCGGCATATCCCTTGTATAGCCAGGCACTGCAAATCCTGCTAGAAATATCAAAAATGATGCGGCAATCACATTTCTTATATAATGTGGTTTGCTATTTTTTTTGTATATTTTATTAATCCTTTTATCAAAATTTTTTGGCACTTTTATTTTATCTAAATCATTTATATTCATATCTTCCTCCTATTTAAGCTAAATTTCCTTTTAATTTATCCAATGTTCTACTTAATCTACTTTTTACAGTGCCTATTTTCACACCTTTAATTTCAGAAATTTCGCTGAGCTTTTTATTTTGAAAATACTTTAGGTTTATTAGCTCCCTTTCTTCGTCATTTAGTAAGTCCAATGTTTTTATTAAATCAATTACACCCTCTGTGTCTTTTTCTTGTAAGGTGAGTGTAAAGTCTTGGTCATCGATAGTTAAATTCATTTTTCTTTTTTTAAGAGTATCTTTGCAGGTGTTTATCAAAATTCTTATAATCCAAGTGTCAAAATATTCCTTTTTTTCAAGATAATCAAATTTTTCTAAGCCTTTTAAAAGTGTATCTTGAACTACGTCCATAGCGTCATTTTCATTTTTCATATATGAATATGCGATTTTGTATAAATCTTTTTCTCTGTTTTGCATCAACTTTTTAAATAGTTCATTTTTATTCATCGTAACCTCCTTTTACACATTAGACGTGTGAGATATATAAAAGGTTGCATTTTTTATAAGTTTTTATAAATATATTATATCAAAAATAAATGCGAAAGGATAATAACGCAGTCAAGTTGATTGACAAATTTGAATAACTTATACTAAAATAGTTGTATAAAGAGGTGATATTATGTTTAACAAAGATTATTTCATAGGTCTAGGCACGTTATTTGTTTGTATTTGGTTGTTAAATTATTTTACTGGAACAAGCTATATTGGTAATATTATTAAATCTTGTATCATAATATTTTTGTGCTATACTCTAGGTAAGTTTATAGTTTATAAATTGAAAGATAAATTTTAAATAAAGTTTTGAGTATATTTTGAAATTTAATAAATTATATAATAAAAAATCCTAATCATTTTTAAATGATTAGGATTTTTTGCAGGGGGAACATCATGCTATTACTATTTTGCCATCTTTTACGTCAAGATTTACGTTTGAGCCGTCAGTGATAGTTCCTTTGATTATTTCTTTACCGATTAGGGTTTCGATATTTCTTTGCAGATATCTTTTTACTGGTCTAGCTCCTAGCTCAGGTTCATAGCTTTCGTCTGCTATAAATTGTTTAGCAGCATCGGTCAAGTTTATAGTGATTTGTCTGTCTTGAAGTCTTTCTTGGATTTCTTTAAACAATAGGTCTATTATGCTGGATAACTGTTGTTTGGTAAGAGGGTTAAACATTATTATATCGTCTATCCTGTTTAAGAATTCAGGTTTAAATGAACGTTTCATAATCTGTTCTACTTGTTCTTTGGCTGCCTGAGTTACTTTTGAGTTTTGTTTTACAGAGTTAAGCAGTATATCTGAGCCTATGTTTGAGGTCATTATTATTACTGTATCTTTGAAGTTTACAGTTTTACCTTTTGAGTCAGTTAATCTGCCATCATCAAGTAATTGTAATAGGGTATTAAATACTTCAGGGTGAGCTTTTTCTATTTCATCAAAAAGCACTATGCTGTATGGTTTTCTTCTTACTGCCTCGGTAAGTTGTCCGCCTTCATCGTAGCCTACATATCCTGGAGGTGCTCCTATAAGTCTTGATACGGTATGTTTTTCCTGATATTCGGACATATCTATACGAACGATATTTTTTTCGTTGTCAAATAGTGTTTCAGCTAATGTCTTTGCAAGCTGAGTTTTACCTACTCCTGTTGGACCAAGGAAGATAAATGAGCCGATAGGTTTGTTAGGGTCTTTGAGTCCTGACCTTGCACGCAAGATGCTATTTGCTACGGCCTCTACTGCCTCGTCTTGTCCTATTACTCTTTCGTGAAGTATTTTATCAAGGCTGAGCAGTTTATCTCTTTGAGACTCTACTAATTTACTTACAGGTATGCCTGTCCATTGTGAAACTATCTGAGCAATTTCTTCTTCTGTTACTTCTTGTTTTAGTAGGGCGTTGTCTTTTTTATTTTCTTGGATTTTTGTCAATTCTTCCAATTTTTTTTCAAGCTCTGTCATTTTGCCATATTTTAATCTAGACAATGTTTCAAGGTCATAGTTTCTTTCGGCTATTTCCATCTGTCTTTTTACATCGTCTATTTGTTCTTTGACATTTTTTATTTCGTCTACTGAGTTTCTTTCGATATCCCAGTTGGCTTTTTTCTCTTTGTATTCTTCATTTAAGGTGGAAAGCTCTTTTTCCAAATCAGCAAGCCTTGCAATGGATTTTGTATCGGTTTCTTTTTTAAGAGCCTCTTTTTCTATTTCTAATTGCATTATTTTACGTCCTATATCATCGATGTCTGTTGGGAGTGAGTCTATCTGAGTTTTTATCATTGCGGCTGCCTCGTCCATTAGGTCAATGGCTTTGTCAGGCAAAAATCTGTCATTTAGATATTTGTTAGAAAGGACAGCGGATGCGATTATTGCAGAGTCTGATATCCTTACACCATGATGGAGTTCAAATTTTTCTTTTATTCCTCTAAGGATTGATATAGTATCTTCTACGCTAGGCTCCTCAACCATTATTGGCTGAAATCTTCTTTCTAGGGCTGCGTCTTTTTCGATATATTTTCTATATTCTTCGATTGTAGTTGCACCTATGCAGTGTAATTCACCTCTAGCTAGCATTGGTTTTAATAGGTTACCTGCATCCATAGAGCCTTCTGTCTTACCAGCTCCAACTATTGTGTGTAATTCATCGATGAAAAGAATTATTCTGCCATCGGATTTTGACACTTCGTTTAATATGGCTTTTAATCTTTCTTCAAATTCACCTCTATATTTCGCACCGGCGATAAGTGAACCCATATCCAGTGCAAAAATAGTCTTATTTTTTAATGAGTCAGGTATGTCATTTTTTACTATACGCATGGCAAGACCTTCAACTACGGCTGTCTTACCTACACCTGGTTCACCGATTAGGACTGGGTTATTTTTTGTACGTCTTGACAATATCCTTATAGCACGTCTTATTTCTTCTTCTCTGCCTATAACCGGGTCAATCTTGCCCAAGCGAGCAAGCTCAACCAAGTCACGTCCATATTTTTTAAGTGCGTTGTAGGTATCCTCCGGATTTTCAGATGTTACTCTTTGGTTACCTCTTACAGATGTAAGTTTTTCCATGAAATCTTGTTTGGTGATGTTATATTTTTTAAACAGATTTGCAACTGGAGTATTTTTTTCTTCAAACATAGCTAAAAATAAATGTTCTACTGATAAATATTCGTCTTTAAAACTTTCTGCTTGTTTTTTTGCATTATTTAGCATTTGGCTAAATCTTCTAGAGGCATAGACGTTGCTTACTGAGCTGCCTGAAACCTTAGGCAGTTTATCAAGCTGTGCTTTTGTATCTGCCATAAATGAGCCAAGCTTAATATTCATAAGCTCAAGTAATTTTGGTATAATACCATCTTCTTGTGTGAGTAATGCCATCAGCATATGCAGGCTGTCAACTTCTTGGTGAGACATATTTAGTGCCAAGTCCTGAGCTGCAATAATTGCCTCTGTAGTTTTTTGTGTGTAATTATCTGTATTCATATTAACCTCCTTTAATCGTGAGTTAATGTTGGTTTTTCTAATTAATGTTATATTATTTCTATAAATTAACTATAATATTATTATAGCACTATTTTGTTAGCAGTCAAGTGCAAAGAGTGATAATTTTTATATTTTTTATTTACCCTTATATTTTAAATTAAATCAAGATTAGTAATTTTTATAATAAATTTAATAACTAAATTTATTTAATAGCAAAAAAAGAGCCTATCTTATTAAAGAAAAGGCTCAAATTTGAATTTATATTTTTATTATATATTTAAATATACATCATCAATTCATTTAAAATTTTGTGAATTTGTATTTTCGTTGGTCATGTCAAGAGAATATGAATTGGTTTGTTCTTCGTCTTGCTTAGGGAAGATAGTAAGGGTAAGTTTTTTTATTCTATTATCCTCTGCCACATCTACATGGAATGAAAGATTGCCAATATTAACTGTAGGTTTTTGTGTCTTGGTAGGGATATAGCCCAGCGACTCTATGAGTAGGGCGGATATTGTGTCACAATTTTCACTTTCTAAATCTGTATCTAGCTCTTTGTTGAGCGTTCTAAGCTCTGTTTTGCCTAATACTCTATAGCTATTTTCTGTGAGCTGTTTTATTTCTATTTCTTCATCATCATCAGTTTCATCGATGATGTCGCCCATTATTTCTTCTATCAAGTCCTCTATGGTAACTATACCCGAAAAGCCGCCGTATTCGTCTACTAATATTGCCATGTGATTTCTTTTGCTTTGCATTTCGCTAAATAGCTCGTCAAGGCTTTTCATTTCAGGTACAAAGTAGGGCGCTTGTAGTAATGATTTAATATCTATATTTCAAAGCCAACTCTTTTTGCTGCTGCAAGGACGCTTTTCATATTTAATATGCCTATTATATCATCTATTTCGTCCTTGTATACAGGTATTCTAGAGTAATTTGTAGCAATTGCTTCGTCAAGATAGCTTTCCAGTGGGTCGTCTATGTCAATCTTATATGTATCTTTTCTGGATACCATAATATCTTTTGCTGTGATTTCATTGAACAAAAATATAGAATTTATTACATTTTTTTCTAAATCATTGAATACACCTTTTTCGCTGGCAGTTTCGACCAAGGCTTTTATCTCTTCCTCTGATACTTTTTCTTCCAAAGCTTTTGCGTCAACCTTGGAAAAGCTCATTACAAAGTCCGTTATGCCATTTATGAGTTTTATAGTCGGTATCAAAAGCCAAGCTAGTGAATTGATAAATCTATACTTTAAGTAGTTAGATTTTTCTTTTGCAATCATAGCTAATTTTTTAGGTATGCTGTCACAAAATGTAATAAGTAAAAAGGTGAATAAAAATGATATTAAAAACTGAGAAAATTTTAGTATGGCTGTTAAATTTGAATTTTCTAAGTTGCTATATAGTCCCTGAAAAAAATATGGCATGATGTACAGTGAGATGTCAAAGCTTGCAAAAATTATTATGAACACTTTTAAAAATTGCAACGCTTTTAAGTAGTAAGCATTTGCTATAATTTTGTTTATCTTGGGATTGATTTCATTATTATGAATGTTATTTCCGCTAATTTTCTTGATATACATCACTGATACCTCAATGGCTGAACAAAAAGCATAAATAATAAGAATTACAAAAAGCAATACTACCTGTAACCAAGGGGCGGGAATATCCAAGTCAGACATAAATAAATTTTCTCCTTAATAAATGTAATTAAAATAGTAAATATTATTAATAGAGCACTCAGTATATAATCTAATAAAGGATTGACTGAGTGCTCGAAATAGTTAAAGTGCTAAAGTATTATTCTCTTTTCCATAGAAAAAAGTTCTTAAACTCTTTAGTCCAAAGCTGGCAGGAGTAATAATCTGTTCAGTAGCACCAACAAATAAAACTCCATCAGGCTTTAAAGAGTTAGAAAATTTTTGATATATTTCATCCTTTGCCTCATCCGTAAAATAAATCATTACGTTTCGGCAAACTATCAAATCACAATTTGATATATATGGGTCTTTGAGTAAATTATGTTTCTTGAAGTTTACTCTGTTTCTAATTTTATCAGAAATTTGGAAACTGTTTGGACCTAATTTGGTAAAATATTTTTCTTTGTACTGTGGGGGCACATTTTTAAGACTGTTAAGGTTATATATTCCCTCCTTAGCCTTAGCCATAGCACCATCGTCTATATCAGTAGCCTCAATAGAGATTTTGTTTAAATCCATTAAACCTGATAATATCATTACCATGGTATAAGGCTCTTCTCCAGTGGAGCAAGCTGCACTCCATATCTTAATGGAGGAAGTCTTTTTTAATAGAGCAGGGAATAATTTTTCTTCGACGATTTTCCATTGTTCAGGATTTCTGTAGAATTCCGAAACGTTTATAGTTAGGAAATTAATAAATTCATTGAATTTGTCCTTATCCTTATCTATAAGGTCGAAGTAGCTTAAAAAGTCGTTATACCCATTTCTATTTGCTAAAGAAAAAATACGTCTTTTCATTTGTTTTTCTTTATAAGAAGAAAGGTTAATACCAGTCTTTTTAAAGGTTTTTTCCTTGAATAATTCGTAATCGTCAGCCACGTCTATCTCCTTATATCAAGCAAATAATAATATTTGTATATATTAGTTTTCAGTATCTTCCTGTTTAGCAGCTTCAGCTTCGGCAGGTTTTTGCTCGCCATCTTCGGCAGGAGCATTTTCGCCAAACAACATTGAAAGCTCAATTTTCTTTTCTTCTTGGTTGATGCCGATTATCTTAACTTCAACTTTGTCTCCAACCTTTAGGATATCCTTAGGGTTTTTGATAAAGTCTTGAGATAAGTTGGATATGTGCACAAAACCATCAACTACTGGCGCTAAGTTTACAAATACACCGTAATCTTTGATGTTTTTAACTTCTCCTTCCACTACATCGCCAACATTGTGGGTACTAGAGAATTCATCCCATGGGTGACCTGATAATGCTTTTATAGAAAGAGAAAGACGATTGTTGCCTTCAGAGTCGTAGTTTATAACTTTTACTTGAATTTTATCATCAATATGGAAGGCTTGATGAATTTTTATATTTCTGTCATAAGAAACTTCACTGATGTGAACAAGTCCAACTATGCCACCGATATCTACAAATAGACCGTAATCTTTGATGTCTCTTATTATACCGGTAAATACTTTACCCTCTTCAATCTTATCAGATATTTCTTTGAATTTTTCTTCTTGAGCTTTTTGAAGTATAGCTTTTCTAGAAAGTATCAATCTTCTCTTTTTAGGGTCAACGTCTAATACTTCTACTTCAAAATCTTTGCCAAGGTAACCTTGAGCAATGTCAGTACCGATGTATCTTAATTCGATATGACCTAGAGGTATAAAGCCTCTGATGCTTGATTTGTAATCTGCAATGATACCTTTGTTGTTGATATCAGATGCTGTAACAGTGATTATATCACCTTTCTTGATTTCTTCCCAAGAGCTGATTTCGTCTACTCTTCTCTTTGAAAGTAATACTTCGCCGTTGTTTTTATCTACCTTTGTAACATAAACCTTGATAGTATCACCAACTTTAATGTTTTCATCATCAAACACTTCTGATTTTGGTAATACGCCGTCAGTTTTATATTTTAGGTCTACATAGAAAGCGTCGTCTTTTTCAATTAAAACTTTTCCTTCAATGACTGTGCCTTTGTAGATTTCTTGATAGTTGTTTTCTTCTTCTTGGAGTAATTTCTCCATTTCACTCATGTCGTTAGTTTCGTTAAATTCCATCATAATTAAATTCTCCTTGTTATTGAACATATTATTATTAAATTTCAATTAAAGTACAGGGTTTGTTTTGGACTTTAAATTGATAATATGTCTTTATATTTTTAAACCTTATAGAGCGTCCTTGCCATGACACTTTTTATATTTAAGACCGCTACCACAAGGGCAAGGATCATTTCTGCCTATTTTTGGCTCTTTATGGACTACAATCTTACTTTTTTTGTATTCTTTAGTTATTTCGTCTCTTTTTTCCTTAGTTAGGATGTCTTCCCATTCAGGTAGCGTATATAACCATTCAGCTGTAGCCTCTTGCATATTGTAATAAAGTTTTTCAAAATCAATATCAAATTTGATTTGAGTATCTTCATCCAAGCTTTCCATATCATATTTTTCTTTAAGACTTGAATTTATACCGTCAATAAATCCAATCATAGTAAGTGGCTCTACTTTAAATTCTTCTGCTAAGGATTTTAGCGTACCTTCAAATACTTTGTCCTTATTCTTTAGTATTTTTTCGTAAATATCTTTTTCTATTGGTAGATACCAATTCCAAAATGTGTCGTATTCTTGCTGTGTGGTTATTTCATAAGCTTTTTTTGACCACTGTTTGTACATACTTGCCATTAAACGTTAATCTCCTTTGATTATGATTTCTACAATAAACTATATTGTACTATACTAATAGCTTTTTTTCAAATATTTTTTTATATAATATGCAAATTTAAATATTTATATTTAATAATTAATATACCGAAATTTAAATTAATTATCTAAATTTATTCTACACTAATTATATAATAATAAACAGGCTGTCCACCGTAGAAAAAATCTATTTCTAGGTCAGGATAAAGCTTTGCAAGCTCATCGTTAAGAGCTTTGCTATCTTTGCCATTTACATCTTTGCCGTAATATACTGTCACAAGCTCGCTGTCTTCATCGACCATGTTATCCAATAGTTTTTTTACAGCAGCATTGATAGTTTTTTCGCTAGCTAGTATTTTTTTGCCTGAAAGACCGATTATATCGTCTTTTTTTATTGTAAGACCATCTTGCTCGGTATCTCTAACTGCAAAGGTAACTTGACCGCTTTTTACATTGTCAAGTGCATCTGACATTTTTTGGACGTTTTCATCAAAGCTGCCGAAAAAGTCCATTGATATAAGAGCCTCTATTGCTTGAGGTATTTCTTTGGTTCTAAGCACTTTTACGTTTTTTTCACTCATTTCCTGAGCCTGCTCAGCTGCCATTATAATGTTGGAGTTATTTGGCATTATGATTATGTCAGTTTCTTTTAGTGCATTAATTGCGTTCAGGAAGTCTTGAGTGCTAGGGTTCATGGTCTGACCGCCTTCGATGACGTAGTCTACTCCGGATTCTTCCATAATATTTGTGATGCCGTCTCCTGTAGCAACGCTTATTATTGCAAAGGATTTTTGGTTTTCTTTTTCTTTTTTTGTTTGGACTTCGTCAGTTTTGCCTTGAGCTTGTTTATTTTGAGCAAGTCTATCGGTAAATTCAAGTCTCATATTTTCGATTTTTAGTCTGTCTAGCTCTCCGTAGCTACCAGCGATTTCTAGTACATGACCGGGGTTGTTTGAGTGAATATGGATTTTTATAATGTCATCCGCTCCAACTACTATTAGTGAATTACCAAGGTCTTGTATTTTTTCTTGTAAACCTTGTGGAGTAATTTTGTCGGATTTTAGCATAAATTCAGTACAGTATCCAAATTCAGGCATCTCATCAAAGATATGAATGTCCTCTTCAAATAATCTGTCTTGCTGATTTATTGCACTGTGTTCGTTGGTCAAGGTTTTATCAGCGTGAATGATTAATTTTTCACCTTTAAAAGTTTTAATCATTCCTTCTAAGAAAAATACAAAGCCTTGTCCGCCTGAGTCTACAACATTTGCTTGTTTTAACTCTTTTAATAGATTTGGCGTATTTTTTAGGCTGGTATTTGCTGCTACTATAATATCGTCAAAGAAAATGTTAAAGTTATCATAATTATTGTATGAACCGGTAGCAAATTCTGCTGTTTCTCTTATAACGGTAAGGATTGTACCTTCGACCGGTTTGATTACTGCTTTATAAGCTACTTTTGTAGAAGAGTCTAAGGCGTAAGCAAAATCTTTAATACCAAGCTCTTGTTTATCATCGATATATCTGGCAAATCCTCTGAGTATTTGTGATAGTATGACGCCTGAGTTTCCTCTTGCTCCCATCAATGAACCTTTTTTTACAGCCTCTCCTATTTTAGTCATATCTGCGTCATTTATATTTTTTAGCTCTTCGATTGCAGATTTCAATGTCAGTGACATATTTGTACCTGTATCACCGTCAGGGACCGGAAAGACATTGAGTCTATCTACATACTCCTTATTATTTATTAGATTATCTGCTCCTCCGATGAACATATCTTTGAGCATTGCGGGTTTGATAGTTTGCATCCAATCTGCTCCTTATTGTTTATTTTGATACTTTCACGCCTTGTACATTTACTGTCACTTTTTTGACTTTTAAGTCTGTTTGATTTTCTATGTCATATTTAACTTTTTCTATTAAATTGTCAGCGACTACTGAAACTTTTACTCCATATTGTACTATAACGAATAGCTCAACGTAAACCAAGCCGTCTTGTATTTCGATATTTACGCCTTTACTGGAGTCCAAAAAGTTAAGTAGCTCTACTATACCTGTTTTTTTATCTTTTGATGCCATGCCTACTAAGCCATAGGACTCTTTAGTGGCATAACTGGCTATTTTTTTTATGACATCTTTGTCAATTGTAACATTACCCATTTGATTTTTGTAAGATACAGACATTGTACACTCCTTTATATATAGGGGTAAATTAAGTGATATATTTATGATAAATCACTAATTTTTAATTATTAGTATACTTTATTATTTTCAAATTTACAAGTCCTATTAGAATTAGTATTATAATTTCCAAATGTCATTGTTATAATCCTGTATTGTTCTATCTGCTGAAAAATATCCGGAATTAGCTATATTTACAAGTGACATTTTTCTATATGCTATAGGGTCATTGTATTTTTCGATTAATTTGTTTTTAACCTTTATATAATCTTGCAAATCAAGTAGTGCCATAAACCAGTCTTTGGTTATCAGGTCATAGTGTAATGCCTCAAGCTTGGTTAAATCTGCGTATTTATTTAATTCGTCTGAGATTATAAAGTCGACTGCGTCTTTTACAGCTTGATTGTTTTCATAAATTTCACTGCTCTTATATCCATTTGTTTCGTATAGTTTTATTACCTCTTGGGCAGATTTGCCGAAGATGTATATATTTTCTTTACCCACATATTCAGCTATTTCGACATTTGCTCCATCCATTGTGCCAATAGTTACTGCTCCGTTGAGCATCATTTTCATATTTCCTGTGCCTGACGCCTCTTTAGATGCAAGGGATATTTGCTCAGATATGTCTGCGGCAGGGATAATTTTTTCTGCATAATCTACATTATAATTGGTAACCATTATGACTTTTAAGTGTTTTTGCACATCTTTATCATTTTCAATCAGTTGTTGCAGGCATAATATCAAATGTATTATGTTTTTAGCCATTGTGTAGGCTGGGGCAGCTTTTGCTCCAAATATTACGCATATTGGGTGGGCAGGGTAGATGCCTTTTTTTATTTTTAAATAGGTGTCTATGACATAAAGTGCATTCATTTGCTGTCTTTTGTATTCGTGCAGTCTTTTTATCTGTACGTCAAAGATGTAGCTGTCATCAAGGTAAATATTTTCAGTTTCTTTTATATAATTTGAGAGATTTATCTTAGCATCTTTTTTTATTTGTGCAAATTTATTTAATACTTTTTCATCGTCAATGTATTTCATCAGCTCTTTTAACTTATTGCTGTCTTTTTTGTATCCATCTCCAATTAATTTGGTGATATAATCTGATAGCTGTCTATTTGAATAATACATAAATCTTCTGAAGCTTATCCCGTTTGTCTTATTGGAAAATTTTTCGGGATAAATTTTATAAAAATCTTTCAAGGTATCTTCTTTCAATATATCGGTATGGAGCTGAGCTACACCGTTTGTGCTTTTTGAAAAATGTATAGCCATGGTTGCCATGTGTACGATTTTAATATTTTTTAGTATATAGTAAGGTTTGTTGATGCTACTTACCTTTTTAAACTTCATCGGAACGTTTCTAACTATATGAAGGCTTTCATTTTCCGGATATTTTTCTGTTATTATTTCGTTTAATTTATTTATTATAGGAATTAGCTGAGGTACAATCTGCTTTAGGCTTTCATATGGCCATTTTTCAAGTGCCTCCAACAATATGGTGTGATTTGTATATGCACAAGTATTTGTCACTATTTCGACTGCTCTTTCAAAGGCTATGCCGTTTTGTGTAAGCTGTCTGATTAGCTCAGGTATTATCATAGATGGGTGAGTGTCGTTTATTTGCACGACTGCATATTTGTCAAGTTCATCAAGGCTGTGTCCGTTGTCTTGTAACTCTTTTAAGATTAGATAAGCTGCGTTGCAGACCATAAAGTATTGTTGATATATTCTAAGGTGTCTGCCGTCAAGGTCACTATCATCAGGATATAAAAATAGGGTAAGATTTTTTTTAATATCTTTTTTATCAAAATTTATGCCATCTTTTACTATGGATTCATCTGCGGTTTCAATATCAAACAGGTGTAGGGTGTTTGAAGTTTGCCCTGAGCCTGATATTGGTAAATCATACATAACGGCTTTTAATTCTAGGTCACCAAATTTTACTATGTTTGTTACGTCCGTTTTTATAAGGGCGTTACTTTTTTCAAGCCATGGATTTGGTATTTCTAGTTGTGAATTATTTTTAAAGGTTTGTTTAAACAACCCTAAATGGTAATTTATTCCTACACCATCACCTTTTAAGTCCAGTGATGTAAGTGAGTCTAGGAAACAGCTGGCAAGTCTGCCAAGACCGCCATTACCTAAGGATGGCTCAGGTTCTACAGCTTCTATTTGAGCTAAGGTTTTTCCATTTTCTAATAGGATTTTTTCTATTTCGTCTCTAATTCCTAAATTTTCTAAGTTATTTTTAAGTAATTTGCCTATTAAAAACTCTGCTGATAAGTAATATAATTTTCTTTTATCTTTTGAGTTTTGCTTTCTTTGTAGTAGCATTTGGTTTGATAATTCGCTTAACACTTTATATATTTGTTCATTATCTAATGATTTAAAATCAGTATTATAAATTTTTTCGCTCAATTGGTTTAAATTATTAATCATGGGCGGCTCCTCTTTATATTTTACTTAAATTATTATAATATATTTTACCATAAAAAATTAAACCCAAGTATTTAATTTTTAAATAATTGGGTTTAATTTATTTTTTATTTATAAAGTAAGTCGGGATAAGTCTAATTTAAATACAAGGTTTGCATTTTGTGATAGCTAGTTAGTGATTATACTTGTATTTTGTTTACTGTGTTTTCTAAGTCTTGTGACAATTCTTTCAGTGACTCTGTCTCGTCTACTATCTGCTCAAATGTAGATGCCTGTTCTTGTGTAGATGCAGATATCTCCTGTGTAGCTGCTGCATTTTCCTCTGATAGTGCTGATAGATTTTGTATCACTGATGATATGTTTTTGTTTGCATCGGATACTACATTTGAGGCATCATTTACACTGTCGATAGTGGATTTACTCTTGGTTATTGCGTCTGCGATTTCTGAGAATTTTTGCATAGCGTCTTGTGATTTTGCATCCTGAATATTTACTATTTCAGCGACTTTTACCATAGTATCAACTGCACTTGCAGTCTTTTGCTTTAATGTGTCTATTACTCCTCTTATCTCGTCAGTAAAGCCTGCTGATTGCTCAGCTAATTTTCTGATTTCTTCTGCAACTACGGCAAAGCCTTTGCCTGCCTCACCGGCTCTTGCTGCCTCTATTGCTGCATTTAGTGCTAATAGATTTGTTTGGTCTGATATAGATTGTATCATTTCACTGGCTTTTGATATTTGCTCTGCTGATTGGTTTGTATCGTTTATTATTTGTGATACTTCTTGAGCAGAGGCCTTTGTTTGATTTGTATATTGTAACAATTCGTCTAGTGATACTTGTCCTTCATTTTTCTTTGCATCTATTTGTCTTATAGACTCTATTAATCCATCTATTGAGTCGTGCATAGTGTCTAATGATTGAGATGTGCTTTCTACGTTTTCTACTGCCGTTTGACTTTCTTGTGCCTGTGAGGTTGCACCTTGTGCTATTTCGTCTACGCTGGACGCCATCTGAGATGTTATGTTTGATGCCTGTTGTGCTCTACCTGTGATATTTTCTATCGCAGTAGCCAAATTTGTAGTAGCATTTTTTATAGTGTGGCTTATGCCGGCTATATTAGTCCTCATATCTACTATAGAGTCATAAATTCTACCGACTTCATCGGTTCTCTTTGAATAGTCTTTTTCTGATTTTGAGATTAAGTCTAGCTGAGCTATTTTTTTGATGTCCTTTTCAAGATTGCCTATAGCGCGGGCGATAAGTGATGCTGCCTTGTATACTATTAAATCTACTATAACAAGTGCTATTAGTGCTACTATTATAAGTATTTTTATCATATTGTATAATGGTGCTAAAATTTCGTCTTGGTCAATAGATATCAAGACTGTCATGCCTCTATCTTTGATATTGAAAAATCCTGCAAATTTTGTAGAGCCATGGAAGAAATATTCTCCTGCTCCCATTTCTGACTTTGTAACTTTAGTTTCAAAGAAATCTGCTACTTCTTTATAAGAGCTGTCCTCTTTTGCCTTTTTGAGTATATTTAGACCGCTTTGTGCTATTTCAGGGTTTGTATGTCCTATTACAGTAGTGGTGTTTGTGTCGTAGAGGGCGATTATTCCACTTTTTCCCCACTTGAATGACTTGCATAAATCATTCAAAAATGAAGTGTTTTTTATGCCGGCAAATACACCTGCTATTTGGCCATCTATATAGTATGGTGCTGCGGTTATTATTATTTGTTGGCCGTTCAGCTTGTTCTCTGTTATATTTGTAGTAAATACTTTGCCTTGTATTGCTGCCTTGTAATAGTCTGTATCGGTAACGTCAAATTTGTCTGCTGTAGGTGTCAGATTTGTACACATACCGCTTTTATCTGTGAAGAAAAAAAAGTCAAAGCCTAGCTCTTCAGCACGAGACTGATAAAACTTTACTCTTTCCTCAAAGGTAAATTCAGGATCTGTCAATATATCTGCGTTTGCCAGCTCTGTAACAGAGCTTTCTATGATGCGTACTTGAGAGTCTATGACCTGAGCAGATTGCTGAGTGGTAGTAATCATATCGCTCATTACTTGTTGCTTAAAGGCATCTCTTGAAAAGAAATAGACTATGCCCATGAGCACTAGGATACTTAATGTAAATGCTGTGCCTAAACCTAAAACCATTGGTCCTTTTAATGAATTTGATTTTTTAGTCGTAACTTTTATTTCTTTTTCCATCTAATCACCTCAAGTTTATTTTTTTTCACACGTTAGTGCTTAGGAATTATTATAATATTAAAAAAATAAAAGACAAGTATTTTTCATATTTTTTCCAAACATTTTCCACTTTTAAAGGGGATAAAGTGGGGGTGCATTTTTGCAAAAAGAAAAATCAATA